>Ga0207110_10015_pt1 | contig 42371 bp, 33 predicted proteins | sample Alteio_BWMinHeat_74_FD_153582 | JGI IMG/M metagenome (GOLD analysis project Ga0207110, IMG submission 153582) | Enriched cells from forest soil in Barre Woods Harvard Forest LTER site, Petersham, Massachusetts, United States -... | ecosystem: Environmental > Terrestrial > Soil > Temperate forest >...
TCCACAAGTGCGCGGGTTTTTCAGAGCTGAAATTTGGATGGGAGACCCGCATATTTTGAAGTAAGATTTTTATTAGCGTATTGAATTAATTTATGAGACTTACGATCCCGTTTATGCAGAAGAAGATCTTAAGCATAGTTGCGCCCTTACGCATAGCTGCGCCGCTGCTCTCGCTGTTTATTCCACTTTGGGCAATTCATGCGCAGCCGATCAACGACTCGCTCAAAGCGATGACACTTCGCAATGAGAAAATGTACCGCATGTTGAACAACATGGACGAAAAAGGGGCGTCATACGAGTTCACGAACGTGACCGCATGGAAGATCACCGATCCTGACCTTCAGGCTCAGATCATTAAGATATATCAGGCCAAATACGGCGACAAGCAGCTAAAGAATTTCGACATCGCCGATGTTTATGTTTTCTCGGCACAGGCAGGCTTTGACCGGTACCAGCCTTTCCATGTTTTATTCATGGGCACAAGACGAAAAGAAGTGGATACTTCCGGAGGCGCAGAGCAAGACATTATGTTTGCGGGTGGCCGCCACAAGGGCAACACCAACGATAAAGTACCTATAGCATTCAAAGGCCGGGAAGTCATACACACAATGCAGCAGCAGCCTGCGCTTATGGATAATCTCAATGCCATCCAGGGCGAGATAGTGGAGATGCCCGGCGATATATTGCCGCGTGGTGTGCAGCTTGTCAAGAGCGCGGACGAGCGGTATGTATTTCATCAGATGTTTACCGGATTTTATTCGAAACGGCAGATCGTAGATGAGCAATTGCGCGCACAGGGCGTTCAGCCACCGGATGAAGATCTGGTCACCGATTCGAACGCGACGGTAATCCCTACCGAAGCTGACGAGACCGCGATCCTTTCGGCAGAAACGCTTAACTCCCGCGCATTCCGATATCAGAAATCGGTCGATATTTCGATCGATCATATCGGCATCAATCTTTCGCGTCAGAACGAGATCGAATTCGATATTGGCAACCCGGAGGTCGGGCTTCCATTCTGGTCGAGCGGCGAGGCGCGTATTTCGCTCAATATGCGAAATCAGATCGGTACTGAAAGCGATTTTAAGATCGGCTTCGATATGCCTAACTTCGGTTTGGGCGATGTGAACGCTTCGGTTTTCCAGCCGAGGAAGCTTTCGGGCTTTTATGGCGGCACGGTCGCGGCTTATTTTGCCGGCATAGACTTTTTCAGCGCGTTCAATATGCCAATAGCATTTAATTTCTCTGTATTCCCTGCAAGCGGTTCGAATTCATCCATAATTTATAACGGACTCGCAGGCACAGTTTCCGGACAAACTGGATCGACTGCGTCCACGACGGCTTTAACCATCCCAGCAGGTCGTACATTTTACCGTACTGCGTTCATTGGGCAGTTATACATTCCTTTTATTGTGCAGCTCGACCCAGCAAATTTCGTGCAGTTTTCCGCTGGTGTAGGAGTTCATGAGGTAAGGTTAAGCTGGATTCCAGAGAACGATGACACTGCTAAAGCTCACGGGTACGGACCCGGTGCAGGCGGTACCGTTCAGGACTTGCTGTTTGCGGGCAAGGCCAACGTTTCGACTCCATTCACTCCTCATGTGGGGATAGAATTCGTGAATCACCGGTCGAATAAATTCGGACTCAGCTTTCAGTACGACCATCTATTCACATTTGGCGGATGGCTTGAACTCATACCGGATCATTTGCGAATCGAATCGAGCTACACGGCCCCGCTCGTCCGCGATCCGAAGCCTTATGAGCCACCATACTTTTTCTTAATTACGCCGCGTATTTATTTCTGATCTATAAAAGAGTATCATGACCCGACACATACGCACGACCGACCGACCAATAATGAAGACCATCCTGCTTATTTGCGCTATCGTTGTTGCGATGACAGGCGCATCGCCTAAGAAGCTTTGCGCACAGGTCAACAGCCAGCAGCAGCCGCAGACCTCGCAAATGACCGCGAAAGACTCGCTTGATATGGTCAGCGCGGAGAACAAGACACTCGAAACCATCCTGCGCTCGATCGAATCCATCGACACGGCAAGGCAGAACGAATTGATCCAATGGATCATCACCGACCGCACGATCCGCTCCCGCGTGATAAGCGCGCTCCGTAAGGGCGGTTATAAGCTTGCGCCAAACTCCGTTGCCGAGCTTACGGTAACCCAAAAACCGCCGACCACGCCCGATGGCGATATGGCCTTGCTGAGAATCGTTATAGAGCAGATCGGAGTCTATGGCGAGCCGGACATCCGACGCGTACTCGGCAGCGTTCTGTACGATGAGATCAATTCGAGGACAGGCTACGAATTTACACTTATTTCGACCGCGCCTGAGCAGGAAAAAATCCAGTTCATCGGAATAAATGCCTCGCTTTTCGGCGGAGATGTTATGTTCAAGTCGGGTTTCGGTTTCGGTGTTAATGTCGGTAACGATTACATCGGGTATCCATTCTGGCTGCCGGGTACGATCGGAACTTACGGTCTTATTCATCGCGGAAGCACCGACTTCCGTCTTGGCATCGAGTGGCCGCTCGGACAATCGGGAGTGCAGCCGTTTTCGATCTCGCAGGGTCTCTCGGTCCGTGAGCGCAAGCTTGCCGGCGCGATGGCTTTCGGCGCCGAGATCAAGCAGGACCTTGCCGTGCTTGCAGAACAATCGGGTAAGCTTCAATTAGGGCTGGAATTCCGCAATGCGTTCTCTCCAACTGTATCGAGTTTCCCGGATTATGCACTGCTGCCCCAATATGTGACCGGTTCGACCAGCAAGAGTGCCATACATGGTGCGCCTGACAGTCTTTATTATCTTGCACTTTCAACACATGCATTCCTTTCATACAGCTTTCCTTCTCAGTCACTGCGGGGAGCTTACATTCAGTTAGGCGGCGGAATGCACTCCATACAGCCGGTGACAGTTGGTCAACCGCCTTATCCAGACCCAAAGAACAAGAACACAAATCTTGATTTTGACGACCGATTGACCTATTTCGATCCATATATTAAGATCGGTTATGTTCACACCACCGACGCCGGAGAAGAGTATGGCGTGAGTTTGCAGTATTGCAATACTTTGCTGACCGATGCGTGGGTCAAGCTGTTCTCCTGGCTCCAGATCGAAGTAAAGTATGCGTCTGTCATTGGCCGCGACCCGCTTCCGTGGGAGTGGAAGGACTACGTGATGGTCTCGCCGAGACTTACGTTTAATTTCTAATAGCCGATACACACTATTGTGTTTTTCAAAAAGCCCACGTTCACTCAGGACGCGGGCTTTTTTTGGCATAGGTATTGAGACTCAATATTCATAATGTCATGGTCATAAAATAAGAATTTCCCAAAGTGACACTTAATACCGGCATAATGCCAGACTTACCGGACGTGCGGTCGTTAACGGACGAACTCTCTTCCGAAGACTTTCCGCAGGAAGGGCTTCGCCGTGAGGCGATAGAACAGATGACGCGCGAAAGGGAGGTCGAGCGAGAAGCTCCTTTGCTCGATAAAGGCGAGCGGCCGTTGATCAATCCTGACGGGCTGAGCGAGAACAAGCCCAGCCGTCACATTCGCGGCCGTTTCAAAAAGCTACTCGATTTCGGGATGTCGAAGAAGACATTCCGTTTGCTAATCCAGATCTGGCAAAGCGATTACTCAATAATAGCTTTCGTGCTTGCGGTGGCTTCATTCTACCTTATGAAAGGGATGAATTACCCTCCGTTAGGTGTACTGTTTTTTCTGCTGGCAATGGCGGTTGTGGATTCCATACTTTCGATATTCGTCACGCGGCTATCTTTCCATCAGAACAAGCATGGCTTTTACCGCACCGAGGATTTTGAGCGGGACTGGCTGCGGTATAAAATTTTGATGAGCATGACAAAAGCCGCGCTCCTATTCGTTGTTGGCACAAGCTGCGGGACTGCGGCTGTCGTCGGCTCCTACATAATGTGGTTTTTCACTTCGACACAGCGTCTGCGCTATCTCATTCTGCGATGGTCTATGGACGATCATTATCCCGAACTTCAGCGATGGAGCATTTTCGCGATCCTGCAAAAGGCCGGCATCGAACCGCATCTCAAGAATTTCAATTATGTCGCCATTCTTGGAGTGGTAATAGGGTTTGCGATCGTGTTTTTGTTTTAGTGTGCTGCCTTTTGCGAAGCCTCAACAGCCTCAAGACGTCTCTCCATATCGGCTATGATCTTTTCCTGCGATGCAATTTTCGCATGTTCCTTCTTCAATTCATCCAGAAGCAAAACGGATAGCATCGGATACTTCACAGCATCCGGTATCATCACGTCCGATGTCGAGCCGGGAATAACATCCTTCGAGCGGGCATACTCCGCAAGCTCTGGCAGCACCCGCGCAACGTCCTCAGCAACAAGCCCGAAATATGGCTTGCCGTCTATCTTCGATATGTAGCTTACGGGACGAAGATCGTAAAGCCGCTCCGTATTTATATCGAGATCGTGTATGTCTGTTTTGTAACGCGCCGATGACGTGCTCCGCATGATCTGACCGTTCGATGCCACATATAAATTTGCGGCATTTGCTGTCGTTGCAAAATAAGCTCCTGCACAATAAAGCGAAGTCACGCCGGGGTTGCCAAGCATAACCTGACCGTTCACAGTCGCTTGCGCACCGCTGCCAATTGATATTGTGTTAGTTAAGCCTGATGAAGCGGGCCCGCTATTATCGCCTACTGCGACGTTATTATTTCCAATAGTATTTTGACTAAGGGCAAGAAAACCTAACGCAGTGTTCGAAACACCGCTTGTGTTTGCATAAAGTGCAGAATCTCCGATGGCTGTATTGGTTGAACCTGTCGTGTTCTTATAAAGAGAATTTATTCCCATAGCTACGTTCGACCAACCCGAAGTATTCGTAAACATTGCGTTCGAGCCAACCGCAGTGTTATTGCTGCCCAAATTATTCCAGAGGACTTGTACGCCATTAGCAGTGTTCCTGTAACCTGAGACATTTTGGTGGAGGGCTTGGAAACCGGTACCAGTATTGTATGCACCGGAGTTGGTCCAACGAAGCGAACCGGAGCCGATTGCTGTATTTTCAATGGTACTGTCACTACCTGAATTGTATTCGTATGCATCCTGCATTAGCGAGGAATCGCCGATGGCAACTATATGTGATACGCCACGACTGAATCCGCCGCCACTCTCGTCCATTGCATCGTATCCAATTGCCACATTATTAGAGCCTGAGTCATTTCTGAGTGCGCCCGCGCCTATGGCTGTGTTGCCTGATCCTGAGGCAGTGCTTTGGCCAGCTGACCACCCAAAACCGCAGTTTGAAAATCCAGTAGTATTATCATATAGGGCTCCGCTACCTGAAGCAGTGTTATCATGTCCAGTTTTGTTGCTAAAGAGCGCCGCGTCCCCAGCAGCAGTGTTACCACCTCCTGTTGTATTATTGAAAAGTGCCTGAAAGCCGATTGCGGCATTGCCACCTCCATCAGTTGTAGAATCCATAGCTTGAATGCCTACTGCTGTGTTTAACCCACCGAACTGATTTCCAACTTGCTGATCGTGCGTACCGGCTCCTGCGCCAAGGTACAGGCTGCTTCGGGATAGATATACTCTCGCATCGCCCAGATTCTTAATAGAATCATTACCGAGGCCGGACACAGTCTGGGGTCGCCAGGCGGAGCCGTTCCAGACGAGGACTTGGCCGGTTGAGGCATTCTGCCTCGCAAGGCCGATGGTATCGATCGGGCCGTTCGGGTTCGTTATTGTAATTGTGCTGTCCGCATTCTGGACGGCAGAGAAAGGTGCAGATGCTGGGCGCCACGCGGTGCCTTTCCATGTGAGAATCTGGCCCGTCGTGGCGTTTTGCTGCGCAAGCCCAAGCGTTGCAATTGGGCCGCCGGCATTCGTTAGTGCAATCGCGCCATCCGAATTCTGTACGGCTTGTATCCCTGTGCCTCCTGTAAAAGTGGTTGAGCGAATAGTTAGCACTGAGCCAGTATCTGTGATCGTCGTTCCTCCCGCACCGACAAGCGTAAGTTTTCCTCCCGCCGTATTTAACGATTGAACCCCGGTAGAGCCGATGATGATATTTGGCGCGTTATTCGAGATCGTGATTCCGTTTGTACCTGTAAGTGTAACCGAACCTGACTCACCATTCAGGCTCCCAACCGCGCCGCCAGAGACCCCATCCGCTATCAGCGCACGAAATGCATACGGCGCGAAGCTGACTAAACTACGCGGCGATAACTCCGCGCTGCTATTTATAGAGATTGCAAGATAATATTGCTTTCGAAAATCGAGCGTGGGCAGGAGCGGCGTTATGCTGCCAATCGCAACATTGAAAATGCCGTTCACAACATTGACCGTGTCAGTCTCCGTGTAAAGTGGAGTGCCACCTGTCGCAGATTGATAGATGAGAACTTTTATCGTCGTCATGCCGCTTGCGGGAGCGCCGTTATTCAGCAGTTCACCCTGATAGGAAATTGTCGGTGTCGTTTGAGCCGAAACGTTCGAAGATAAGAATACAAGAAATGCGAAAATCCCAGCTTGTGGGAAAAGACGGAAAAAGTTTTTCATGGCAGGTTTGATTATTCGTTACACAGCTCGTCACCCGTTTGGCGGCAAGCACAGCCTATTAGTTTGACACGCGAGACAGGCCGAAAGTTGCACGAGTAGTGAAGTTTTCCTGACAGCGCCTTAGGCGCAGCCCGTTTGTTGAGAGAGGATATTGTTTTGAATAATCAAGCTCCGTATGGAGCGGCCCTAAGGTCGCTCCATACGGAGCTTGGGTTTCTTTAATGCACTTTGTTTCTACAAACGGGCCGCACCTACGGCGCTATCGATACATATTGACCTGGATACCCGCCACCGATCAGGTCGAGGACAGGCATTTCGCGGGAATGACACTTACACTAAAACGATCAATTTATTCGATATCGTTTGCCAATATCTCCTCATGCACCTTCGCCCGTCCATATTTCATATCGTAAGCAGTGAAGTCATAACTAAAGTCCGATCTGATTGCTTCGATGAGAGTTCGGGCGTTCGGATGTTCGCTTGTTGATTTTCCATGTCTTGCGGACTCGATAAAATCCAGAACTGCTTCATTGGTGAGAATTGAATTTGGCGATGAGTTGCCACCGATCATCGCTTCAGCAGATGCAGCTCGAACGAGTTTTGGCCGCATCGCCTCGAAGAGTTGGTGCGAGCCATATATATCTCCGCCTCTGATCTTTCCGCCAATGGCATAAATAAATCCGACAGAATTATTATGTGTAGTATATGCAAATTTCTTTTCGAATTGACGTTCTCGTTCAGCGACAGATTTTGCGTCCAACGCAAGTTCTAAACTGGTTGGAGACTGATTGCGCGTGACGCTATCCTTGAGCGCCGAAGTCATGCCAGACTGCACAACCTTAACATCGTTCCAAATGGATTCCTGCGCGGCATCGGCGACACCGAAAGGTCGGGGAATTTCGCCGAGCGATTCCAGCAATTTCAACTGTTCTGGATCAGGCGCAGTCATACCGCCAACATTTGGCGTTAGGAGCTTTCCTGTCAGCTCATGCCGCGCGACAAGGCGCGTATGCGCGAGCGGCGCCATCCATTCGGATGAGCTGAAAGTTTCGACCGGTTCATCCCCGCGCTTTGTCGAGCGACCTGCTTCGATGCAATAGACATTCAGGCTGTGTGAAGTGTCGTGCGCGGAGATAATCAAATCGCTTTCGACCATTCGGTCCTGCTGTCCGCCTTTGATGAGATCGGAAGATTGAATGAACAGGTCGGTGTCCGAGAGATTTTCGATCCATAGACGCTGGCTGTTATTCTCGTGTATTACTGCCCGATGATTTTGCAGAGCTTCTTCGAGCGTTAAATATGTATGATGAAATTTATCTTTTGATTCTACGATCCAGATCGTCAATCCCCCGAAAGTAACCGGCTCGCCGAGCGACAACGAATCCGCTGACGGCTGCTGCGCCGCCAGCCGTGCTGAAACGGCCATCATAAAAAGCAAAACGAGCAAAATTGTCTTCATCTCTTCTTCTCTTACCGTGAAATTGGGGAAAAAGTTTTCGGGGGCGCTAAGTTAGGCGGGGAATGTTTTGATTTGCTCTTACATTACACGCCGCACACAATACACAATAAACATGGATCAAACAGCAACTCAATACAATGTTACCTTCAAGTCGTGGACGGTGAAGGAGCTTACACTCGAAAAAACGAACTGGGACAGCGACCTTTTCTACGATGTAAAGCAGGAATGGCTTTTCAAGGCAGAACTTACGGGCATTGTTGCCGACATAATAATAACCGCTGCGACTGAGGAGAAAAACATAGAAGGATCGAAGATAGCGAAGCTGCGGCTCTCAGCCGATCTGGGAGTGACAGGGCTTACGCAGGACGTGCCCAAAGAGCTTTTTGGGCAGATAGGAATGATACTGCTGCACACAGCGCGGGGCGTGCTGCTCCAGGCCGGCGCCGGAACGATACTTGCCCGCAAGCCTGTGCCGATGTACACGCTTGAGGAGATAGCTGGGCAGGGGTAGGGCAGGCTACTCCCGAATAACCTTTCGCAAGACTCTTCCATTCGCCGTCTCGATTCGCAGGAAATATGTACCCGATGATAGCTTTGATATATCGAGTGTGATGTTCGACTGGCGCAGGTTTGGCAGATCGAGTACATCGACGCCGAGCAAGTTTATCACGCTCACCTGCTCGATTGCGGCGCTGCCGGAGTGGATTGTTATAAGGCCGGTGGCGGGATTGGGATAAACTTCAAGCGTATCGGCAGGTGGTTGTGAGACGGATTGCACACCGCTCTTCGTCGTATCAAGTAACTGCGAAATTGGACGCACATACACTGCCCCGGGCCACTGCGGCGGTGGAAAAATAAGATCGACAGCAACCATCGTATCGAATACACAGATATTATACACATCGAGACCGGCGGAAAAACCTTCATTCTTTGGGTACCAGTGATGCCCAGTGTCTAAGGAAACATAAACGCCGTTTCGCGCACCGGCAAACAAATGCTTGCCGTCGGTTGCTATGCAGTTGACATGCAAAGCCATACCCGCAGAATCGATAACGAATGGGCTCCAGCTTCCGCCGCTATCTGTTGATAAAGTCACTTTTCCGGCATTCGTATCTATAATAAAGAGTTTGGAACCCATTGTCAGCATCTTTCCGAAAAATGGAGGCTGAGACGAGATCTTAAACCAGCCCCCACCGTTATCTGAAGAGTGCCACAGAATATTTTGTTGCGTACAAACGAAAATTCGACCGCTTCCTAATACAGCTAAATATTTGATATTCAAATTTGTAATAGAGTCCCAGTTTGAACCTCCAGTATCTTGAGATCGAGCGATTCCAATGTCACCCCACCCACCAAACAAAAAAGAACCGTTCCAACATATTGGGCTTCCAATGATTGGAGAATCCCATTTAATTCCGTCATTGCTTGTGCGATATTCCCCAGCATTTGCTCCATTAGAAAATTGTTGACCCGCAAATAAATATTTCCCGACGGAATAGAAAGAGGTAATCGTCCCTTGCGTCCAGTCGATACCGAAATCGGCTGTGCCGTAACCTTTCGAAACGGAATAACGGAAAATGCGTATTTCAGGCTCTGTTTTGCTTACCACGAACAGGTTCGAATCATGAGCGCCCATGGCTGAGACTTGACAGTTCAAGTCGATGTTTTTCCACTGCCCGAAGCAGGAATTAGCGAATAATAGCATAAGAAGAAGTAAAAAAAGATGCTTCATACAAATACCTTTCCCTCATTGAAAAAATGTTATTATTAAAAATGCGTTGTTCTCATACGAAGGAATATACGTATTGCTATTCCAGTTCGAAAAACCGTGAGATGAGTATGTTGCCTGATCGGAGTAGGAATATCCTAATTGTGAAATTGCGGCCTTAACATCCGAGCCGGATAAACTTATTGTTATCCTATTCAAAGAATCGATGTGGTAAGGAACATTATCCACTATTAACCAATCGCTGATTTCAATTCTTTCGCCACCATGTAAAAGAGAATCATATGATAAGCTTAAATAACAAATCGAGTCTTTCCCGGCTGCGAGTGTTAGGTCGTTAATTACACCCCCAACGCCCGATCCTTCGGCTGGGAAGTTTCTCATTGTTTTTCCTCTTAGAGTATCTCCAGACGAAGAGAAATCAGTATCGTTAAAGATAAAAGACCAGTTGTCATCAAGATCGTTTGATCCTGAATCACTTCTTGAGGTTCCGTTGCCAAGCTCCCAGCTTGAAGAGGTCCTGCTCCATTTTTCAGGCAAACTGTGGAATGAAACAGTAATCTTTTTAAAACTCGTTGGAAATTGCCAAGAATTAACCGCAGGGGGCATCGAGCTGGAAGAGCATGATCCAAGAACAAATAGCAATGGTAAAATTATAAAGTACTTCATGTATTTATCGTGGAAAGTTAGGAATCGTCACATCCTTGGGTACATCCCAGACTTTGACGTAATCGAGCAAGTGATGGGCGGCAGGGTACCAATGAGTGCTTCCTGGCGGAATTTCGACATCCCAAAATCCGGGATTATGCGGATGCGTCTCGAAGTACTGACGCTGTACTTTTGTTGTCGAAAGGAAATCTCCCCACCCGTCCATTCGATTATAGCTTCCCGTCCAATCGGTGTCGGTCAGGCCAGTAACGGTGTCCTTGTAGGAGCCAAGATCGATATCGAATTGCGCGGGGAAAAGAATGACGTTCGATCGAGGCTGTGTCGAAGCCCAATCGTAATGGGAATCACCCGGCGGAATCAGCCGGTCCGGAAACCGCCGGACGACGACACTATCGTAAAGAATTCGAACTTCGTGCGGCAGCCATTCCAAAGCAAAGGTGTGGTACCGGTATGCCGTCGTTGCATAGGCAGCGGTATCCCACGTGTGCTCATAATTCGATGTATCGCGATCGATCAACACTCCGGGAACGGGATAATGAGTACCAAGCAACGTATAAGAAAATGCTTCGGTATTATTATGAAGACTGACGCGCAATAGTGAGTCTGTCGCTGAATCCTTTGAAGGGTTTAGCAGAATAGCATTCAGAGCATAATCCCATCTACAAGGAAAAGGATTTTGCTTATTAACGGGGAAAGTCTGGGTTGTTAATATCACTTGTGTTGGCTGAAAACCCTTATTGAAAAACATCGAATCTCCAGGACCAAGTACGCGGTACGGAGCATGGAAAACACGCCAGTAACCACCCAAAGTAGAAATACTCCAGGGAGTGTTATCTGCCTTCCTGTCTAATGGCGCTTCATAATAAAACGAAGTAGAATCTATGGTATTGACGATGGAACCTGGGAACCTGTATCCACTCCAGTCCACCATCGGCGATGAGGAAACAACGGTATCTTTTGTGAATGAACCTGTATCAACGCCATAAAAAACATTATTGATAATGATGCAATTTGGCTGAAAATTCGTTCCCCATCCAAGTCCCGGCGCAACAAAAAGAGTATCGTTATATGGTGCTCCTCGGACACGGAAAATTCCATTATACGGTCCAAAACGGAGTGCATGTCCCCAGCCGACGCGAGCTTGTCCCATCGTGCCACCCCATGTTTCATCGAGATCGAATTCGAGGCCGCCGTCTGCTATCCCCCAATTATTCGTATGATGGAGCAAGTGAGGAATTTTGTCGCGGAACTCATACTTGCCATAGGGCATGTGCTGGTATGCTGGTGGGCCGTGCAACCCCGCCGCTGTCGAGAACGGGAACGGGCAGCTGTATGGCATTGCAGAAGTGAAAGCGAATTGCTTTGGAGTGGAGCTAACATAAGTTCCTCCAGTACAGGTGTCCGATCCACCTGCCCCCCAATTTAAGTACGAGCAATTACAGGTATCCCCAGGAGGCTCTCGCATCATAATGTCAAGCGCCCATCCATCGTGCGCGCCCCCTACGCCGGTATCGGGCCAAAGTCGTATATTGCTTTCGGAGGAACATTCGGCTCCGGCATTAATATCGCCCCACCCGCTACCAATATGCCATTTATTACCATTTACAAGCGAGGAGCTATCGGTAAACTCATCGGAAAAAACCGCTGTGTCCCATTGAGGATCGGTATATGCATGAAAAAAAGCTCCCGGCTTTACATGAAAGCCGCTTTTGAGGATTACCCTTCCATGCGCCCGAAAATCGACGTCCTCGTTTTTGCTTACGGTGACTCTCGAACCGGGTGCGCCACCGCCTGCGATAATATCTCCGTGTGTGGATTGGAAGAGTCTTTGCCATGTACTGTATTGCCCTATCGGAATGCCGCACGGCGACCAATTCTTCAAAATCACGAATGTGTCTGCGCCGTGTGTGGTGTTGTATACTAGTGGGAAATAATCGTATCCCGGTCCACCGACGCCATTGGGATCGTTAACCCGGTCGCTTATATTGCATAAGTTCTTGCGTGTATCCATCGCGCCCGGCGGTGCGAATGGGCTATAATAAACATCCGAATCATGAAGAATAATGTTCCCATGTTGATAGATCGTGTCGGGATTAATGTACGATTGAGCCGCAACAAATCGCGGCCACAATGTGACGATAAAAATTAAAAGTGTGCGTTTCATAGCTCCCTCACTTTCTATTTTTCAATTCCTGAATATCCGCTTCAAGCTGCTCGATCTTTTTGTTTTGATCTATAATGCGTAGAGTCAGTTCTTCGACAGTCTTCGTAAGCTCCTCTTCCATCCTGCCAACAGGAACACCCGTTTTCGCAATTTTACTCGCCGGTTCAATATCAGGCAAATGATGATTTTCCTTAATATAGTTCTCGACATAGCCGAGCGAAGGTAATTTGTAATCCGGGTCGAAAACGTAATCGGCCCATGTGCTGTCAAGCACGAAAACCTCTTTTGCAAGCTCCGGTCCGTTAACGACAAGCGTCCATGTTAAGCCGTCACCCATATCCGGATGAACACCGGCAAGATTTGTAAAATTGATCAAAGGATCTCCAACATGATCTGAGCTGATGCAGAGCGGTGTATGTATAAATGTGAGTCCGTTCGTGTTGCGAATTCCGCCAGCAGTATCTCCGGGAATAAGAATGTCGAACAAATGGTGATATGCAGTTGTATCCGAAAGCCAGAATCCTAATCCTGCGTTGCCGGTAAGCTGCAGCGTAAGCGCTTTCGAAAAATTAGTCATTCCGCGGCTCGTATCGTAAGGATAGCAACTGAAATTTAATAACCCTCCCGCGCCTTCGGAGAAGGCAATCCCGGAACTGGCTATAGGCTTGAATCTTGACGAGACACCTGAGATGTGATTCTCGTAATGGTTGAATGAAATGCCGCGCCAGTCGGTGGGATATAGAGTTACACCATCTGACTCGATCTTCCCTTCGAATGGGTTGCCACCATAAAACGTCAGCCCTGGAATTGTTGAGCCGCCGCCCAGTTGAAGTTGATCCTTTGGATTACCCAGCCCGGTCATTGAAGTATCTGGAGGCAGATCAATTCCTACATTTCCGTTACCGAGAATTGTCATACGTTCGTAATCATGAACTGGTGGTGGAATCAGTGGGAGATCGGCTGCGCGAGGAGTCGTGGCAAAACGAATAGCACCATAAGGATGGGTCAAGCTTGTCGATTGATAATTTGTCAAAATAAGATCTCCTTGAGTATTTTCGTGGAGTATCAGATCGGCGCCTCTTGAAAGCGAAGAATAAGCTGTGTCATAAGGCCCAGGCATCAGGCCGAGGATTCCGAATAAACTACTTGTTGTGGTGTCGCCGATGGAAAGCCGAAGGATTGCCGTATCGGAATGCCCATCTGCATGGTTAAAGTTAATATGCAATGCATTTTGCGGCCCTCCAATGCTAAGTTGCGTACCAATCCCTACCGGCGGATTGCTCGGCCATGTGGTTGGCGCCGGGCCAGTTGAATTGGTGACTTGAGAGAATGCTCGCCCAGCTATTAAAACCATACCAAGACTCAATAATACTGAAAAAATCAATCGTTTCATTTTATTCAATCTCCTATTTTTTATGAAGCACTTGTCTAAATAACTTCGGGAAATGCGTTTTGTTACACATCCCTGCGACAAATATACGAAAAAAATTGGAGCTATCCGAGAGACGGACAATTTGCTGTATCCACAATTATCTAATTTGATGATGTGGATCATCATAAACTTATCGCAGCAAATGTTCGTGGCTATCGAAAAAAACGTGGTCTTACTCAAGAAGGACTTGCTGGAAAAGTGTCTTTGCACTCTAACTACGTTGCACGGGTTGAGAGATCAGAGGAAAAACTAAGCCTTGATGGTCTTCTGAAAATCGCCAAAGCGCTCAAAATCGAACCTCATTTGCTTCTTATCCCGGAGAGCTATAAAACGGAATAATTTTTTGGGGGTGCGGGAACTCCTGGGGCGTGGGGAAAAGTGGGAAAATTAATTGAAAAACGTGTGTGTAGTATATAAAAAATTTGGCATTTGGCGAAATTGGTGAGTGATGAGTAGTATCCTAAATGAAATGTAATTTTTATTTCTCGTCCGCTTGCTTTTGTCTGGAGAATGTTGTATATTTGTGGTAGCTCTAAAGTGGTTTGCCCCACTGTGACGAGTCTTTTGTTTAGATAAGCCTTGTTCGCGGCCTCATCCGTACCCCACACGGAGATCTTGGAGGTTTTGCGCTCTATTAAGACCCGCTAAAGGTCTGTTAAGACCCTTAAAAGGCCTTTCATTTGCCCAAAAAAGGAGTAATTATGTTTGGACGACCTGAAATTTCGGGCGGACGCTTGTTCGCTGAAATTGCATCGCTTTTGACCGTTCTTGTTCTGCTTTCGCTGATCGTGATGAAGTAACGCTCATCCGTATGAATTAACGGAAGCCCCTGACCGTTTTCTCGACGATCGCACCATCGTATCATTGCTTTTTGGAAAGCTCTGCCCAGAGCTTGCTGACGAGCGAATTGATATTATGACCGGAAACCGCGCTGATGACGATAGGCTTTTGCTTATCGATGGTTATTCGCGCGAACGCACTACGCTCGGCCTCGCTCATCGCATCCCATTTGGTGATCGCGATGATGCGGGGCTTTTTGAGCAATTCTGAGCTGAATTTTTTCAGTTCGGCTTTCAGGACTTTGTACGCCTCTTTTGGCGCGAGACCGGTAGAATCGCCATCGAGAAGGAATAGTAGGACGCGGCTGCGCTCAATATGCCGCAAAAACTGCAATCCGAGGCCTTTTCCTTCGCTCGCGCCTTCGATGAGGCCGGGAATATCGGCTACTACGAAGGATTTATGCTCTTCCGGAGCTTGTACTATACCCAGATTCGGGACGAGCGTGGTGAATGGATAATCTGCGATCTTTGGACGCGCTGCAGATATTCTGGAGATAAGAGTTGATTTTCCTGCATTCGGAAAACCAACGAAAGCTACGTCTGCAAGCAGCTTAAGTTCGAGTTCTATGTCAAAAGTTTCGCCCGGTTTTCCGTTAGTTTGTTTGCGGGGAGCTTGGTTTGTTGAAGTCTTAAATTCTGAATTTCCCAATCCGCCCTTTCCGCCGCGAGCAACGATAATTTTCTCATAAGCTTTCGTCAGATCTGCAATGATCTTGCCCGTGGTGACATCTCGGACGATCGTGCCAACGGGAACTTGGAGAATAACTTCCTCTCCGCGCCTGCCGGTGCAATTGCTTCCGCCGCCTTTATCGCCATCATCGGCTTTATGTACGCGCCGGTAGCGAAAATCGAGCAGTGTGCTAAGTTCGGGATTTGCCTCGAAATATACGTTGCCGCCATCGCCGCCATTTCCGCCGTCCGGGCCGCCTTTTGGCACATATTTCTCGCGCCGCCATGCAATTACTCCATCGCCGCCCTTGCCGGCCTCGATTCGAATGAGAGCTTGATCGATGAATTTCATGGAGTACGGAGTTGGAAAATTGTGTGAGAGGAAAATCCTGACTTTTCGACAACAAAACAATCTGTGCAATAGTCAAGCAAATCCGCGCGACACGAAATGTCAATCTGTAGAGTGCTTCGCGGCCTTGTCGAGATCTTTTTCGATCTCGGTCAAGTCACCGGGTTCCATTGTGGTGGTGCCGAGATTGTGTCCCTGCCACGCGCCATAAACTACCGGCGGAATAATACTGCCCAGATCGATCTTGCGGCGTCTCCATCTCTTGAATAAGTAATAGAAAAAAACCAACCACGCCGCGCCAAATATTAGCCCCACGCTCCCCTGCAAAACCAAAAGCAAAATATGTGTAGCATCCATAAGTGATCACCTCTATAATTGCTCGGAACCGATAATAGGTGCCCGTGGTGTACACTCACTCCGTTAGGAGTGCAATATTTGTAGTCGTGGGTTTCAACCCACGGTACGAATACTAGTATTTCGCGCTTGGCAAAAGATGCGAGGCATTCGAATGATCGATATAGATCAAAGCGTCGAAGGACTTCGAAAGGATGCGAGCAGTGAACATATTATTCTCCATTCCTCCCATCATGCGAAAGCTTACAGGCTGACGCAGCCAATTTGCAGCCGTATCATTAGTTGTCCTCACATTTCCGAGGTTCAGCATCCATAGCGGCTGCTCCAGACGATGGAATGCATATTCGGCAGTTCCTGCAGCAGCAGTATCGGCAGAACGTTCACTTGTTCCATTCGCTAAATACGTTCCATCGTAGAATGAAAACCCGACGCTCTTATATTGATTGCCATACAATTTGCTTAGGCGATATCCCATCGCTAAGCTATCCTTGGTGTTCTGAGATCCATAAGAGTAGAGAACTATTTTGGCTCTTGGATTATGCTCGGCGATCCATTTAACATTCTGTGCCAGGCATGAATCTCTGATATAACGGCCGCTAAAATAACCAAAGACCTCTTCCAGTTCTTGTGTGACGACCCGAGCACTCTGTATGATCCACGCAAGCGAATCAGGATTCATAGGTTGACGAAATGAAGCTGAATAGGATTGCAAATGACCTTCCAGTTCGTGGCAATCGTGGATTGCCAGCAACCATGATGCGGAATCATCACGATCCCGATTATATCCTCTCTCCGATCTCGACCGAAGGATTAATTCCTTTGCAAGAGCATAGGTGCTCTGCGCTTTGGGAGCGATGGAACTATCGTGAACGTTAAGAAAAGACTGAACTTGTGCCGAAGCATTGGTGATGAACTGAATACCATACCCGCAGAATTGCAAGTGGCCTGCGTCGGAGGCGTTGAAGCCATGCATCCATTTTACAAGATCGAGCATTTCATCTGTATTCCAATTCCAAAAGTAGGGGCTCCGTAATAGTTCATCCGGATTGCCGATACCGTGCAACACGTAGTTATTGATCGCCGCTGCTTGGACCATGTCTGCTTCAACCGCAACGATCGTAAATCCAAAATTCTTTGCGAGATCTTCTACAATACGCTGCTTCATTTGAAAACACTCATGGGAACCATGCGTCGCCTCTCCTAGGCCAACAATCTTTGTGCTTCCAATGATGTCATGCAGCGGAGCAAGGTCCGAAAGGCTTGCTTTGGGGTCAGTTGTCGCAAGCAGTGAAATATTCGATTTTAGCCAATGAATCTGCGCATCCGACAAATTAATTTTGGGACCAAATGCGAGGGCATTCGAATCGGCAAAATAATCCTTTCCATCGATTTGCACCTGAATATCGTCGAACCATGCGGTTCCTTCCCCTGCTAAGATCCCACCGAAATCCAAGTACTTCGCATCGGAGTCGAGAATAATATCGAAGCTGTATTGTCCCCAGTCATGAGTTCCCTCAGGGATAATCGTGTTGTTAAAGTCACCAACTATACCATTACCAGCCCACAGGCTGGTACTGATTGTGACCTTGTCCGTTTTAACCCAAGCGCTTATACGGACCAGCTTCGCTTTTGAGATCGGAATGACTGTTGATGCTTGGCCAATTTCTCGCGTTAATGGACTTGCTGTAGATTGCAAACGAATGGAATATTTTCCGGAATGATGAACGCTGCTATCGAGCGACCCCTGATAAGCTGTTCCATACTTTATTCCTCCGTTTCCGACGTACCAATAAGCTGGATTTCCATTCAGGAAGGGTTTGGAGAATTGCTGTGCGCACACTGGTTCGACAAGACCAAGAAAAAGGAGCGCGATGGTCACGAATGTTATTTTTCGCATGTTTTTTTAAACGGAGCTTCGGTGGAATAAGTGCTTTTACAGGGTTTGGGTCTGCGTGGCTTCCCCACTTGATCAAGCTGGAAGCGTCGGCCTAGGCGCGTGGATTGTGTCGTCCCCCTCGCCCGTTGCGGTGGGCCGCTGTTTTTGGCGTATGGGGGGTTGGAAAGCCCCGTAGGGGTGGCCCGTTTGTAGAAATAGTTACATTATTAACATTATCAAGCTCCGTAGGAGCGGCCTGATGACTGACCGCTAGGAGCTTGTTCGCTAAACAAAAAATCTGTTTTCTACAAACTGGCCGTCCCTAACGGGACTTGGGGTTTGCTTTCCGTCCGAGCGGATTGTGTCGTCCCCATCGCCCGTTGCGGTGGGCCGCTGGTTTTGGCGTGTGGCGGTTTTTGGAAAGCTCCGTTAGGAGCGGCCTGATGACTGGCCGCTCCTACGGAGCTTGTTCGTTAAAGTAAAAAAAACTGCTTTCTACAAACCGGCCGCTCCTAACGGAGCTTTCATCGCCGCGAAATAAATTTCGAAAAATCTTTCGGCAGGTATTGACAATGGTAATTTTCCATCGTATATTAGCACCTACTGTGATGGGCACCTTGGGCAGGGTATAGGGTATAGAGTTAAATGGGGTGCATTGTTCATTGAAAAATGGCTGGGTGGCGTGGTGAAAAGTGGGGAAATTAATCATAATACGTGTGTGTGAAATATAACAATTGATGAAATTGGCTCACAATCGAGGTCGAAAATGAATTCTAAACGAGCACACACACAAAAGGCGTCTGTTTCCAACAGACGGCCTACGGCTCAAAAACTCGCTCGTACCTCCGCTCGCGCATTGTGGATGGTGATCCTCTGACCGGTAAGGCCGAGGGCGTCGCCGGCCTCGTTGCGGCCATCGTAGGAGAATGTGGCGACGATTCCGCTGCCGAATTGATAGTCGAGGGCGAGTTTCCAGAGCCACGTTACGCCGATCGAACGGCCTTGCGTTAGCGCGTAAGGAAGCGAAAGCGTATCTGCAGGAGCTTGCGAGAGATTCAGTTCGTCGCGCTCGAACTCGGCGCGCAAACGGGCGCGGCTTTCGAGCGCGTAGCTGGAGCGGAGCGTTATCGCGTCGGCAAACGCAGTCAATTGGGGAGAAAATGTGCGCTCGACAGCATTCGATAATTCGACTCTCGCGCCGTAATCGAATTTCGATCCCGCAGGATGATAGCTCCAATCGGTAGAGCCGCCGATAGTTGCAGTATTGTGCGGGCCATTGACAGAAAGCGTGTCTGCCGAAGACTGATCCGTCGTAGATGTAAGAATTGACTCATTCGAAAATTCCGATGATAGACGAAAACGCGCCCGGATAGATCGCTCGGCAGTGAAAGTTTTTTCAAGGCCGGTATTGTATTGCGAAGCCCCCTCCCTTTCGAGATAATGAAGGCGGAAAGACTCATCAGGATCGTTTTCTAAAATATTGAAATCCTGACTGAACTGCATTTGTCCGGTGATGGTCGAGGAGTCACTTCGGAAATGCGATAACTTGAAAAGATAAATATCTGCCGAGTTCTGATCTGTGCTCGTTTCGTCAAGCTTGATATATGAATCGCTCGAAATATCTGCGAGCGCCTCTGCAAGCCATGAAGTTGGCTGCTGCAATCCAAAAAGATCGCGTGGCTCAACACGAAGATGAAAACTCGATTTAAGATCGGTAGTTGGGAATAGCTGCTGAGTTGGAATAGTTACGAGAATATAGTTCGCTTCATCGGCAAAACGCGCCGGAGCAAAATCGTTTGGATCGAGCCGTCCATCATGATTAAGATCTCCGAGATAATGGTATGATCCAAGTCCGGTCGGCACTGGAAGGAAAATCCGCTGAAGCTGCGCTGCACGTTGATTTGATATTTCGTAAAGCGCTTCAGTCGTAATTCCTTTTGCAATGAATCGCGGCTCGAAGCGTAGCAGCACAGTCGATTGATTTCCGCCATTCAAAGCATAGGAAAGCGAATCGGTGTACCGCTTATCTCGAAGAGTGAGATCAATAAGTGTGCTGAAGCCAGCCAATCCGGAGAGATTGGCGGTGACGTGGCCTGTATGGGCATCGCTGATGCGAGTCAGAATGCCACTACGCGCACTATCATCAGTGCGGATATTGTACTCACCAGTGAGCGTCAGCTTCGGGCCGAGTGTAAGAGAAGCTATCGGACCGAAAGTTTGATACGAAAAACTTTGCTGCGTTAGCGAATCGGGCGGTAGAGCTGCAATCTGATAAGGGGTTGCACTTTTTGATTCCTCGCCATATCGAATGCCGAGTGTCAAAGCGTTCTTTTCCATTCTGAATGTTTTCGTTATATCGCCAGAAAGCCGGTTCCACAAAGCTTGCTCGTGCGTTGTCGAGTCTTTTGTAGGCATTCTCTCGATATTGAAACCGATGTGGGGCAAAAACAGAGAGTCTTCCAATATCTGTATATTTCCAAAAATGCGGTTCGATGAAAACTGCAATTCTGGCTGCAGTAACTCTCCATAACCTCCTTGCACGATAATCGATTTGTTTGGTTTAAGAGATAGAGTTGCTTCGCGATTAAGCTCGCTCGTTGGCGCGATAGCAGTGGCCGATGCAAGAACAGGATTGTTATCGTTTCCATACAGCCGCTCGAATTCCACATCCTGAATTCGGTCTATCGGAGTAAAATCGGCTTGGGTGTTTCTCTCAGTTGCGCGAAGCTCCACGCCACCAATTATCGGAAGTGTATCGGCATAGAGAGCGCCAAAGCGATAAGCGTTTCCAATTACAGATGGAATTGTGGCGAAGCGATTTTGATTGAGATTGCTTGATGCAAACTCGCCCGTAAGTCCGAGATTGTTCGTTATTCTCAAACTGCTGTTAAAAGCCATCACCTGATGCAACTGCGGTAGCGGAAGATAAGCGAGCGTATCGTAATCGCCCAATCCCGGCCCGACAAAATGAAATTGCCCGATAGCAAGTCGAGAGTAAGAGCCCTTGCCCGTGCCAGCATATCCGAAAGAAACATTATAAAGAGCATTCAAAGTATCCAGCGGTGAGTAAACATAATAGACCGTTTTTACACCGTTCAGCACTGTATCAACTCGATCATAGCTGCCCTGTGCTCGTCCTGAAGAATTTACTCCAGCAAAAGTTACAGCGGATTTGCTTGCTTTCGATGGATCGCTGCCAGCGTTATGCAGAATTGATTTATCGCTGTCGGATAATGTAAGATCGAGTGGTGCATCCTGATTATCACCCTCGCGCAAATACGTTGCAGATATTTTGAACGCACCATCCGCCAATTCGCCTTTTCCATTTGCTGCAAAAAACGAGCGGCTGTATTGCTGGTCTGAATATTGGAAATCAACAGTGATGCGCGAGTCGCTCGTTATCAATCTTCGCGGTTGAAAATCTACCTGACCTAAGGCATAATCAATGATATAATCGTTTCGCTCGCCGCGCACTTGAAGAACTCCATCTATATAAACATGTTCCGTCCCTGCAACCACAATTATCGCAGGGGTGCCATTTTTTCCTGTAAGTGTATATGGCCCCTGATAGGATTCCTGTCCCTGAAAAGTGTTTGTCACAAACTCTCCACGCGGAGATGCACCTGCAATTGTTACCGAACCCTCAGTAAATTGCGCTGAAGCTTCCGCGCCGATAAGCTTTCGAGAAATAATATCGAACGTGCTTTGATCGAATGCTTTGAATGGATCTTGCGGTCCGGCATTAATACCGAGCGGAGCAACGGATTGAAATTGACCCCCATTATTTCCCAATCGAGTTGGGTCGCCGGGCGAGTTAAGATCGAGATCGAAATCTCCGAGAGTAGAAGTGAAATGCTGTCCGGCTTTTATGCGTATGAATACTTTGTCAATCTCGTTCAGAGTTTGGGTTGTGCCTTCGGGCTGGATCGGCGTTTGCTCTTCGGTCAGCGCGCCGGTGATGTTTACATCTTTTGCAACATCTCCAGAAAATTGCAGATTAAATCCGCTCGTAAGCCCCAGATCCTGATTGGAGCCAACTTGAAACCCTCTGCTTATCGAGCCGGACTTCTGGAAATTACTGAGAATGTCAGCTTTGCCTGTATCCGGCGCGGTCCTTGCGATGTATGCAAGATTGTGCCGTGATGTGTCCAGCAAGGCGCGGATAGAATCGCTAAGTTTAGGAGCTTCTAGTTCTCCGAGAGAATATGTGGATGGAATATTTAGCGGCAGGGAGTAATAGCTTACAGTGAGTTTATGCGTAACTCCCGGCGCGGCATTAAGAGGAAAAAAAAGCGAGCGTGTTTGAGCCGAAAGATAAATTTTCCGGCCAATAGTGTCTATTGAATAGTCGTTTGGGCTATGTAATACAAGAGAGGAATCGACCTGAATTGAAATGCTGGAAAAATCTGGGAAATTATCAGGCAATACGATCACCGAATCGGCGGGAGAATGCAAAATTATGGGAAGAGTCCGAGATTGGGAATGCACGAGACTCGGCATGGTGGCAAAAACGAGAATAAGAAAGCGGCGCAAATGATTACCTGCGCTTTGGTTTAGGCGTACCGGATTGTCGTCCTTCGAGGACGACGACGAATTCTCCCTTGAACGGGCTTTCCTTGAACTGGTCACGTAATGATAAGAGCGAACCCCGTACAACCCGTTCCTTAGGCATCGAAAGTTCCATAGCCACGCAGGCTCTGCGGCTTGGTCCGAAACCAGCCACTAAGTCGTCGAGAACTTGGGCGAGCCGGTATGGAGCTTCGAGCAAAACGATAGTTTCAGACCTTGCAGCAAGTTTGCTTGCAGCTTGCTTTCGCTCAGATTTATCTCGCGGCAAAAATCCTGCGAAGTAAAATTTATCCGAACTGAAGCCGCTTACGACAAGAGCTGCGAGCAAACTCGATGGGCCGGGTACTGGTGAAACCTCTATCCCTTCCTCAATCGCAAGCCGTACTAATTTTTGTCCCGGATCGGCGATCAGGGGGGTGCCAGCATCCGAAATTAACGCGAGGTTTTTGCCGGAGCGAAGAAGCTCCAATGCTTCCTCCGTCGCGCTGGATTCAGTATGCTCATTCAGCGGGATTAGCTGTTTGGATAATTTAAGATCGTACAAAAATTTTCCGGCAGGCTTAAGATCTTCACAAAAAATTACGTCGCAATCGCGAAGGACATCTATAGCACGCAAAGTAATATCGCGCATGTCGCCGATCGGGATCGAGACGATCAAAAGTTTGCCGGACATTTTTCTAGATCTCCACTATCGTCGAGATGTTATTACGAGCTGCGGCATTATTATCTCTATATTCGTTTATGAAGAGGAGAATAATTCCGGTCGTTGGCACTGCCACAAGCAGCCCGGCGAAGCCGAAGAAATATCCAAAAACAAGAAGGGATAGAATCATGAGTATTGGCGGGACTCCGATCCCCTGCCCGATAATTCGCGGGCCGATGACATAAGTTTCGATCAGATGCAACATGCCAATAACGAATAATCCGCTAAAGATCACCCCAAAATTTAGCACCATCGTCAGAACAATTACAAGCTCGATCACAAAAACGCTGAAGATCATGCCGACAACTGGAATAAGGTCGGATACAGCGAGCATAACGCCGAGTAATCCGGCATAGGGAATTCCAAGAATGGAAAAAGCAATCGCGCCAAGAATGCCAATGATAGCCGCGACTGTTACCTGACCTCGGACATATCCATATAGCACACGGTCAACATCCGCAATTACCTTCTCACGGCGAACTGGGTCTTTCGAAGGAAAGAGATCGTTAATGAGCGGAATAATTTTCGGCCAGTCCTTAAGAAAATAAAACATCGCTATCGGCACGATGATAAGGTTGAGAGCGCGTTCGAGGATTCGCGGCATACCTCCGATAATGTGAATTATCATCGCTGGCACGAAAGATACTAATTTATGAAGCTCAGGCATAGCCTCTTCAGTAATAATTCGATCAGCAAGCCCTGCCGGAAGTCCTAAAGCAAGCATAAGGCGACGCAAATGCTGTTGGTCGAAATTGTTCGCATTCTGATGCACGAAGGCTGTCAGGCGTTCTATAAACGCCTTGGTCTGAGCGCCAAGACTCGGCAAAAAGATCCAACCCGCAGCTACAATAATCCCGCAAAAAATGACGACGGTTGCAAGCGAACTCCACACTCGGTCGATTTGCCGTTTCGATTGAAGATTTGTTACTAACGGGTTGAAAAGATATGCCAGTACAGCTCCTAAGATAAACGGGACGAGGATGCCTTCCAATGTAACGGCAGCCCAAATTCCGAAAAGCACAAATCCGGCGATCAATAATTTCCGGGCCGCCCGATATTGGCGAAATGGCGTGAGAACAATGTAGAGCACTATCGCCGCGACGAATGGATTGATTATCGTGTGGACCGTATAGGCAAGCAAGGCAAGTGCAACCCCGCCTATTGCGAGTGCAACGCCATCAAAACGATCTGCAATTTTGCGGTCTGTCATACGACTCAGAACATGTGGTGTGGCGTTTTCGGTCTTTTCCGGCATTGATGTTGAATGTTCGTGGAGAATAAGTAATCCACTTCTCGTAAACATTGTTACGAATATATCCGTAACTTGCAGTCAAAACAAAAATATTATCATGGACATTACACAATTTCAAGTGCCATCTGACAAAAAATTCTCTCTGGAATCTATCGACCCATCCAAGACCATCGGTTTTCGAAGCAAGCTGAGTGCAGAGAATAAGCTAAAGAGCGACATTGAGGAGCTATCGTCAATGCAGGCAAAGCTTTTCGCGCAGGGCAACCGTGGAGTTCTCGTTATCTTTCAGGCGATGGACACTGCCGGTAAAGACAGTGCGATAAAGCATGTGCTGACCGGCGTAAACCCGCAGGGTGTCGATGTCCGCAACTTTCGCGTTCCAAGCGAGGAAGAGCTTAGCCATGATTTTCTCTGGCGAACGATGAAGGAGCTCCCGACGCGCGGCAAAATTATGATATTCAACCGCTCGTATTACGAGGAAGTCCTCGTTACCCGCGTTCATCCTGAATTATTGGGGAAGGAAAGTCTTCCAAAATCAACACTTACGAAGGATATCTGGAAAGACCGCTACGAAGACATAAATGCCGTCGAACGATATCTAATTCGCAATGGAATTGACATTGTAAAAATCCATCTTCGTATTTCGAAAGAAGAGCAACGCAAGCGGCTCCTTGCGCGCATAGATGAACCGGACAAAAATTACAAGATCGGCACGGCAGATGTTTACGAGCGCACATTCTGGAACGACTATATGAAAGCTTACGAAGAAATGCTCCAGCATACCAGCACGGAGATCGCGCCGTGGTACGTCATTCCATCCGATCACAAATGGTACACGCGCATCGCTGTCGCAAACATTTTAGTGCAGCGGCTGAAATCGCTCGAACCATCTTTCCCCGCGATCACAAAAGAGAAGGAGAAAGAAATTGCGCGAGCGAAGAGGCTGCTTTTGAAGGAAGGTGGATAGCTATTTCTTCTTCCTATCTTCTCGCGATCTATGGCGAACGATCCTATCGAAAATGATAAAGCAGATGATGATGAGGATCAGCGATAATGTATTCATTCACTCGTAGGCTCGCCAACGTCGAGATAGACTATGTCTTCCTTCGGGCGGTAGCCGATAAGCTCGGCAAAGCGGCCCCAGTCTATGACGGTATCGAGAAGCTGCGCCGGCTCTTCATAAGGCATTCGAGTGGCGTAGTCTTCTATAAGGACTTCGTAAGGCACTTCTCCTTCATTTTGCTGCAATGTATCAAGCAAAAGCTGGAACGTTTTGAGTCCGCGCAACTGCTTGTTCAGCAGTTTCTTCTGATCGTTAATATCTGCCTCGACAAATTCTTTTCCGAGAGGCGTGACGAGCACATCCTGTCCCGGCGATTCAGCAAAAGAAAGAAGCTCGGCGGCGCGGACGATTTGCAATGTCTCATCGAACCTGCGGCTGGCTGCCTCGGCAAGATCGCCGACACCTAACCGTCCTTCGCTCGCAAGAATGCCGAGTAGTCCGAGAATTTCCTCGATGTTCGCCGACGGAATGATCTCCGTTTTTGAAACCGTCTTTTGTTCTTCGGTAAATGGCAGAACAGTATTCGTAATCAGCGCGTGAATGCGGCTCGAAAGATCGAGATATTCCTGCGAGCGCGTATCGCGAGGATATGGCATTGGGTTGATGAATTCCGCCTTTATGCGTCCCGGATGCGCGTCGAGAACGATGATGCGCGAAGCCATCTCGACAGCTTCGTCAATCGAATGCGTTACCATAACAACTGAAGTGAGCGACGATGATTTATCCGTCGCTGTTGCAGTGTTAGTATGAAAAAGATCGAGCACTTCTGAGCGCAAATTCTCAGCCGTGAGCGCATCGAGCGCGCTGAATGGCTCGTCCATACAAAGAATTCGCGGTGCTACAACCAATGCACGCGCGATTCCGACGCGCTGCTTCATTCCGCCGGAGAGTTCTTTCGGATAAGCTTCTTCAAATCCTTCGAGACCTACACGATCAATAACATGCTTTACTTTTTCAGCTATTGTCTCACGCGGGGCATGAAGTGCATCGAGGCCAAGCCCGATATTTTCCTCGACTGTCAGCCACGGCAATAACGCGAATGACTGAAATACTATTGCTGTGTATGGATTATTACCGCGCAAAGGCTTACCATCGACCGATACCGTTCCGAGTGTTGGCGAAAGCAGGCCGGTCATTATGCGAAGTATCGTCGATTTTCCTGAGCCGGAAGCGCCCAAGATACAGAGAAACTCATTTTCAGCAACAGTGAGATTAATATGTTCGAGTACTGGCAATGGCTTCCCGCTCGGCGTGACGAATGTCATGCCTACATCGTGAATTTCAATAATACCTACGCCTGTGTTCGTTGGCGCGGCTTGCTGCGCTGGAATCCGAGGTGGGCGGGTTGCTGGAGGTGCTAATGCCATTTTACTTCTGACGTATCAATTTATTCTCTAAAAGCGAGAACAACACAATTATTAAAAAGAGCACATAAGCTATCGCGCAGGCATATCCCATTGTATCAGCCGATTCGAATGCATTACCGTATACTTGATAGACAAGCGTCGTCGTTTTACCCAACGGGCCACCGCGAGTCATTACATATATCTCTGTGAATACCTGAAAACTTTTTATTGTGTTCAGCACGAGAGCAAAAAGCAATGTGGGCTTGATGACTGGCAGGGTAACGGTAAAAAACTGCTCCCATTTCGATGTTCCTTCAAGCTCTGCGACTTCATAATAATCGCGAGGGACGTTTTGCATCGCTGCGAGAAAAAGCACAGCGTAATATCCGATCGAGATCCATATATCCATCGCCATGATCGCTGTGAGTGCAAGTCCTGGTTCTAGAAGCCAGCCGCGAGCGGGGAATGCAAGTCCTGCAAGCTTTAGCAAAGTATTTATGTATCCGCCGGATGCATATAGATTCGTAAATATCAGCGCAATCACAACAAGCGATGTAACACTCGGCAAAAAAAGGGCAGAGCGGTAAAAATTCTGGAATCGTTCGACACGAACAAGAAGCGCCGAGAAAAACAAAGCGAATATCATCGTAAATGGGATCGTGCCCACAACAAAGATGAGCGTGTTCGCCAATGCCTGCCAGAACGCCGGATCGTGTGCAAGCTTTGTATAATTTGCAAATCCGATCCAAATGGAACGGTTAGTCAGGGTATAATATTTTGTGAACGAAAGATAGAATGCGTAGAGAAGCGGATATGCCCAGAATAGAAGGAGAGTCAGAAGCCACGGCGAAAGAAGCAACCACGGGAAGGCTGGGGTTCTTCCGATCCTTACACTCATTATTGCATTTCCCTCAGCCTTCATAAATCATTCTTTCCACAAAGATGTTAGGCGCAAATTTTTTCAGCTCAATGTATAGCCTGCAAAGCGGCAGGCCAACAACATTATAGTAATCCCCTTCGATTCGGCTGACGAATACAGCGCCGAAATCTTCCTGAATCCCGTAAGCTCCGGCCTTGTCCATTGGTGAGCCAGTAGCGATGTAATCTCGAATTTCATCTATCGAAAGTTGTCGGAAAGTAACCTTCGTTTCTTCGACGAACGACAACTCTTGTTTCGTCAGAATATCTATCAGAGCGACGCCGGTATAGACAGTATGGATATTCCCGCTTAACAGGAGCAGCATTCTCTCGGCATCTGCGGCATCGAGAGGTTTTTCGAGAATTATGCCGCCAATTGTAACCGTAGTATCCGCGCCAAGCACTATAGCATCCATTCCTGACATCTCCTCTGCAATTGCTCTCGCCTTATGCAGCGCCAGCCGCTCGACATTTTCAGCGGGCGTGAGCGATCTATCCATTGCCTCATCGAGATCGGGCGGAAAAATGCCAATAGCCCCCACTCCCAGCAGTCGCACAAGCGAAGCCCGCCGGGGAGATTGGGATGCGAGAAGAAGCGTGCGTGACATAATAATGCAAAATTACGCAAATCCGGTCATCAACCTTTGTACGGAACGTATTATGTCAAATAGCAGTATATTTCTTTCGTGCAATTAATACAATATCATGAAATCACGAATAAAGGTATTTCTGCTCCTTTTGGGGTTCTCAGTTGTAGTCCCAACATCTAATCTTTTTGGACAAACCGGAACAGCCAAAGACCCTTCAAGGGTCTTTGTTCCTATAATAATTCGAGGCACCGTTATAGGCGGCGACGGCCAGCGTCCGATCTTAGCCCATGCTCATTTCGGTAAGTACAATGGAAATCCGAGATTGAGCAAAACTTATGAATGCTCGATTGACGGTGTGTTCGAGATCACCGTCCCGGATGCAGGATTTTACACGCTCCGGGTCAGCGCAGTCGATCATGAGGAGCTAACTATTCCGCTCTTTCTTCAAGCGAGTGATAAGACGGTTGAACTCACCGTCCAACTTAAGTCAAATCCGGTCGATAACGATTTATCGAAGCTTGCCATAGTCGGCGATTGGAATAATTTCGATTGGTCCAACGCGCAAACTCTCTCCGCAATAAAATCTGCCGATGGGCACACGATATATACAGGCCAGCGCACCGCAACCGGCGACACCATTAGTTATCAGATACTCAACCTCTCAAACGGGCGCAGCGTGAACGGCCAGATGTCCGATTATTACGTTTACGATGGCACCGGCGATTACCGGTCAGTATATCGAACAAAAAGGGGAAAGAAGCTCGCCATTACGTTCGATCCGCGAAATTATATTTACCCTAAGAATGATAACCTGCCAATCGTGACGGTAAAAAATAGGAATGATCGTTCCGACATGTTCCTGCAAAAATCTGTTGCCTTGCTGATGGAACTCGATGCTATGCGTAAAGCGGCTATGGTTATGTCCACTCAGGGAGGTCCTGTGACAATGTCCTCAGCAAAGGTGCGCGAGATGGGGGAATTTGTAAAAGCCGATTTTCAGAAAGAGATAGATTCTGGAGATACTTTATCCGCGCAATTTGCCGGCGTTGTAAGAGCAAGTCAATATACACCTAACTCGATTTCTTTCGGCTCCGACCAAGCCTCCCTGATTCTCAATACCGTCCCTGCCAACTCCCCATTTTGGACGATGGCAAGTTCCGAGGCATGGACACTTTCGGGAGTTGTCGATCCGAGTTTCGGAAACGAATATAGAAAAGGATTGGAGAGCAATCCGGAAAGATCAGTCCGGGCAACGGCTTTTTGCTACGAAATGGAAATGGCTCACGACGCTAAGAACGATAAAGAGTGGAAACGTTTATATGAGATCGTCAAAAATGATTACGGTGAGGAACCGATGTCTAAATACGCGCTCATCGAGTATAACCCAGATGCCGTTGTGATGGTCGGCAAGCATGTGCCGGGTTTCGAAGTTAGCACTTTAGGCAGCTCGCAAAAAGTCAGCGACAAGTCAATGCTTGGCAAGTACTATATGATAGATTTCTGGGCTACATGGTGCGGCCCATGTGTTGGCGAAATGGCTTCGATGCACAGCGCCTACGAAAAATTCAAAGGCAAAAAAGGATTCGAGATCGTCTCGCTTTCGATGGACGCAGCCGAAAACAAAATCGCACCGTTCCGAAGCAAGTGGAAAATGCCCTGGGTACATGCATTCATTCCCGGAATCTGGGACGCCGAGCTCGCAAAAAAATTCGAGGTAGCAAGCATACCAAAACCTATTCTTGTAGGACCCGACGGCACAATTGTCGCAATGGCCGAATCCCTCCGAGGCGACGAATTAGAAAAAACCCTCTCCAAATACCTGGGCACCGGCGACTGAACTAAAATATCATCGTTTCATCTTTCTACTACTGTTTCCAAGCTTTCGAGAGAATCGTCATTCAAACCAAAGAATATGAAAACAGTAGCAGTTGTCTTATCGGGATGCGGATATTCGGACGGAGCGGAGATCAGGGAGTCCGTTGCAGTACTATGGGCGCTGGCCCGGCAAAAAGTGCGAGCGGAAATCTTCGCGCCTGACGCGCCTCAAGCTGGTGTGGTAAATCACCTCACAGGAAAAGATACCGGCGAAACCCGCAATATGCTTACAGAAGCAGCGCGAATCGCGCGAGGACAAATAAAGCCTCTGTCTAAATTACCCGATCTCGATTATCAGGCCCTCATTATGCCGGGTGGTTTCGGCGTGGCAAAAAATCTATGCACCTTTGCAAACGATGGTGCAAATGGTAACATACTATTTCCAGAACTTGAGAATGATATTCAGGGAATGCACGCCGATGGCCGTCCTATTGGCGCGATCTGCATAGCTCCCGCGCTCATCGGCATTGCGCTCAAAGGAGAAGGCATCGAAATGACCCTCGGATCCGAAGGGGGCGCTGCCGACGAACTCAGAAAATTGGGCCATAAGCATATCGTCACAAAACCATCCGAAATTCATATAGACGCAAAGCACAAAATCGTCACCACGCCGGCGTATATGTATAATGACGCGCCAATCGATGAAGTCTTTATAGGTATCGAGAAATTAGTCGAGGCGGTAGTGAGAATGGTTTGATCGCAGCCGTGACCTTTAGGTCACGGTAACAAACCAGAAACTGTTATTTAATTCACCGTGACCTAAAGGTCACGGCTATATCGAATTAATGTACAAGCTTATCTTTCAATGCCGCTAATGAGTCGGCTAAGGAATAACGAGAGTCTTTACTCGTGGCGCGGTAGTCCTTGAGTGTTTTGTTCTGCGCTTCTCTTTCGGCTGCTATCAGTGACATGGTTATTCGAGGCATTGCGCGTGCTTCGCCAGTCCTGCCGCGATCGTATTCAGTCACACGAAGACCTTCGAGTGTTTTTCCGGCTTTGAATGAATCTTCGAGGCGCTCGATGCGGTCGTGAGAAAGCTCTTTGCGCGGCACGAAGCCCTCGGCACCGTGTTCGAGTGCGACAACTACTCCGCCCCTGTTCACTTCCTTTATAATACCGTTATGGTCGGTGCCTGGTTTGAATGCATTCTCTATTACGCGCATTGGGTCTTCGATAAGCTGTTTGCGGCTTGCGGTAATGCGGCGTTCAGCAGGATCGACATTCAGAAGCTTCACTTCGATCTCATCGCCAACAGTCAGAGCATCGGAGACCGAGCCGATCCGCTGCCATCCGATCTCAGAGATCGGCAGAAAAGCTATCAGTCCGTTCGGCAGCTCGATTTCTGCACCGGCATTCACAATAGTCGCAACTTTAACTTTATGAGTCTGTCCTGATGAGTACTCTTTGTATTGCTCAAGTTCAGGATCGGGTGTTAGCTGTCTGATTCCAAGATTCACTTGTCGGCGGCTCCGGTCGAGACTCAAAATTTTTGCAGAAACGGTCTCGCCGCGCTTTAATATCTCATAAGGATGCTCAACATGCTGCCACGAAAGATCGCGCAACCGGATCACTGCGTCTATACCAGGCCCAAGATCGACAACTACATTATCGTGGTCAAATGACTTGACTTTTACTTCGACAATCTCTCCGACATTTAGCTTCTTTATCGTTTCTCGTCCGGAATTTCGCGCTTCTTCTTCGAGCACTGCGCGATGGCTCACAACAATCTCAGGGCTTGGAGCGCCGGGGCGCGCCTTCAGGCTCGTAATCTTAACTGCAAGAGATTTTCCGAAATAATTAGCTATATTTCGGTTCGGATCGCGGTCGATATTATCGTTTGGCATGAATGCCTTGACACTTCCATCGCCATCAATGCCATGATCAACTATCTCCATATCGAGTCCGTTGCGCTGCCATTTAATAACTCGGGCATTAACGTTCTCTTTCTCACGCATTATCGAGCGAAGAGGCTCCCACTTATCACGAGGTTTTTTATCCCGTGAGTTTATGTCGTGCGGCCGGGCATCGGCGGAAGCAATTCCCTCTGAGGCCGCCCTTTCTTCGGATATGATCTCTGGGGAAATAATTTCAGCCGAAACATTCTCTTCGGAAACCGTCTCTTCGGAAATTGTGGAGGTATTTTCTACAGTGTCTTCAGATATCATAAATTATTTGTGGCGTTTTTCTCCCAAGACCATTAAAAGGTCTTGGCCATGCTTATTAATGCGCGTTCTCAGCGTTAGGGAGCGGGCAAGCAATGGCTGGAAAAAGGATAAGCCTCTGCGGGGTAAGGCAGTTCCATCTTAACCACCCCCTGCCCACTCCTTGAAAAGGAGGGGGTAATACTATGTGCCGGAAATCAAAAACATTTGCAGCGCCTCGCGCAACCTCTCAGGGACACGGCGCGGCTTTAGGCTGTCCCGATCGACCGTTACGAGAACGCAATGTCCAGTTACCAAAACCTCTCCTACTTTGCCCTTGGCAGAAAGCGTCCGAACGATCTCGAAATCTACATGGATCGAGCTTGTCCCGATGCGGCTTACCCACATTTTCGTCGTTAATAGATCGTCGAGATATGCGGGTGCCTTGAAATCGCAGTGGAACTGCGCCCGGACAGGATACACATTCAGCACATCGAACGCCTCGGAATACGGGAGGCCCATCGCGCGGTACATCTCTGTCTCCGCTATTTCGAAGAAACGGACGTAGCTGCCAAAATAAATTATTCCCGCCCGGTCAACATCCGACCAACGGACTCTCTCCTCGATTGAAAAATGCTTTTCTTGCATATAAATTGATTCTCCAAACGCTTTCTTAAAATCACGGAAACTATTGCTGGCCCGCAAACGTCCCTGAACTTCCTATTATACAAACGGCCTTAATAAGGTCTTGAACGAAATTCATTTCAATAAATTGCAATAGAAAATCATGCAGCTAAACGAACAGGGCCGCGCCCGATTTCAACAACACCTTCAGAACGTACTTCGTCAGCCCTGCGCTGTATGCGGCGGCGGCAACTGGCAGCTCGAAGACGGCATATTCGAGCTGCGCGAGTTCGCAGGCGGCAATGCTCCGGCGGGGGGCGCTATAAAGCCATTGCTCGCGGTAACATGCAAGAACTGCGGCAACGTACTCCTGATGAGCGCGATTACTACCGGTGTTATTACCGTAAATCAGGGGCAGGAACAAGGGCCTATGGCCCAGCCTGTTCCGCTACCGGAAGTGGAAATGAGCGAGGAATAAGTTGGAGTAGTAGTGCAATTCTGGGCATGTGGTTGCGTTACTGCGCAGGCAGATATTTCCTTCCCTCTTTTTTCAGCCATGCGAGCGCGCCGTATTTGCGGAGCCAGAGGCCGGCCCAGCGGTCGTTGTAGTTGTATGCTTCTTCGGGAGAGTGGTACCGCACCCAGCCCGGATTGTAATGATGCGGCATGCGGTGTTTGTCGGAGTTCATTTCGCGCCAGATCAGCGGGCGGCTTTCAACCGCATTCTTTAATGCAATTTCTGCGTCAGGCGCTTTAGTTACAAACGACACCAGCGCCTTCCCAAATAAATTATATGCTGCAATTGTGTCGGGCGCTTCGTTTATCATCCTGAGCGCGTCATCGTACTCGCCATCGTCAATCGCAAGCTCGATCGCTTTCTGCCGCACGCCCACATTGTCTGTGGGATTGAAGAGAAGGTAATCTTTCGAGTAAGCCTTCGCGCTCGGATGATCGCCGGACTCGGCTAAGTCGAGCGCCATATACGCATAAAGATTGAGCAAGGGTTTGTTGCTCGGCCAATCGGTCGGGATTCTTCCATTGCCAACGAGATCGTCCGGCCAGAATTTTTGCAGATCGAAAATAACCGGTTCGAGAATATTTACCGCTTCCTCGAAATGTTCCTTTTGCGATTTAAATCTTGCTAACGCGATCGCGGCGTTTGCATGACCGGGCCATTGTGCTAATAGTTCTTCAACAGCGGCTATTCGCGCATTGACCTTCATGTCCTTGCGGTAAAGCGCATTGTGCTCCTCGTCCAAAGCTTTGCCTCGGTCGGTGAGGTCGTAAGTATAAACATTCGGCTGAACTTCCAAGAACCTGACGAATTCGTCTTCGCCTATAACCTGCGCCTTGCGGATAAGCTCTGCCTGCTGCTTGAGAACTGCCTCATCGGTTTCCGGCGCTCCTGCAAAGAATCCTGAGCGGCTGAGTCCGACGTATCGCTCGCGTTTTCCTCCTGTGCGCTGCGCTGTTCTTGCTGCTTCTCGTAGCCATTCTATCGCGCCCTCTGCTGATCTCCAAGCAGCGCCGAAAACTTCGTAATAACCGAAGAGCACTTGCAGTTCGCTGACCGCCTCGCCGGGTTTTGGCATAGGCGTTCCGCCTTTCCACTCACGCGTCAGCGCCTGCGCCACATCGGGCCAATGACGAAGCGCCGTCTGGATCGCTGCCTGCGCATTCTCCTGCTGACCGAGCGCGTAATATGCCAGCGCGCGGCCATAAAGTACATACGGTGCAAGAGACTCCGCCAAAGGCTCCAGCATTCGCAGCGCTGACATCGGATCGCCAGTGCGAATGTTGAGATTGATGATCGAGCTTAGTACATTCTCCGGATCGGATGGGTCGAGCGAACGAGAAAGCTGCGCTACACCAAGAGCCTCGACAAGACGGTTATCGCGTTCCAGCGCGAATTCATAATTTGCTAATAGCTGTATGAATAACGGTCCGGCTCCCTCAGTAGCCAAAATATCTTTCGATGACTTTACTCCTGCTTTGGAGATCGTAGAAGACCAATCGGCAATGGCTCGCTCACAAATTTCGACGGCGCGGGCCGTCTCCGATTTTTCAATCTCATCGTTTATTAAATTCTCGACAATGCCGGGATGCGACGGCCACTTCGATTCGAGGCCGGTGAGAAGCTCGAGCACATCGCGGTCGCCCATACCCTTCTCATCTGCCAGCCGCGAAGCTTGCTCGTAACTCCTGTGTAGTACCTGACCTGCCTCGGTGAGCGCAAGAGAGAACTTCCCTTCCGGCGATTTCGAAACTTCAAGAAATTCTCCGATGCCAGAGCTTTGTCCGGCCTTCATAAGTATTTCTTCAAAAACCTGTTCGGGTTCTTGTAAAACGGTAAGAGCTTTTGAAGTAGGAGCCATCGTTGATACTGAATCTTCAACCATTGTGTCGATGTCTGCTGTCATGTTGGGTCGGTTAGTCGATTATTGTTAATTACTATTGTCAATCGGTTAGATAATACAAAATCAGCCTTCATTAAGATTTATGTGCCGGATCGTTTTTCTGCGCATCCATAAATCCAGCCTCGATCGCGTGATCGTATGTGTCCATCAATTCATGGCGGAACGCCTTCGGAGCGAGATCGCGAACATAAAAAGGATCGCGGTAGCCCATTCCATAAAGCTTCGTGCCCCACTGAAAATATCCCTCTTCCATTCGGTCGTATGCAATATTATTATGGGCGTAGCGCTGGTCTTCCTGCGCGAGGTTCAATGGGTCGAGCGGCCCGCCTACGGACTGCTGCATAACAATTTGGTCGGTCTTATCGAGGGCCGATTGATCGGCAAAGCCGTGGTACGGCATTTCCGCCGGAGCGCACGCAGCGAGTAGGATCGCAGCGAGGAATACCGGCTGAAGAAACGCCCTAATAGAAAAACGAAACATTTTTGGCAAAATGATGGTATATTTGTGTAAATGGGCCTAAGGCTCTTAAGAGTATTATTAGGTCATTATTAGGTATTCAGGGTAAAAGCAGCCAGCGCGAACACATTTGAGAACATTTGGGTTGCTTTATTGTTCTTTAGCCTTCTTAAGATAACTCAAGCAAACCATATTACGATGAAATCTCGAAGTTCCAAACTTTTCGCTCCGATCACTATTACTATGATCGCCATAGCGGCTTTCGCTGTCTATCAACTTGCAGAGTCTAAGTCATTGACGCCCGATTCTGCAATTGCCGCGACCAATCTTCCCGATAACGATACAGCCCAAATGACGCCGAAGCCCGCGCCGGACTTTTCTCTCAAGGATCTGGACGGCAAAACATACAATCTTTCGGACTATCGAGGGAAAGTCGTTATGCTCAACTTTTGGGCAACGTGGTGCCCGCCTTGCGTGAAGGAGATTCCGGAGTACGTGGAACTTCAGGCTGAATATGGGTCGCAGGGAGTACAATTCCTCGGTATCGCTCTCGATGACGAGGGCGCGGCGAAGATCAAGCCCTGGCTTGCAAAACACCCTGTTTCATACCCGATCATGGTGCCAGATCCAAAAGTTATTGCCAACTATGGCGATCTCAGCTCGATACCGGTCACTTACATAATCGACCGCAAGGGAATGATCCGCGAGAGCTTCGTCGGTATTCGCAAGAAAGAAGTGGTCGTCGAGATGTTGAAGAAGTACCTTTCCGAGGGCGGCAGCGGCACTGCATCGAATCCGGCAGGAAAGTAGACAGGGCGAACTGGATAGTTAGATCGGATAGCTCTACTATTATGTGTAGACTGTCATTCCCTTCAATCAAATCGCCATTGAACCAAGCTCCTTCATCTCGTTCTCATTGAGAAAAATTTTCGCCGCCACCACATTGCTCTCCAAATGATCTATCGAGAGGGTCCCCGGTATCGGCAGCATCACGGATGAGCGCGCGAGAAGCCATGCTATAGCGATCTGCGTTGTCGTTGCATTGTGGGCTTTGGCAATCATCTGCATGATTGGATGATCCAGTTTCCCTTTTGCAATTGGATACCACGGAATAAAAGCAATTGAGTTTGCTTCGCAATATTCGAGAACTGATTCGTACTTGTGCTCGATAATATTATACTGATTTTGAACTGAGACAATATCTACAATCTTTCTATATCGCTCGATTTGCTCCACAGTCACTTCGGAAAGCCCGATGTGGCTAACTTTCCCACTCTCTTGCATCCCTTTTAGAACACCTGCAGTTTGTTCTATCGGAATTTTTGGATCGGTGCGGTGCAATTGATAGAGATCGACATACTCGCGCTTCAGGCGCTTCAAGCTCGCGTCCAACGCACCTTGAAGGTATGCCGGATCGTTGTTTGCGCCACCATCGCTCCACGACATTCCACCTTTCGTGCCTATTACAAGTCCTTGCGGATACAGATGAAACGTCGCCGCGATAGTTTGCTCGCTTGCCCCTTTTTGATATAGGTCGGCAGTGTCAATGAAGTTTACTCCGATCTCAAATGCACGCCGAAGCAGCGCGTGATTAGCTTCGGTATCGGTAAGCCGGTTAGTACCGAGACCTATTCTGTTAACCGAAATATCGCCAAAGATTATTTGTCCGACACTCCCAGCAATTACTTCATTTTGTCCCATTCGTCCCTTATGTCTTTTAAGTCCTTTTGTTATTCACCCAAGCGGCCCAAGCATCCGCCCACCCAGCAAATGCAAATGAACATGATCGACAGACTGCCCAGCATCGCGCCCGCAATTAAACACAAGCCGGTAGCCAGTATCCGAAATGCCGAACTTCCGCGCAAGATCGCCGGCCACTACGATCATCTTTCCCAATAATTCAGCATCGTCATCGGTAACGTAGTCCAATGATGGGATCGCCTTGCGAGGAGCGATAACAATATGGTATGGCGCTTGAGGAGCGATGTCGTGGAAAGCAATTATGTCCGAATCCTCATGGACGATATTTGCTTCGATCTCGTGATTTGCGATCTTTTCGAAAATAGTCATTTTGTGCTTGCTAATTCTATTGGATGCCCAGCTCTCAATTTTCCAATTGCGAGGCGGTATTCTACTTCTCCTTTATCTATGTTTATTCCGGCGCTCTCGACGAGCGACATATCGAATGGACCGAATGCATTTGATGAGTGAGTACCCATTGAAAGCGCCGCGAGAATTCGCACTGTCGAATCTATGTATTTATCCGCAGAGCGAAGAAGCAAAGGAATATCCGGGCTAATACCATTCGTGTGGATGCTATCGGCTTTTTTTGCGCGCACCAAACCACCCAGCGGCTGAAATGCGGAAGGCTGATCGAGAATTCCATGCTCAGTAAAAAGATAGATCGGCGCTGTAGCAGAATATGAAAGTGTCGCAACTAACTGCGTTTGTGCGGCGAGAGTGGAATCCATTACGAATCGAAAATTTACGTTGCTCAAGTGTTCGTCTTGACTGGCTCTTTCGCGCTCCTGCGAAACCAGAGATCGCGATGAGTTGAGAACATCAGTCGCCGCCGCGCTTCCGGCAGCGATCGAATATGCATTTATCGCAAGCGATGCAATGACCGTTATCACAGTAAGAGTATAGATCAAACGATCTATAGCCAGGCGGCGAACTGCCGGACCACGCGAATACGATCCCGCAAGAATGAGCGTGACGGCAAGAATTATCCCCGCCCCGCTCTCTATTCCAATTCTTGAGAAAAGCGGCCCCAACAGTGCAAGCACAAGCAACAAATATCCCGCGCCGCGAACTGCCCGGGATTGCCAAGTCACTTCTTCGATAGCAAGCAACACGGCACGCGCAAAACATCCGAGAACAACTATTCCGAAGCTGATAGCAACAAGTATATGCAGGATATGGCCGTAACGGAATGTAGCTTCAAGCACATTCGGCGCGGGAGTTAAGAAAAACAATAATTGCCCAAAGTTTGGGGAAGGAAGAAGCAACGTTGAAGAAAGCCGCATTATTGGCTGTCCGATTATAATGCCAAGCAGTAATGGAATCGCGCCCAGCCCGAGCAGGCCGATCACAGCGCGAGGCTCGTTCAGCCAGCCTTGCGAAAGGTGGACATTCCTTCGCTGCTCGAGCATTATCATAATGACAATAAAGATCGAGAGGAAGAACGCAAGGCCGCTGAGTAGCGAGACGAATAAAAATGCTATACTCAAAATCCAATAGTCAGCAGATCGAGGGTAGCTCTGTGATAAGAAAAAAACGAGTACCCAAAGTATCAAACTCTCCGCCATCAAATATGGAAGCGCTCCTGTAAACCAAAGGCCCGTAAGCGCCAAAACAGGTATGAGGTAATACACACCGGCATCGCGGACCCTCAAAACACGAAACAAAGTAAGCATACCGAATCCGCGAAGAAAAATCGCTCCAAAAGTCAGCAGCAACCGTACTACCACTTCGCCGGAAAAAACCGTAGTCATAATTCCGGCAATTAGTGTAGCCAAAACATTTGACGCAGGAAACCCAATCAACCGCCAGCCATCATTTGTATGACCGGCCATGTGGAGCCGGACAAGCTCCGCCTGAAGCGACCACAACCCCGCATCGAGCGGAAGATACTTGAAGAGAAAGACCCACACGGTCTCGGCAAGAAGCACGACCGTAACTATCGTTCTTGCGCGGCGTTCGCCGAGGCCCGTGGTTTCGTCCATGATCAGATTGGAATATGAAGATTGTTCAACCGCGCTTCGTCCCGTGCCGTTTCATATCCAGCATCTGCATGTCGCAATAAGCCAAGCGCGGGATCGTAATTCAACACTCTCTCAATACGTGCATCTGCTTCAGGTGTGCCATCGCAAACGACTACCATCCCAGCGTGTATCGAATTGCCGATTCCGACACCACCGCCGTGATGAAGAGAAACCCACGTCGCGCTGCCGATCGCGTTCATTGCAAAGTTCAGTATCGGCCAATCGGCAATGGCGTCGCTGCCATCGAGCATCCCTTCCGTCTCGCGGTTCGGGCTTGCGACGCTCCCGCAATCGAGATGATCCCGTCCAATAACAATTGGCGCGCCCACTTTTCCGTCTCGAACAAGTTTGTTAAACATAAGTCCTGCTTTGGCCCTCGCACCCATGCCCAGCCAGCAAATCCGAGCCGGCAATCCCTGAAAATGAATATGCTTTTGCGCGAGTGGAATCCAGCGATGAAGCGTTTCATCGTCGGGGAAAAGTTTTAGAAGCTCTCTATCTGTCGTATGAATATCTTCTGCGTCGCCCGAAAGCGCGACCCACCTGAATGGCCCTTTGCCTTCGCAAAAAAGTGGACGAATATATTCCGGCACGAAACCGGGAATGTCAAAAGCATTCTTTAGACCATTGGCTAAAGCTTCGCCGCGAATATTATTGCCGTAATCGAACGCGATAGCTCCGCGCCGCTGCATTTCCAGCATTGCTTCGACATGCGTTACAATGGACTTTCGAGCTTCGGACATATAAAGATCAGGATTATTAATTCGAAGGTTGTCGGCTTCCGCTTTCGAGAATCCGGCGGGATAATATCCATTCAATACATCGTGCGCGCTGGTCTGATCGGTCACAATGTCTGGAATAAACCCGCGACGAAGAAACTCTGGATATATTTCAGCAGCATTTCCAACAAGTCCGACAGAGATCGCTTCGCCAATCTCTTTTGCTTTAGAAACAATATCGAGAGCTTCGTATATGTTGCTTGTCATTCGGTCGCAGTAACCGGATTCGATTCGCTTTTGAATTCGCGCCTCGTCAATCTCGACACCGAGGAAGGCCGCGCCCGCCATTTTCGCAGCCAATGGCTGCGCACCGCCCATGCCGCCAAGTCCGGCGGTGAGGATTATCTTGCCAGCCAGCGATCCACCGAAATGTTTTTTTCCGCAAGCGACAAAAGTCTCGAACGTGCCTTGCACTATGCCCTGACTGCCGATGTAGATCCAGCTTCCGGCTGTCATTTGACCGAACATCGTCAGGCCGAGGCTTTCCAATCTGCGGAATTCATCCCACGTAGCCCAATGCGGCACGATCTGCGAATTGCTGATTACGATGCGCGGCGCATCCAGATGCGTCTTCAACACTCCAACCGGCTTGCCAGACTGCACGAGAAGGGTCTCGTCATTCTCAAGAGAGCGCAATTCGCGCACGATCGCATCGTAGCACTCCCAATTTCTCGCTGCTTTGCCGGAGCCGCCATAAACTATAAGCTCTTCCGGACGCTCTGCAACATCGGGATCGAGGTTATTCATAAGCATCCTGAGCGCGGCCTCCTGCTGCCAGCCTTTGCAGGATATGGCAATGCCACGCGGCGCGTATATCTTGCCTTCGCGCTTGCGAGTCCAATTCGTTTTCGATGATTCAGTAATCATTTTATTCCTTTAACATCCTCTTGCCCTAAAGTCATTGCGAGGAACCCCGTAGGGGTGACGAAGCAATCCCATGAGATCAAGCTGAATCTCAAAAGATTCCTTCGTCGCAACTCGCAATGACCTTCTTAAAAATAATATAATCAGAGTATCGTAATTAAATATCACCGAGAATGGGGCGTAAAATAATTTCTTCAACTAATGCTCGACTTGGCGACTTCAACGCGAACACAATCGCCTCTGCAATATCTTCCGGCTGCATCATTCGGTCGTGGTACTTCGCGCGCGAGTCTTCGTCCCAAATTTCCGTTTCGGTCGCACCGGGAAAAACAGCGATCACGCGGACTCCGTGCGCACGAGCCTCCTCGCGCAGTGAATTGGTGAACCCATGCGCCGCAAATTTGCTTGCAACATACGCGGCTCCGTTCTTATACGCTTTTACTGACGCGATAGAAAGAATTTGCACGATAGTCCCCGAAGATTTCTCATACATGTCCCGGAGAACTTCGCGGGAAGTAAGAAACATGCCGCGTGTATTCGTCGCAATCGTCTGGTCGAATTCTTCGATAGTCGTTTCCGAGAACGTGCTCCAGGGGGAGATGCCGGCGCTGTTGATTAGCACATCGGGTGTTTGGCCGAAATGATCTACGACTTTTTTATATGCAGCCGCTACTTGCTCCTCAATTGCAATATCGCAGACGACCGAAAGAGCCTGAATGCCCTTTGCAGCAATGGGAGCGGCAGCTTCTTGCAATGCTCGTTCATCCCGGCCCGATATTGCTATACAATACCCTTCCTTCGCGAGCGCCTCGGCGCATGCGTATCCGATCCCGCGCGATCCTCCGACGATCCATGCCAGCTTGTTATCTTTCATGCAATGCAAATTTACGGCAATAACTAAGGTCATCAGGAA
>Ga0207110_10016_pt1 | contig 41634 bp, 41 predicted proteins | sample Alteio_BWMinHeat_74_FD_153582 | JGI IMG/M metagenome (GOLD analysis project Ga0207110, IMG submission 153582) | Enriched cells from forest soil in Barre Woods Harvard Forest LTER site, Petersham, Massachusetts, United States -... | ecosystem: Environmental > Terrestrial > Soil > Temperate forest >...
GTTGGGTTTCTGTGGTACTCGCCCTTGCTCTTCGCGAAGCCCTGGATGCGCGAAATGGGCTACGATCCGAACGACAAAGCGAAAACGCAGGAGATGCAGAAAACCGCCGGACCCGCCTATGCCGGCTCTTTCGTCGCCAGCTTGCTCTCCGCCTTTACCCTGGCTCTCATTCTGGAGGGACTACATACGGCGGATGTCCCCCACGGATTGATGGTGGGTTTCCATGTGTGGCTCGGCTTCGTCGCCACGGTGCAGTTCACCGGCGCGCTCTTCATGAAGCAGAGCATGAAACTTTTCGCGATGAACACCGGCTACCAGTTGGTTTGCTTTCTGGTGATGGGAGCGATTCTTGTCGCTTGGCATTAGCGAATTGTCGTCAGGGTGGCGTCCGGTTTAATCCTTCACGCCCAGCCGCTAGTTCATCCAAGCCACTGGGGATTGTGCACCGTTCCATCAAATTGATTCGAGGTCTTGTACAGCTCGTATTCGCCGTTTCGCGCCGCGACATCGGTTTTCGCCAGCAGCGCGGCGACTTCCGGCTCGGCCATCGGCCGGAACGTCTTCGCGGCCTTCAGCGCCTGCTCTAGGTTCTCCATCGTTTCGCAACCCGTGATGACCACGCTGGTCGGAAGATTCATGGCGTAGTGCAGGCATTCGATGGGCTCGACGGTCTTGCTGTTCAGAATCAGCCCCGCACCCATTGGTTTCATTCCCAGGACGCCAATTTCGTTTTTGACGAGCGCCGGCAAGACTTTTTTCTCAAAACTGTTGAAGTGCGCGTCCATGACATTGAGCGGCATCTGCACGGCATCGAAATGAAACTGGTGCGCCCCCGCCACTTCCAGCATCTTCAAATGAATATCGGGATTCTTGTGACCCGTGAAACCGATGTAGCGCACTTTTCCGGCCTTCCGGGCCTCGACCAGCGCTTCCATTCCTCCGCCTGCCGCAAAAATCTTCTCGGGATCGTCCATGCGGATAACTTCGTGAAATTGCACCAGGTCAATGTGGTCGGTCTGCAACCGGCGCAAGGAGTCTTCCAATTGTTGCGCCGCCGCCTTTTTGGTGTGCCCGTCAATTTTGGTCATTAGAAAGGCGCGCTGGAGGTAGCCATCCCGCAGCGCCTTGCCCATTCGTACTTCGCTGTCGCCGTTGTGGTAATCCCAGCAGTTGTCCAGGAAATTGATGCCGTTATCAATCCCCGCGCGGATGATGCGGATGCTGTCTTGCTCCTCTTTCGGATTTCCGAGGTGGTATCCGCCCAGCCCGACCATGGAAACCCTTGCCCCGCTGCGGCCCAACGTACGGTAGGGAATACCGCCCTGTGTGTCGGCGGCCCAGGAGAAGTTCTCCGTGCCCGCTGCGCACGTTGCTGCCACTGCTATCCCCAAAAATTCCCGCCTCGTCACCCCTTCGCCCTTTCCCGTATTCACGCCGCGAGGCTCTCCGGCTTCTTCACCATGCTCAACTTCCCTCATGTTTCCTCCTCCCTCCGCCATGGGCTGAGACGACCATCCTACACCCCTCCGCTATACTTTTTTGAATCGAAGGTCCCCTTGTCTAAAAGGACGGGTGCGCCGGTCGGGACAGGGCGCTTGGGCAAGCTGGCTCGACCAAAGGCTTGCCTGACAACGCATCCGGCGCTCCGTCCTCCTGCAAGTCACTTGCCGCGGTTGGCAGAGATTCAGTTCGAGAAGCGTTCGAGAAACGCGCTTGCAACAATTCTCCCGGACATAGAATAATGTCCGGCGATCTCCCTTGCCCCCTGCAACCGCCAACGAGAACAGCCGGCATTCACATCTAGTCAATCGGGTGGTTGCCCTCCTGGCGCTCTCCATCCTTATCAATTACATTGATCGCGGCAACCTCGCCATTGCTGCCCCGTTGCTGAAAGTTGAGTTGAATCTTTCCGACTGGCAGCTCGGCATCCTTTTATCCTCTTTTTTCTATACCTACTCGCTTTTTCTCCCGTTGTCCGGCTGGATGGTAGACCGCTTCGACGTCAAATGGGTCATGGCCTCGGGGTTTTTTCTATGGTCCGCGGCCACCGCCGTCACCGGCATATCGCGTGGATTCGCTGCATTGCTTGCCGCGCGCTTGCTGCTCGGCCTTGGTGAAACGGTCGCGTATCCTTCTTCTTCAAAAGTTTTGGCGCAATATGTTCCGGAGGTTCATCGAGGACTCGCAAACGCATTGATTGTTTCCGGCGTCGGCCTGGGTCCCGCGCTGGGCGCCTATTTCGGCGGGATGCTGGTGGCCAGCTTCGGCTGGCGCCCGTTCTTCCTCGTTCTTGGATTCGGCAGCATGCTGTGGCTGATTCCCTGGCTGAAATGGATGCCGCGGAAAGGCTCCGTCACCGCTATTTCCACTGACGGGGACAGCAGCGCGGAGTTTGCCGAAATCCTGATGCAGCGGTCTCTGTGGGGAACCTGCGGAGGCTTGTTTGGAGTGAATTACGTTCTGTATTTCGAGATTACCTGGCTGCCATCCTATCTCACGCGTGAGCGGCATTTTTCGCTGGAGACGATGGCGAAAATCGTCGGACTCGGATACCTGTGCTACGCGGTTGCTTCCATATTCTCCGGATGGATTTCCGACCGCTGGATCGCCTCGGGAGCAACACCCACGCTGGTACGAAAGACGTTTACTGGCGTAGGAGTCGGTTGCGCCGGGATCCTTTTGCTGGGCTGCGTGCTCGCCGGTCCGACGTTTTCTGTGATTCTGCTCCTCCTGGCGTGCGCTTGTGGCGGTGTTTGTGGCTCCAATGTCTGGCCTATCACGCAAACGCTGGCCGGCCCAAAAACGGCAGGCCGATGGACGGGTTTGCAGAATTTCTTCGGAAATCTTGCCGGCGTTCTCGGTCCTGCTTTGACCGGATTCGTCGTCGGCCGCACGGGGCGTTTCTTTCTGGCGTTCGTGATTATGGCCGTCGTTTCACTGCTGGCGGCACTTTCGTGGATCTGTGTCGTTGGCCCCGTCAAGCAAATTGCCTGGACGCAACGGAGCACAGCGCCCGACGCGTTGAGCTAGAACCGCCTTCTGGCCTAGACTCTTGCGATGGACGTCGAATGGCTTCGCCGGCTCTGCCTTTCGTTTCCGGGCGCAACGGAACAGATTCAATGGGGCAGCGACCTGCTCTTCAAAGTCGCTGGGAAGATGTTTGCCGTCACGCCCCTTGAGCCGGCGCCGGTCTGGCTTTCTTTCAAAGCGTCGCCTGAGAATTTTGCCGAACTCACCGAGCGGCCCAACATCATTCCCGCACCTTACCTCGCACGGGCCCAGTGGGTTGCGCTGGAAAACAAGGACGCGCTTTCGCACGATGAACTCGCGCGGCTGCTCCGCGATTCGTATGACATGATCTGCGCCAAGCTGCCCAAGAAAACACGCAACTCTCTTTTCGACCCAAAAGCTTCCGGCTTCGAGCCTTCCGCTCGCAAGCCTCGCGGCAAGAAACCGGCAAAAAAGAAGCGCCGACGTGGCCGTTGATTCAGAGAGGAGATATACTCCACTGCACCCTCCGCATTCGAATGAGGAATATTTTTTGTCGAGGTGGCTTATGTTTGCACGCGTATCGTTGCTTCTGATAGCGGCATTGCTTTTGACTTCATTCCGGCTCGGCAGCGCCAACGCTCCCTCGCCGTCTCACGGGCTGCTGGTGGTGGCCAATCAGTACGAACACACCCTGCTGGTCGTCGACCCAGACGAACGACGCGAACTGGCAAAAATTGTGGTTGGCGTAAACGGCCACGAAGTCATCGTCTCCAAGGATGGCAGCTTCGCCTACGTTCCCATCTACGGCAATTCAGGAGTCGGCAGGCCCGGGACAGATGGCAGCACGATTGACGTGATCGACCTCCGCGAACGGAAGCTTTCCGCTACCATCGCCCTTGGCAAACCGCTGCGCCCCCACCGCGCCGAAATTGGACCGGATGGCTTGCTCTACGTCTCCGCGGAACTCGCCAATGCCCTTGACGTGATTGATCCTTCCACCCGAAAAGTCCTCGCGGAGATTCCCACGGGGCAGCCGGAATCCCACATGTTCGTACTTTCCTCCGACGGCCGCCGCGCCTACACCGCCAACGTCGGCGCCGGCAGCGTCAGCGTCCTGGACCTCGTAAAGCGCAGCCTCATCACGACAATTCCAGTCGCCAAGACCGTCCAGCGCATCTCCATGTCTCCCGACGGGCTCCATGTCTTCACTCACGATCAGGACGCCCCGCGCATCGCCGTGATTGACACGGCGAACAATAAAATTGGGAGCTGGATTGCCTTGCCGAATCCCGCCTATGCCTCGGAGCCGACTCCCGATGGCCGCTGGTTGCTGGCTCTCAGCCCCGGCGCGAATCTCCTGCATGTCGTGGATTTGCAGTCGCTAAAGGTCGTGCGCTCGATGGAAGTGCCGAAGAAGTGCTCCGAAATCCTGGTGCGTCCGGACGGACAAATCGCTTACATCAGCGGCACGGGCGCCGGAAAGATTGCCGTCCTCGATTTGCATTCCTGGGAGATGCAACCTCCCATTGAACTCACTCCCGGCGTCGATGGCCTCGCATGGCTTCCCGCGAAGCCTTAAAACGAGAGGCTCGCTCATCTTGCAATATGCGCGGCCCACTTCCGTTCAGTGGGGATCTCCTTTGTAGATTTTTTCTCACACTCGGAGCCGCCCATGAAAAAAGGCACGGGACTTATGTCCCGTGCCTCTGGATTCCAACTGTGGCCAACCGATGGCCGCAGCTTGGGTGTCTTACAGAGCTGCGTCCGAAGCGCCGGCAGCGCCGCTCCCGTTGTAGCGAATCACGCCCGACTGATCGGAGAAGAAGTAACGCGTGCCGCTCTGCTGATAAACGCTCGGGCTGGCGTTCGAGAGATACGTAACCGCTGGTACCGTGGTGCCCGCCGTGGTCGCGAAGTTGTAGCCGCTCTTGACCCCAGCTGTCAGAATGTCGTCAAGCAGGCAAGCGCTCGTGGAGCTCGCGCTCGTGCAGGGTGCAGTTCCGCCGAGGCTGGTCAACGCCGCAAAGCCGATCGTTGGATAGGTGGTCGAATAGGTCACTTCCGCGGTGTTAATCGTACGGAGAGAACCTACTGCCGAAGCCTCGTTCGCGGCCATACGGGACCGGAGGAGGTTCGGAATGGCAATGGCCGCGATGATCAGAATGATCGCCACGACGATCAACAGTTCGATTAGAGAAAACCCCTTCTGTCGCTTACTCATTTTCAGCTTCTCCTATTTCCCAAAGTATCTTGTCTGTCTTAAAAGTCTCCGTCTCAAGCTGTGGCAAGTATGGCGTCGAGCGCGAAAACGCGCAATGGGCCAGCTGTCCCAATTTGGGTCGAACCCCTGTCCTACGCCAAAGGGTACGTTTCTCCGCGCTGGTTCTAGTACCGTGAAGCACTCGACACTGCCCCGAACTGTGCCACTTAGAATTAACCCTAAACAAATTAACAGCTTACGAGGTGGTCAAACCCCACCTGTCCGGCCCCTAACGATCCCTCGTCCTGCGGGCCTGCCTGAGAACCTGCCCATCGCTTCGTTCGACCTGACCCTGCCGGCATCTGCTTTCCCAATGAATTCAAGAGAGTCGTGGTACAGGTAGGCGGGGGAACGAGCCTTTGCGATTCAGCCGGCCCGAGTTCACCTGTTTACCGCAGCTCCGGTTTGCCCTATTCTTCTGCTACTTGCAAGTCGACAATCCGGAAGGGATGAGCCGCATGAACAAAGAAGAGGTTCGCGCTCGCATTGAAGAGATCGGCATCATTCCCGCCGTCCGTACCGCTTCCGCCGAAGAAGCTCGCTTCGCCGCCGAAGCGGTTTCCAGCGGCGGCATTCCCATCGTGGAAATCACCATGACCATCCCGGGCGCGCTCGACGTGATTGCTCATCTCGCCAAAAACACTCCCGGCGTGCTAATCGGAGCAGGCACGATCCTGGACACCGATACGGCGCGCCGTTGCCTTGATGCGGGAGCACACTTCCTCACGGATCCGGGCCTCGACCTGCCCACCATCGAGCTCGCAAACAAACACAATATTCTGGTTCTCGCGGGCGCTTTGACACCAACCGAAGTCATTACCGCTTGGAAAGCGGGCGCCGATTTCGTCAAGGTTTTTCCCTGCGCCCCGGTCGGTGGGGATCTCTATATCCGAGCCCTTAAGGGTCCGTTTCCGAAGATTCCTCTGATCGCTGCGGGCGGCGTCAATCAGCAAACCGCCACAAACTTTATCCTTGCCGGCGCCGCAGCGCTCGGTATCGGCGGCGAATTGATTCCAAGGGAAGCCATCAAGAAACGCCAAGCCGAGCAGATTCGCGAGCTGGCGCGCCGCTTCCTGAGGCTGGTCCACGCCGCGCGGGCGCGCATGGCGCCGCGAGCCGAATCCGCGTTCAGTCACTGACAGGGAGTACGATTCATTTTGCGTGTCGACTCAGGGTCCGCGACAAGCATGTGCGCGGCTCTCAATCCTGCCGGGGAGCTCGCGCACATCTTTGCAGGAATCCCCTAAACGTGAAGTTCGACGAGTTCGACCGCATATGGCCTGATTCCCAAGTCCAGCCGCGCCACCGTTACCGGCAATTGAAATCTTCGTGGTCCCGCACTTCCTGGATTAACGTATAAAACGCCTTCGCGTTCCATCTGGCCTGGCTTGTGGGAGTGCCCGCTGACCACGATTTGAAATCCCGCTGCTCGCGGGTTCAAATCCATAGCATTCACATCATGCAGCACGTAGATCAGTACTTCGCCTGCTTCCGCGACCGCGGTTAACGGCAATCTCTGCGCCCACTCCTCCTTATCTACGTTGCCCCGCACCGCTACGACCGGCGCAATTCCTCGCAACGATTCCAGAATCTCGGGATTCCCGACATCCCCCGCATGAACAATCAGCTGCGATCCTTGCAGGGCTGCAACCGCTTCTGGACGCAGCAGTCCATGCGTGTCCGAGATCAACCCGACGCGAGTGATTCTCGTTGTCGTTTTCATGCACGCACCCTGTCTCGCCACTTTCACGCGGCGCCTTCAAATCGGAAGGCGAAGGGATTTCCAGGAATTGAGCTAAGCAGATACTTTGGAGGGAACAACGCGCCGCAGCGGTTTCGATCCGGGTATTGGAAACTGCATGTGCCAGAAGTTCGTTTCAGGTGACAAGAACTCCACGCCGATGTAGGTCTTCCCGTCACGCGCCCGGTGAATGGACACCACCCGGCACTCCATTGATTGCGCGGTGTGATCGTTCACCAGGATCAGCGTCTGCCCCGCCAGTACAATCTCTTCCAACGGGAACAGCGCTCCATGCCGATTCACGGATTGCGAATTTGTCTGCGCGCAGAATTTCTCGCCGGAGTCCAGTTTCCCGTGGACCGTCAGCGGCACGGTCAAAGCCACTCGTAGCGTCCTGCGGCGTTCTTTGCACCGAAAATGGAGTAAAGACATTTCGAACCGCGACCTCAGATCGGATTTCTAAACTATGCGACCTACTGCCATCCGCGATAATTGGGCTTAAGTCTAAAGTGTCGTGTCAGCAGGGTGCCGAAGCGTATCAGCGACAGGAGAGATGAGAACAGCACGAACCTTGCCCACACAGCCCCAATTCTGTCTGCTTCCCTAAGCAGGGACAATGGCAGAACGGTACCATATATTTCACTCCTGGAACAGTACTGTCGTACTTCCCTTCTTCGCCCCCTCTCACCAGGGCTTAAAACAGTCGTAATTCCTCTGTCGCACGATCTTACCCTCTCGGAACTCCAAAAACACTGCAAAAAACGCCTTCGTCGGGCCTCCCTCTGGGATCGACCCAAAGGGCACCGCCAAAGTTCCTACGCACTCAACCTCCATAGCCACCCTGTCACCATCTGCCATCTCGTGCATTATCTTATAGTTCTGGTTGGCCATGGTCTTCCTGCCACGCTCGGCGCCCTCCAGCGCCGCCTTCAAATCCTGCCGATCGACTTGGGGTTGCAGCCGATTCGGGAAGACCTCGAAGACTACTTCAGGAGCAAAAAAACCCTCTAATTCGGCCCCCGTCACGCCTCGTTCTACGGCCTGAAGATATCTCCTTGCCACCGCAAGATTGCTGGCCGGGTCACTCATTTCGGCCTCCAGAGCTGCGGCGCTTGGCCACGGGGATGGTTCGAAATGCCGGCCTACTCTAGCCTAGTGAGCCGACCGGCCGAATCGTTTCAAAATGGAACTCGATTGTTCGACTGCTCTCGAGGTTTTGGAATTCCCGCCAGGCCTATCCACTCGGAAGGTTTTCTGCCGCGGCAAACGCGGGCGGTTACCCAATCCTTCAGCTTAGGCAATGGTTTAGGGGTCGCTCTAAATCTGCATTCCCGCCCTTATTCGTTCGCTAGAAGCTTCACAATTTGCAGCGGATTCACCCGCGCTCTCTCGACGGTCAAGCCCCAATGCAGATGCGGCCCCGTGACGCGCCCGGTGGCTCCCACTCTTCCAAGCACAGCGCCCGCTTCCAAGGCGTCGCCCACCTTCACGCCAATCTCAGAAAGATGCCCGTAAAATGTATAAACTCCAAGGCCGTGGTCCACCACCACGGTATTCCCGGCAAAAAATAGCTCCTCTGCCAGCACCACTCGTCCGCGTTGCGCCGCGTGAACCGGCGTTCCCGTGGCCGCGGGGAAATCCGTCCCAGAGTGCGGCGAGCCGGGATTCCCATTCAGGATCCGGCGTTTTCCGAAATTCGAGCCGGTCGTCACTCCCTCGAGCGGAATGCGAAACTTCCCATCCCACAACCGCTCCGGCGTCACGCGCTCGAAAATATCTCGCAACTTTTGGCGCTCCTCGTTGGCCCGCTTGATTTGCTCCGCGCTCGGTTCGACGAACTGTTTCCCAACCGTCAACTTCTCCGTGGCAAACTTTCCTTCTTTGACTTCCAGCTTCGCGCTGCAAGCGACTTTTTCGCCGGCTGCCCTTTGCCCCGTCACCTTCAACTCGTATTCGCCGGGCGCTTTCTCAAGGTCAACACCTACCAGTCCTTTCTGTACTGCCTCCCCGCCGGCCTCCAGCCAGAAGGGAACGCTTCGGCCGTCCCAATCTCCTTTCAGGTCCGCCAACTGTTTCTCGCTTTTGACCTCCACAAGCAACAAACTGCCCTGGCTCGATTCCGGGGCGCTCAGATGTAATTTTATTCCGGCATCACAAGAAGCGGCTTCCTTCGCCATCAGGCCCGCCGGGAGCAGCAGCGCTCCCGACCCGAGACATACCATTGCGCACCATCGTGGCCAGATTCGAATTCGATTCGCGCTCCGCATCCTCATCCCTTCGGCCGCAGCGTCGCCACGCGTGCTTCCACTTTGGCAAAGTGCTCGCGCCCGATTTTCGATCCGAGGATGGCCTTCTCCGACATTAGAAACAGATCGGGATTCTTTGCCTTTTCGCGCAGCTCTTTCAGAAATGGCCGCACTTTGGCAAACATGAAGTACAGCTCGCCGCAGAATGCCGGCTCAAAGAACAACTTTTCGCTCACGATTCCATTCAGCACAAATGATGTGGCAATCCCCCAGTAGCTCCCCACTTGCCGCAGCCAGTTGTTTTCCTGGGAGCCAAAGTCCATCGCCACTTTCAGGAAGTCATCGGCGTCCTTCGGCCAGAACGTGGTCAGCCACCACTGGCGCGCCTTGCGCAGTTCTGGTTCGCGCCTCAAGTTGTAAAGCTCCAAAATCAGATGGGCATCATCGGCGTCGGGCTTCTTCGGCATCGCTTCCTCCTTGGATTTTTCCGCCTTGATTCTACCCTAGAAGCCCCGAACCCCTTTTCCGGCAATCCCAGGTGTCCGGCAACGCGACACTTTCATCCCACGCGCGGACGCCGGCGACAAGCTCGCGCTTCTCCATTTCCGCGCAAATCCTTATTTTGCTATACGTTCGGCTAAGACCATCTGCGGCATTCAAATTGCCCCACTGAGCGTGGCGAGTTTCGTCTCGCGTACCTATTCCATGGAGTCTTGAGGGGGCCACGTGAAAAAGATCGACCGCATGCGCGAAAAGGTGACCATCCTGCCGACTTCCACCTATCTCTCCAAAATGCACGATGCCGGCTGGAGCCTGGTCGCCCTCGAATGGGAGCGCGAGGTGGAATCCTCTGCGGCGCCGACGGAGCATGAGCCTCCGGTCGCATCCGAAGAAATCCCCTTCGGCCTGCGCATCTCCTCCGACTGCCATCACCTCGAAGACGATCCGCTCGAAATGCAAACCCTTAAATTTCTCGCCGAAATGATCGTCCAGGACATCTCCTTCACCAGCATGGCGGATGCTTTGAACGTCCGCGAGTATCGCACTCGCGACGGCCGCCCCTGGAACGCCTCCACCGTCTTCAAGCTCACCCCGCGCCTGATCGAAGTCGCCCCGCGCATCCTCTCCGGCGCCGAATGGGAAACCCGCAAGAAACAACTATCTCACGTCACCTGGAACTCTTGAGGCAAGCTGTCACCCCAGCCGCCGGTCCGCTGTGACCCATCCTTTTGAGGTGCAACGAAAACTGTATTAAACTCCACGCGCGTAGTTCGCCACACCCTCATGAGTAATCATCCCATCATTCGGGAGCCTCGCTGGCCCGCCTTCGTCGCCATGCTCGCCGCCGCCGGCGTCTACTGGGCCTTGCCGGAACCCCTCTCCGTTGGTCCGAGTTGGCTGCTGCTGGTCATCATCTTCCTTTTGCTGATCCCCACAGTGGTCTCCTACCATCGCGGCCGTTACAACGTGACCAGGATTCTCACCTTTACCGCTAACGGCGCAATCACCCTCGCCATGATTGCCTCCTTGATTTTTCTCATCCAAGGCATTCCGCTCCATCGCGAGCCGCCGACCGCCATGCTGCGCTCTGCCTGCGCACTCTGGATCACCAACATTTTGGTGTTCGCGCTCTGGTACTGGAAACTCGATGCCGGAGGTCCCACAGCCCGCGATCGCTCCGCGGGCCGCGTAAAAAGCTCATTTCTTTTCCCCCAGATGCTCACCCAGCAAGGCGGCGACCCCTCTTGGACGCCGCAGTTCATGGACTACCTCTTTCTGGCCTTCAACACCAGCACGGCTTTTTCTCCGACCGACACCGCGGTCCTCTCGCGCTGGGCCAAAGCGGGCATGATGCTCCAATCCGTGATCTCCTTGACCATCGTTGCCCTCCTCGCCGCACGCGCTGTAAATATCCTCTGAACCTCCAGTAGCCAACGTCACCGTTCGGAAACGCGATCGCGTCAGATTCAATACCTTATGTAAGGTGTGACCTTCGCCGGCAGGTCCAAGTGAAGAGGAGAGCTAATTATTCTCGCTGACGAACATGGCCACAAGGCGTTTTCGGGGATCGATCAATTCGCGGGTTCGATAATTTTCAGTGTCTGGTTCTCCTGCAGACCTTTATTAACCACCTGTTTGCGTCCGGATGGCCAATCGACCTCGATACGGTCTATTTTTGTTGCATCGCCAAGACCGAAGTAGAGCGGCAGGACACTCTGCGACAGATAACCGGATTTTCCATCGTTATACCTGGTGTAAGTCTGCCCGTTCGCGTGTAGCCGGACCGTCGCCCCCAGTCCGTTGCGATTTGACTTTGTGCCGATGAGAACGACTTTGAGCCAGTGGATCTTTTTTTGCTGCGCGAGATCGCTGATCAATACCATCGGTTCAGAATTGAAATCGTTGGTGACAATGTCCAGGTCGCCGTCGTTATCGAGGTCAAACATTACGGACGACCGGCTCGCGCGCGGCACGCTCACCATCACCTTTTGCGTTTGTCCCACACAGACCGCTTTACCTAGTTCGTCCAAATTGTCGTGGTTGGTGCAGTCCATCACAAACCACTGCGTATAGGGCTTCTGGCGCGGCTCAATCCCCAGCAGAAACTCGGAATCGAGAAATTTCTCGCCCCGGTTGTTCAGCAGCATCGAATTGATTCCGTAGCGGAAAGGGAAATTCATCCCCGCCGTGACGAAAACATCTTCCCAGCCGTCCGCGTTGACATCGCCTACGCTCACCCCCCATGGCCACAGCTGTTCCACGCCGATCTTGTCGGAAATCTCCTCAAACTTTCCTCCTCCAAGATTGTGATAGAAGGCATTCCCAAAGATGAATTTGTCGGCAGGACCGCCCAGCATATTGTCCGCTGGATGCATTTTGGCTTTTTCTTTCTCGTGATCGGTAGCGAAGTCCTGCATCATGTCGGAGTGCATGTCGGTAACAAGCAAATCCATTCGTCCATCATTGTCATAATCAAAAAACTTCACTCCCATGGCTCCCCAAGGCGTCTTTGGGAAATATTCATCCGTCTTCTCGACAAACTTCTTGCCAGCTTCATTCTCGAAATAATGATTCGAACCCTGCATGTTCAAGAAGTAGATACCCGGCCAGCTCTCGCCCTTCAAATCCGCAAACGTCGCATCTCCGCACCAGCCATGAGGATTGAGCCCAACCTCCGCCGTGACGTCTTTGAACTTATGGTGGCCCATATTCTTGTAGAGAACCGGATGCTCGAACCGTTCCGGAAAGAGGTGGCCGGAGAAGGCATCCCTGAGCCCGGCGTATTCTCCATACGGTCCTTTTTCATTGCTCGTATACACGCCCACATTGCACACCAGCAGGTCCACCAAGCCGTCGTTATCATAGTCAAAGAAAAAAGACCCCGAGGAATGCGCAACTAAATCCAATCCCGCTTCTTTCGTAATGTCTTTGAAATGCCCACGTCCATCATTTTCGAAGAGTACATTTCCCTGATTGACGGTCGTTACATAGAGGTCTTCGTGCCCCGTGTTATCCACATCTGCAAAGGATGCGCTGACGCTGATGCGGTCTTTCAAACCGACTCCGGCTTGCTCTGTAATATTCTCGAATTTTCCGTCGCCCACATTTCTCCAGAGCTCGTTCCCACCCACCTGATTCACAAAAAAGATGTCGTACAGTCCGTCTCCATCCACGTCCGCAACCGCCAGGCCCGTGCCGTGGTCATAATGGACCGGCATGTAGCGGTCTCTGGCGTAAGATACCGCCGTGTTATGAAATGTAATTCCGCTCTTCTTCAACTCATCCTTAAAATGAAACTGGTAAAACACCTTGAACTGGCTGGTGGATTCCAGTTGTAACTTTTTCCTGGCCGGAAGCGTTATCAGTCCTTCGTCAAATTTTGGAAAGTGCACTTCTGGCAGGACAACTTCTTGCGCGGCGTGCGAACTGGCAAGTATTCCGGCAATCGAAAGAGCCACCAACCCCGAAAAAAGAAGTGATCGAGACACCATTGGACCCCCGAGCCAGATATTGTGTGGGCTCGCAAAATTTCTTCCCGCCGAGAACTCAACCGCCCCTGCATCAGACGGCGACTAGGGTAGCACGTCATCGTCGCTTGAGCTTTCATTCCCCGGGTGCTCATCCAAAGTTCCGGCAACTCGCAAGTGCCTCGGTCTCCGCTACGCTGCTCCTGCCGTATAATCGTGCTGCGTTCAAACCAGGAGCAGGGCGCTTTTGCAGTAGGCCGAACTGCATGCACGAGAACGCCAACGAAAAGAGGTTGTGCCCGATGAAATGCCTGGCCGCTTCCGCGTTGATACTGCTGAGTTTTGTTGCCTGCAGACACTCCGCCGCCCAGACCATCGTTACGCAGGAGATTCGCATCCCCACAAAGGGCACAGGCAGTAAGGGCCTCGACGCCCTGATGGTTCGTCCCAACGAGCCCGGTCCCCATCCCCTCGCGCTTTTCACTCACGGCACGCCGCGCGAGCCCAGTGATCGCTCCGGCATGACTCCTTTCGGATTGCAGCCCCAAGCGATGGAATTTGCTCGCCGAGGCTGGACCGTCGTCGTCGTTCTCCGCCGCGGCTTCGGCGATTCCGGTGGCAGGTACGACGAAGAGTCTCACTCCTGCGCAAATCCGGACTACGTCGGCGCTACCAAGGAATCGGCAATCGATCTTCGCGCCGCCGTCGCCTATCTTTCCACGCTTCCGGAAATCGATGCGTCGCGCATCATCGGCGTCGGCATCTCCACCGGCGGCCTCGCCATGGTCGGCCTCACCGCGGACCCGCCGCCCGGCTTGCTCGCGGCCATCAGCTTTGCCGGCGGCCGTGGATCGCGTGCGCCAGACATGGTCTGCAATCCCGATGCTCTGGTCGACGCCTTCGCCACCTTCGGCAAGAAATCAAGGATTCCAATGTTATGGGTGTACTCCCAGAACGATCACTTCTTCGCACCGCAGCTCGCGCAGCGCTTTCACCAGGCGTTTACGCGCGCCGGCGGAAAAGCCACCTTCATTCTCGCGCCACCCTTCAGCAACGACGGCCATCACCTGTTTTCCCGCAGCGGTGTTTCCGTCTGGGCGCCCATGGTGGACACCTTTCTCCAGAGTCAGAATCTCACTCTGCGCGCCTCACTTCTGCCGCTGCCCGAGCCTCCGAACATCGATCCGCCCAGCGGCCTTCCCGACCGGGCACGCGCGGAATTTCGCAATTACCTTACGCTGCCGCCCCACAAGGCTCTCGCCACGTCCGAAGAAGGACACTATGGCGTAAGCTTCGGCCGCCGCACCGATAAAGACGCTGAAAACAAAGCCCTCGATAACTGTAAGGAAGCCGCCCCCAAGAAAGACCGCTGCAAAATCGCCATGCTCGACGACGCCCCAACCCCCTGAGAATTTCACTGAGCCAGTCCGTTGTTATTTTCCTTTGATCCGGCTGATAAAGAGATTCAGGAATCGTTCTGCATCGGAACCAACACATACCCGCGCATTAATCGGAAGAGCGTCATACCCTTCGATCTCATAGTGATCCCCGTGCAATACATTTCTTTCACTTGCGCCCATGCGGTTGGCGACGGTTTCTCCACGCGTGAACTCGCCTCGCGTTTCCACATCCACGTGCATTTCCTTGAGTGTCACCAAGGTCGGATCCACTACCGTACCCACGGCCAGCGGATCGTACATCGCCGCGCCGTGGTATCCGCTTTTCTCCGAGCGCTCCACGTAAAACTTGGCGATGCCGGTGACCACGTCGTTCTGCGGACCATGCGTGGAAGCAACTGCCTCCAGATGTTTGCGCGTCAGCAGCGTGCGTTCGCCAACATCCGACCCCACCATCGTCACGATCCAGCCCGCATTGAAAACAATCTGCGCCGCTTCCGGATCATTGTAGATATTTGCCTCCGCAGCTCCGTTGACGTTTCCTCCGGTGATCGATCCGCCCATGATGACAATGTCTTTCACCAATTTGGCGATCGAAGGATCCTTCGAAACGGCCAGCGCGATGTTCGTTAAGGGACCCACCGGTATCACCGTGATTTCATGCGGATACTTGTGCACGAGTTCGATGATGAGATCCGGCCCAAATCGCGCATCGGCTTTGCATTTGGAGGGCGGCAGCTCAATATCAGCAAGCCCGTTCTTTCCATGCCAGTACTGCGCTGTGACCAGCTTTTGATTCAGCGGATGCGTCGCGCCACGCGCCACCGGAATGTCGCAGCGACCCGCCAGGCTGACGAGTCTCAGCGCATTCTCCAGCCCTTGTGCGCTGTCTACGTTTCCCGGCACCACCGTGAACGCTTCGACTCTCAATTCCGGAGAATTCAGCGCCAGCAGGATCGCCATCGCATCGTCGGTACCAGGATCGGTATCAATAATGACCCGCCGCTTCTCACCCTGCCCATAAGAAGCCGTGACCGTGACCAACATCATGGTCACTACCATCAAAATTCGCATGATTCTCATGAGCACGTCTTTCCGCCGGAACGCGCTTAACTTTTTACTTCCAGAAATCCGCACGCAGTATACAGGGATGCTCTCCCTCTCTCTAGGGCCTGTCTCTTGGCCCAGCTTGGAGCTCAAGGACCGGGTAGTTTTGGCCTGTCGAGCGAAGCATTCGGAAGAGTTACCCGCCCTCTAATGCTTTCCTACTATTGCTGCCTCTTTTCTGCGCCGTTAGAGTCTCAAGCAACCGGGGCTGAATTTCTATCTTGTGTCGCTCGATCCGTTCGTTTCCTGTGCCCGGAAGTCTAACTTTTGGTCAACGCGAGTTTCTTCTGGAGACAAAGCATGACTAGGCGATCCTGCGTACTTCTGTTTCTTCTGGGGCTCGCTCTCCCCGCATTTGGCCAGAGCAACTACGCCGTTCTCACGGGTACCGTCACCGATCCTCAGCATCTCCCTGTTGCGGGGGCTATGGTCGAGCTCACGGCCGCGAGCACAAGATCAATCCGTCGCGTCGTCACCAACCAACAAGGACGCTTCGAGGCTCCCGCGCTCTTGCCCGATGATTACGAACTGAGAGTCGAAGCGGCAGGCTTATCTAGCGCAAACCAGTCCTTACGGCTGGAGGTGGGCCAGAAACTAGCCGTCGATATCACTTTGAGTGTTGGTTCGGTCACGCAGGGAGTGAAGGTAACAGCCGGTAGCGAAGTACTGCAAACAACCGACGCCAGCGTCGGAGAAGTCGTCGAGCCCACTTCCATTCGCGAATTGCCCCTGAATGGGCGCATGTTGATTGACCTCGTGCTTACCGTGCCCGGTGCGCATGTCGGATTTGGAGCGCAAACGGGATCCACGAATCCCCTCTACTGGCGCCCTGGGCAGCGGTCCGCTGTTGTGATCGGTGGCGCCCGCCCAAACGCGAATTTTTTCCTGCTCGACGGCGCCACCAACACCGATCCCACTTTCAACACGCAGAACTTGAGCCCATCTCCTGATGCGGTCAAAGAATTTCAAGTGGAAACCAGCAGTTATACCGCCGACATGGGTGGCGCTGGCGGCGGTCAGATCAATATCGTCACGCATTCCGGCTCCAGCCAATTTCACGGAACGATTTACGAATTCCTCCGCAATGGCGCCTTGGATGCCAGCACTTTCGAATCCATGGGCAACAATCACCTGGTGCAGAATAATTTCGGCGCCTCCTTCGGCGGCCCGCTCTTCGGAAAGAAAACCTTTTTCTTCGTCAACTATGAGGGTTTGCGCCTCGCGCAGGCTGACGCCCAGATTTTGACTGTCCCCACCCAGGCTGAAATCATGGGAGATTTCAGCATGAGCAACGTCAAGATTTATGACCCGACGACTGCGGTCAAGAATCCCAATTTCAACCCGAGTCTCCCGACCGGACCCGCCAATTTCCCGTATACCCGTTCGCAATTCCTCAATAATCAAATACCGGCCAACAGAATCAATCCTCTGCTCGAGAGCTTTTTACTGAAGTATGTGCCGCAGCCGAACATGATGATGATGCCCGGTTCCCCGGATTCCAATAATTATCTCGATGTCCGCAACGAGAATCACATTCAGGACCAGGGCACGTTTCGCGTGGATCACAATTTCTCGAACGGCGACACTCTTCTGGCTCGCTACTCTGCCGGCGGCGAAAATGGTTTCTCCCCGAGTAGCGGCGTAACCTCCACAACGGAAAATCTTCCCGGTTTTGGTGTGAATTTCAATAATTTGTCCCAGCAAGCCGTCGGATCGTGGAACCACATCTTTGCCAGCAACAAGGTCAACACCGTCTCGCTTGCCCTTTCACGGCTTTCGATGGACCACACCTCGCAGAACGACGGCGTGAACGACATCGTCACCGCGCTCGGCATTCAGGGAATCGGTTTCGGCGGCAAGAATGCTTGGGGTTCTCCGTGGTTCGCGGCTCAGGGTTACACCGGAATTGGCGATACCTTCGCCGCGACTCCCATGCACGCCTGGGACACCACCATTGAAGTCCGAGACACCTATGCATGGCAGCGCGGACGCCACGGGATAAAATTCGGCGGCGACTTCCACCGTTATATCTGGCCGATGTGGGGTTTCTTCCAGAACCGCGGCTTCTACCAGTACACCACCGGATATACCACCGAATTTGGTTTCAATGACGGCAGCGGTTCCGGCTTGGCCAGCATGCTCCTGAGCCTGCCTGCCGTGAAACAGAGGCAGGCGGGTGTGCCGCAAATGGATTTGCGAGCCTGGGGAACAGCGGCGTTCGCGGAGGACAGTTGGCAAGTGACGCCCACGATCACCCTCAACCTCGGCCTCCGCTATGAATACACCAGCCCTCTCTACGACAAGGACAACACCAACACCAATCTGATTTTCAACAGCGGTGTTCCTTCCGTTTTCATCGGTGGCCAGTTGGGCTATCCGCGAGGGCTGATGTACGCCAACAAACATAACTTTGCGCCACGCCTGGGAATCGCCAAAAACCTTCCGGGCGTTGGCCTCGTCTTTCATGCGGCCTACGGAATCTTTTTCACTCCCGTGGATCTAAACACCTGGTGCAACCAGCGGCACAACGTCCCATATGTTTTTCCGGAAACACAGCAGGCCGACAACTTCACGCCGCCAGCCGCGCTCTTCAACACCGGCATGAATTTCGGCACCCCCGTTCTCGGCACTGGCACACTAACCCCAACCACGGTGAGCTTTACAGCTTTCGACGCTCACGCTCCCGCGCAGTACGTCCAGCAATGGAACGGCTCCGTGCAGAAGAGCTTCGGGCAAAACACCTCGGTTGAAGTCGGCTATATCGGGTCGCGCGCCTTTCACCTGCAAAGAGCGCATCTGATCAACAACACCCTCCCCGGACCGGGTCCTCTTGGCCCGCGGCGCCCGTTCAAGACGCTAACCTTCGTGCCGGGGACGGTCTTGACGCCAAGCAGCACCAACGCCGTGGTGCAAAGTGAAACCTTTCCCGTCAGCACCATCAATTTGTTGGAGAACACCGCGCAGAGTTGGTATGACGCGGGCTACGTCAATGTGCGGCGCCGTTATTCCCATGGGCTCAGTTTTCTGGCGAACTACACGTTCGCCAAGAATCTAACCAACGCGCCGGACTTCCGTTCTCCCATGGATGAATCGTCCATCCCACAAAACAATAACGCGCTCAACCTCGAGAAAGGTCCGGGCTGTGACGTTCGCCATCGCTTCGCTTTGAGCAGCGTTTACGAGATTCCCGCTTACCGCGGACAGGAATGGCTTCGCCTCGTCACCCAAGATTGGCGATTGTCGGCGATCTACCAGGCGCAATCGGGAATGCCCTTCACGATTTCCGTGTTCGGAGATACGGCGAACTCCGGGACGGTGCTGGGCGAGAATCCGATCCGCGCCAGCGTTACAGGGCAGCCGGTGTTTGGTCCTGGCACGCGCACCGCGATAGAGTGGTTTAATCCCGCTGCATTTGCCGCGCCACCCGCGTTTACCTACGGCAATGCAGGCCGCAACTCCGTGTTTGGCCCCCCTCTGCAAACCCTGGACTTTGCGCTGGCGCGAGTCTTCCGCATCAGCGAAAGAATGAATTTCCAATTTCGCGCGGAAGCCTTCAACGCACTGAATAAAGTCAACCTCGGCACACCGAACCGCTTCGTGAATACGCCCCAGTTCGGAACGATCACCATGGCGATGACCCCGGGACGCGAAATGCAGTTGAGCGCCAGGCTGTCGTTTTAAGCTCTCGGAAACTTCGCCCTGGTGTAGCTCCTGAGAAGAACGCCCACAACATGCCGCTGGCTTCACTTGCGCCGAAAAAAGCTACATTTATCCGGGATTGCCTATGGCATGATTCCCCGCGATGACATCGCAAACCCCGATCCCCTCTCTGCGCAATTCTTTTGTCGCTCGCCATCCGGTCGCCGCTTACTTTCTTCTGACCTTTACAGTGTCCTGGCTCGGCGCATTCGCGGTCGCGGCGCCGCATCTCCTGCGCGGCGAGGCCATTCCAAAATTCGCGGGCCTGATGATGTTTCCCGCCATGCTCCTGGGCCCCAGCGTCGTCGGCATCGTTTTGACGAGGCTCGTTGACGGAAGCTACGGCTTGCGCGATCTATTTTCTCGAATGCGCCGCATTCGCTTTCCCGCGCGCTGGTACGCGGCGCTCCTCTTCCCTCCCGCTCTGGTCCTGACCGTCCTCCTCAGTATGAAAATGTTTGTCTCTCCAGACTTCGCTCCCAACCGTTTTTGGATCGGTATCTCGTTCGGTTTCGTCGCCGGGTTTTTCGAGGAAATTGGATGGATGGGTTACGTCTTCCCAAAAATGCGTCGCAAAGAAAATGCCATGGCTCCCGCGATCCTGCTCGGGCTGCTCTGGGGCGCGTGGCACATTCCCGTTATCGATTACCTGGGAACCTCCACCCCGCACGGCGCCTACTGGCTCCCTTTCTTTCTTGCGTTCGCCGCCGCCATGACCGCTATGCGCGTTCTGATCGCCTGGACCTACGCCAACACAAAAAGCGTCGTGCTCACCCAACTCCTCCACGCCAGTTCCACCGGCTCCCTTGTCATCTTCAGCCCCCCGCGCGTAACCGCCGCGCAAGAATCTCTGTGGTACGCCCTCTACGCCGGCGCCTTGTGGCTCGTAGTCGCCCTCATTGCCACCACCTTCGGCAAAAGATTGACACTGCAGAACACGGAGTAGGCAAGGCGGCAGGATTCTTGCCCGCCAACACAGCCCCAATTCGGGCCTCGCGCCACCTCCCGGAGCCGCGTACTACTTGGCTTTGTCGGCGGCTGCTTTGGCCGCCTGAACTCGCTTCAAGTGTTCCTTATACAGATCGAGGTTCGGGTCGCTTATTAGAGTCCCCTGCGCAATTGCTCTCTCGATGTTTTGAATCGCCACATCCAGCTTGCCGGCGTTCTCGTAGCCTTCTCCGAGGCTGTCGTATACGTTCGCGGAATCGGGATAAAGTTCCACGTTGAGCTGGAACGCGCGAATGGCTTCGTCCAGTTTCTTCTGGCCCATCAATTGGTACCCGAATTGGTTGATAAGATTCTCGGGCGGCCGAACAGCGCAACCGTAGCGTTCCGATAGGCCGTGATAATGCTTTTCGACGCCGGCCAAGCCACCCTCCGGACTTCCGTCCTCCGCGTTCACCGGCATCTGCCAATCGGCAAACACCGTGCGCAATCCCGCATAGTGGGCCAGCAACACCGTGGAACCATGGGTCTCGTCGGGATACCGCGCCGAGTCCCAGTGAAATCCCTTCGGAGCTTTGGCCGCCAGGGTCTTCTTGAGCTGGTCGAAGCCATCGCCCATGGGATTCGGTGTGTTGCCCTCATTGGCCAGCGAAAAGAAAAGCGCTTTCTTCAGCTCGGCTTGCCCGGCGAAGAACTGTTGCGCCTGATGCAGCGTTCCCTGGTCATTCCATTGCAGGCTGGGACTCACCGCGATGTACGCCTGAAAAAGATCGGGGCGTGTGATCAGTGTGTGAATCACCATCAGGCCGCCGAGTGAGTGTCCTGCAAACACGCGATAACACGACGTGCGGTAGCGCTTCTCGATCTGCGGCATCAACTCCTTCTGGATGAAATCCAGAAAGTGGTCACCTCCGCCGCTGGTGGGATTGGCGTTCACCGTGCCATCGGGTCTCTTCATGTCCCAGTGCGTCGGTGTCAAGTCGCGCGTCCGGTCGGTGTTGGCGATCCCCACCACGATCATCGGCGGCACGCGATTGTTTTGTGCCAGAAAGTCGATGGTGCTGCCAATCTCGTTGATGTGTGCGGGGCCGTCCATCAGGTAAAGCACGGGATACGCGGCTTTGTCATGCTCGTACTCCCGCGGCGTTCGCACCCAGATCACGCGGTCCTCGTTCAGTATGCTGGAGTGCACCACAAGTCGCTGCGGCACCGGTGGAGTGAGGTCCTGCGCCGCAGCCGAAACAGACATCAATAAAATGCCGGCGAAAAAAAAATCCAAACGTACGCTGGAAAGCATGCCTAGGTCTCATGTCGCCTCCGAAAGAGCCTCGCGGATTATGCCACACACTCTTGCCCTCACTCACCTCTCTCAGCTTCTTCTCCCTGGCCTGCAATGGCGGGTCTTTAGACCCGTGCTCTTTTTGCTCTTTGTGGCCCAGACTTTCAGTCCGTGCTCTTCCTTCGCTTTTCCAATTTCCTTTTTCTAATTTCAAATTTCCATTTCGGCTCGGCTTGCGAATCAATCGTGACGGCTCGCGCCACTTTCACTATAATCGGACACCGTTTATGGCCAACGACGACACGCCGATCACGTATCGGATCAAGTTCGAAAAAGACCACGCCAGCGTGAAAGCCAGCTACGACCTTCGCGTCCCCATGGGTGGCCCGGCGCTCATCGCTGAGTTTCAACTCTCAGTAGAGGGCGTGGCTCTGATCAGCAACTTCCTCCCGGGTCAGTCTAGATTCAACGGCGCGCAGTTCCATAAACTCTCCCATCCCAATCAGGACGCCACCGTTTCCTTCTCCATCTCTTCGAATGAAGGCTGGACCGCCAGCGACAGCGACGTCTTGCGTGGCAGCAAAACCTACGACGACGCCGAATTCTCCAGCTAGCAGCCCACATCCAAGCCTACGGGCGCAAAATGGATTGCCTGCTCTCGCGGCTTCGTCTTTCCAAATCACAAACGCACTATCGTTGAAAAGCTGAAAAGCATCTCAAGGCATCGAACAGTTCGTTCCGCTGCATCTTCCCCAAAATTCCTTGCAATTGTTACGTGCGTGTTTACGAATCTGGGTTAATCTTCACAGGGCCATGGCTTTTGATTCATCCGCTCCGGCTGCGGCACCAGCCCGCGCTCCGTTTATTGCCCCGCTGTGGCACACGTTTTCCATTCTGCTGATCTTCGGAGTTTTCAGTTTTCTCGATGCACATCACGCGCAGAAGGCAGCCTCCTCACAGCCAGCAGCGCCGCACAGCGCCGTCCTCCGCGGATATCTGCTGTCGATTTTCTACGAATGGGGAATGGCGTCATGGGCTTGGGGAGGCGTGCTATTCAAGGGCGGCCACTTGCGCGATCTGACCGGTGGCCGCTGGACCAACTGGCGTAGCCTGGCGCTGGACATAGCCATCGCGATCCCTTTCTGGGGAGTATGGGAGGCGACAGCATGGTTGGTTCAGCTTGCCGTCGCTCGAGTGCAGACCCCAACCACGCCGTACCAACCGCCTTCCGGCTTCCTGGAAGTTTTCCTCTGGATTCTGCTGTCGGTTTCCGCCGGAATCTGCGAAGAGATCGTTTTCCGCGGTTACCTACAGCAGCAGTTCCGCGCCGCCACGCGCAGCATCGCCCTGGCCGTCCTTCTCCAAGGATTGCTCTTTGGTTCGGTCCACGTCTACCAGGGTTGGAAACACGTGATCGTTATCGTGCCACTGGGAATTCTCTATGGCGCGCTGGTGGCCTGGCGCCGCAATCTTCGCGCCAGCATGCTCGCCCACGCCTGGTCCGATCTCTTCGAAGGTTGGCTGCGTTTCCTCTAAAGCCGCCGCTCACGCGACGCCGCGCGACTATCGCGCCTCACCACGCGCCAGCGCCCACGAACCTCCCCACAACGCGACGGCGATGAACAAACTGGACCACTCGTTGGGATTGTGCGGCGCTCCCGGAATCCCATACAGCCCTAGAACTCTGGGCAGATGCAGCGTGAACACCCAAATCGCGAACATTAGCCCGATCCCGGCCGCGCCCCAGCGTTGCAAGAAATTAAAACCAATGCTCAAGCCTGCGGCAATGAATCCCACGCCAAAAAACCCAATCCAAAACACGTGCCATGGAATCCAACTCGGTATCAACGACCCGATGGGCGCGAGCGCGATCAAATGATCCACTCCGAACACGATGAACGACACCGCTAGCAGATAGCGGCTGCCGCGCACCAACCAACTCGGCGTCGCGCTTGCGCCCGGCAGGAGCCACGCCAGAGTCGCGAGCGCAATCGGTTCAAACACGCCGGTCCGTAGCGACATACTGCCGATGTTCGCCATATTTTTTGGCACTTCTAGAATTATCGCGCACACGAACAGCAGAATGCCCAGCGCCATCGCGGCCGTTCGCACCGTGCGCTTGAATAGCAGGCCCGCGCCGCAGACCACCCAGATCGCGCCGAATATATACGCCAGCCAGGGAATCGCGGGCAGCCAGGGGATGACCGGAATGACTTTATGCCCAGGGCCGAATGGAGGAGAGTCAAAGATATAGCGTGCGCACACCAAAGTTTCGGCGCCCAAGGCCATCATTGCGAGCGCAAACACCGCTCGGCCTGTGCTGGCCAACACATCCGCCGCGGGTTCGAACGGCACTCTTTCCTTCGCGATTGTTTCAGGCATCGTCGGTTCCCCGGAAAACTATCACGACTCCCAAGTCCTGTCACCGCCTCGAATCGAATCCACACGCAGGATTGACGCATGAAACCGGCAAGTAGATTCTCCCGCCCCTCGGTTCACCTCCGCTCCATCTGCAGTTCATCCTCGGTGCATTGTTCCTCCGCCGGGAACGCGAGAGAGTGCACAGCGTTGTTGATGCGTGCAGCGGTTGCGATCGAAACCGGGGCAAACCACCAGGGCCGCAAAAAACAGGAGGCGCCGTGCAAACCAAGTTCAAAGACAACGGTCGGAAGTGGCTGTGGAGTTTTCTTGCAGTCCTCGTGATGTCACAACTCTACTTCGTCCGGGAACTGCTGGCAGCCTTCGCCCTTTTCGCCGTGGTCTTTGTAATGATTGCCTTGGTGTTCGCGAGCCTCTATACGCTCCAGAATTGCTGGAAGCTAGCGGTGGCGCGCCTTGGGGAACTTCGCCAGCCGGTCATGAACTTGGCGTCGGTCAGCCGCGAGAATCAGAAGGCAGCATAAGTATCGACGAGCCGAAGTTCGCGATTTTTGTCATCGCCCGCCAGGACGGTCACCGCAGATTTGCGGTACGATCGCAACGAGTCTTCCTCGCCATCCCAATTGACGGCTCCGTCAGACAAGTCCTCTCGATTCGCGGACTCGCGCTACATTCCTTGAACGAAGCGCCGTTCCCCGTTGAACAGCTTCAACCGCGAAGCAACCACTTGTCTTACTGCTTCCACGGCGGAGGGCAGAATCTTGTAGGGCACAACTTCGTCGGGGTGCTTGGCCAAGCCCTGTTCCAAACCTTTTCTCCACGCGACTCGCAGCTCTGTATTGATGTGCACAATGTTGATTCCCGCGGCGATGGCTTTGCGGAAGTCTTCATCATCGGTTCCGGAGCCGCCGTGCAGGGTTAGAAAAACCCCTGCCGCGCGCTTGATGCTCGCGATTCTCTCGATATCCAAGCGCTTCTTCGTTTCTCCCGCAACCATGCTCTTGAGCATCCCGTGCATATTCCCCACCGCGGGGGCCAGTATGTCCACTCCCGTGCTCTCCACAAACTGCTTCGCTTCTTCCGGGGTCGAAAGCCCCTTCGACAAGTCGGGTGCTTTGTCGTGTATCTCCGAGCCCGTTCCGATGTCTCCGATTTCCCCCTCGACCAGCATCACAGGATGGATGGCCTTGAGCGCTTCCACCGCCTGCCTGGTTTGCCGCACATTCTCTTCGAAGGGCAGCGCCGAAAGGTCAAAGACAATGGAGTCAAACCCGGCTTTGGCCGCTTCCAGCCCCTTCGCGAGGGAATGCGTGTGATCGGCGTTCAGAAAAATGGGAAAGTCGTATTCCTCGCGCAAACTTCGCACGAAAGCCGCAATCGGATGAGTTCCCACAAACTCGCGCTCGCCCTCGGACAAACCCACCAGGACGGGCACGTTCTGTTCCCGGGCAGCAGCGAACACCGCCTTCAATAGCACGAGGTCCGAAATGTTGAAATGGCCGATGGCCACGCCACCTTGTTCCGCTTTCTGCAGGAGTTCCCGTAATGAGTGCATACGATTCACATCCTTTCGTCGACGCGCCCCTCAAGAACACAGATGCCGATAAACCCCAAAAGTTCAATCATTCTCCAAGGAAAAGTTTCATAACAGGGAGATTGGGGGGCGTTGAATGGATGGGTCGAAAGGTAACATTTGACTAACGGAGGCGGATACTCGAAATTCGAAAATGGAACCAGGACTTGAGCGCGGTAACCGCGGTGGAAAGTCCCCTTTCGGACGTGGTAGCAGGTGCAACGCTTGACTCTGACAATGTGCCGCCGAAGTTTATCAGTAGCCTTCGTGCGTATCGTATTGAACAGCCGGAATAGCGAACGCGAGCGCACACTTTCCCTGTAGCACGCCGGGAAGCCGTCCAGCCCGGTGGAGACTATCTGGTTTCAGGGTTCGATATTTTCCGCGTCGAAGCTGACGAATTCGCGCGGCAAGAATCCTCAACAAGCTTGTGGTGAATTCCGTATGCGTCCTCCGACTTCCCGCGACACGAGCCTCATGGGCGTGGCTGAGCCTAGCACTGCGGCTTTCTCTCTGCCTTGGAAGCGCGCTTTGAGAACGGCCGCGCGCTGCGGTCTGCCTGTTGTTTTTGCAAGCGCGTCACTCCTGCTCTTTATGGTTCCTGCGAGCGCACTCGCTCAGCAACGAACTGGCGAGCGCGGGATTATTAGCCGCTCCCTCCCGGATGCACCTCTACCCCATTCAGACCCGCAGAATTCGGCTCAGCCAACACCCACAGCGGAGGGTTCAGCCAGCGTCGCCGGCACGGTGCTGGACGTAAGCGGAGCCAGCGTTTCCGGCGCAGACGTCAGCTTGATCCATGAAGACGGAACACAATTGCTTACGATGGTCTCCGAGGCGACCGGCGAATTCAGCTTTACAAAGATTCCTGCCGGTTCCTACCTCGTGACCGTCAACGCTAAAGGTTTTGCGTTCTTTACATCCGCAGAGTTCACCGTCGCGGAGCTGCAGGACTATGACGTTCCTGACGTCTCATTATCGATTGCGACGGCAAACATAGAGGTGACGGTCCGTCCCACCGAGCTGATCGCCGCCGGGCAGATAAGGGCGGAAGAGAAGCAGCGTCTGCTCGGCGTCATCCCAAATTTCTATACAAGCTACATTTATGACGCCGCCCCGCTCACTTGGAAACAGAAATTCTCGCTCGCTGCTCGGAACACTTTCGATCCCATTACCTACGTCGGCGTCGGCCTCGCTGCCGGAATCGAGCAGGCGACGAACGCCTATCCCGGGTACGGGCAAGGTGCCGCCGGATATAGCAAACGTTATGCCGCAAAGTTTATCGACGGACGCAGCAGTGCCTTCCTGACTCATGCGGTCTTCCCCGCGCTCCTTCATCAGGATCCGCGCTACTACTACCAGGGCTCCGGCTCCGTTAAGTCTCGGTTCATACATGCGGTCAGCTCTGCATTTGTCATACGCAGCGATAGTGGGCGAACTGTGCCCAACTCTTCTTATTTGCTTGGCGACATTTGCTCAGGAGCACTGTCCAATCTGTATTATCCCAAAGCGAATCGGGGAGCGAACCTGGTCTTCACCAATGCCGCCATGGGCCTGGCCGGGCGAGTGGGTACGAATTTAATCCGTGAATTCCTCTCGAAGCGCCTGACAACGAACGTACCGGGCAATGGAAAACTTTGAACGCTGTGTGGGACCAGGAAAGGAAGGGGTGCTGCCTCGACCCGGCATTCGAATGGCACTACTTGATTTGCTGGTCTGCGGGGAGTGCCTGGTTAATTCTCTGCAAGGTCTGAAATCCGTCTTTGACCACGGTGGCCTTGATATTGTCCCTGGTCACCACAATGGGTGTTAAGAGGATAGCGGGTACATCCACTTTGCCATTGTTTATTTGCCGGTTCGCACTCGTCCTTTCGCCTTTGGCCAGTCGAACCGCTTCCTCGGCGGCAACTGCCGCTTCCTTTGCGATTGGCTTGTACACGGTCATGCTTTGTGCGCCTTGGGCTATGCAGATAATCGCGGCCAGATCCGCATCTTGTCCGGAAACCGCCACTTTGCCAGCTAGATTATGTTCGCGGAGCGCTTGAATCGCGCCGCCGGCCAATCCGTCATTGGAAGCGAGAACAGCGGCGATGTTACCGTGGGCGGAATCAATGGCGTTCAGCATGAAAAGGTACGCTTCGGATGGCAGCCAGTCTTTAGTATAGGCATCCGCGATCACCTTGATGTCACCGCGATCGACATAAGGCCGCAGAACTTTCATCTGCGCGTCATGCAGAGTTTTTGCGCCTTCCTCATTCGGAGAGCCCGCGATCAGTACGTAATTTCCTTTGGGCGCGCGTTTTACGAGGTAATCCGCTTGCATGCGGCCGACCTCCACGCGGTCAAAACTGACATAGAGATCCACATCGCTATGGAGGACCAGGCGGTCGTAACTGATGACCATGATGTTGGCCGATTTTGCAGCGGCCACCATGCGGGTGGCCATGGCGTCATCGTGCGGCAGCAGGACCAGCACTTTGATGCCGGCCTTGATCATGTCCTGCACCTGCTGGAGCTGGCGATTATCGTCGCCGTTGGCGTCGGCGGAGATCACCTCCGCGCCTAGCTGCTTGGCGCGGGCCTCAAAGGAATCCAGGTCCGTCTGCCAACGCTCGCCCTTCATCGCTTCGATGGAAAAGCCGATTTTGGGTTTGTTGCCGTCTTGCGCCCGCGCAAGCTGTGCGTTAAGGACGATAAGGAATGCTGCGGACAGAACCGTTATGCTGCGAAGGGCTCTGGTCAAGGCGCTTCCTCCCAATTCATTTTGACCATAGCATGGCGGGTTCAAGTTCAGCGGCGCTCGGCAATATATTGTGCTCAACGAAGAACCGAGCACGCCGGCCTTAGTCGTCCAGAACAAAGGTCAGCAATGACTTGTTGATCTTGATTTTGCGGTTGTGGTATTCGATGAAGCCCAGTTTTCTAAATTTGTTCATGAAGAAATTTACGCGAGATCGCGTAGTGCCGACGATTTCCGACAAAGTCTCCTGGGAAACCGTCGGCAGTTCGTCGTCTAGCTGGTGCTGCACTCTTCCATAACGGCCGAGCACGAGTAGCGCCCGGGCGAGCCGCTTCTCGGACGAATTGAAAAGTTGATCGATCAGAGCTTCCTCGACGCGATTTTTATGACTGAGTATATATTCGACAAAACAGTCCGATAGTTTGTCTTGGGTACGGAGCATACCCAGCAATTCGTTCTTGTCGATGGAGAGAAGGGTGGTCGGGGTAATGGCAGTAGCCGTGCCCATGCGGATCGACTGACCCGCCATGCAGCCCTCGCCAAAAAAGTCGCTCGGACCAAGCATGGCAACCACCGCCACCTTCCCCGTCGCGCTAACCACGGAGAATTTTACGTTGCCCTTCTGGATGTACATGACGCTCTGGGCCGCGTCCCCTTGAATGTAAATTTGCTCGTCTTTTTGAAATTCAGCAACCTTTCTGGCCATTCCCGAAGTATCGAGAAAGGTCTGCGGGTCGAGCGTTAGCGTCTTGGATTTCTTCATTTTCATCCGGGCACGGGGAGTGGCCCAACTGGAGCCAAATTCAGTTCCTAGTAGCTTTTTTTGGTGTCTCGACGGACAGGAAGCAGAGGATCTGCTGCTTTAATTGCGCATCTACTTCGTCCGCGATGGTCACGACGTCTGGAAGCAACTTGCTGAAGGTCACACGACGCTCATTCCTGTGCAGCGTCGAAAAAATGCAGACCTGCAGGATTCGGGATTCATCCACGACCATTGCAGCGGTGTACCCTTGCTTGAGCCGCAGCTCTCCGTGATGACTTGCGGCGACCGAAACCGGTGGTTTCGATCCTTTGTCGAGACGCAGCCTGGCAATCACGTCATGGAGGAGTCTCGGAAGATGGCCCGTGCGTTCTTCGAAATTCAACTGGATGCGGATTAAGTCTGGTTCTTTCTCCACAAGCCCGAGCCACTCATGAATCGTGGGGTCGAGTTCCTTTTCAAGAATGTCGGCTACGGACTCCGTACCTGTCAAAGCTAGGGACTCGCTGCCGCCCCCCGGTGAAGCTGTAGTTCTCGTCACAGTAACCCCCCTCTTATCCACACTGAGTATTCCACTTTGGCTGCCGCAAGGCTGTTCTATAAGGGATACCTTCCCAATTGGGGAAACGAGCTTCGGACAGGGCGATTCCGGGAAAAATGTCGTATGCATTCAAACAGGCGAATGCGAAATTTAATGGTGCGTTCATGAAACTGGTAAAGCTTCCCTCCGCAACTAAATGGAGTAAGTGCCCGGCAGCCAAAAGTGATCCACGTGTTTGTAAGATGCGCTTATCGGAGAGGCGTGGAGTTAATCGATCCTCTGCTAGCGCGAAGGTCTACGTTCAACAAGCAGGGTTGTATAAAAGTGAACAGCGCGTATGTTTGAAAGTGCTAAGAATGTGTTACTGCGTGTCGAGGAGAACGGATATTTGCCGGAAGGCTTTGCGATCTGGTCATGGAGTTAGGTAGATGGCTACGGGGGTGGTGATCGTAAGTCTTCAAGAACGCGGGACTCCGCGAAAGTAGCGGGAACGCGGGCATTATTCGAGGGAATAAGGAAATGTCGAAATCTCCGGGATATGTCGGCACAGTGAAAGTCTTCGTCGCCGACAGCAGTCAACTGAGCTGCCAATTGATAGCTGCGGCGCTCCGGCGGGACCGCTATCGGACCAAGGTTGTCGGCTTCGCAACGGACGCGCTTGGAATTCGCGAAGGACTCGCCAAGAACGAAGCCGACGTCGCGGTGATCGGCGCTCGACTGGAAGAAGAGGACGCGGCTGGTTTCAGCGTGACGCGAGAGCTACGGGCTTCGCACGCGAAGCCCAGTGTCATCCTGATACTCGATTCGAACAGACCGGCGATGGTCGTCGAAGCATTCCGGGCGGGAGCAAGCGGCATATTTTCAAGGGATCAATCCTCGGAGCTCCTGGGCAAATGCATCCATGCAGTTTATCGGGGGCAAGTGTGGGCTAGCAGCAAGGAATTGCGCTTCGTGATCGAAGCGCTAGGATCGCCTCTGGCAGCCAAGTCCATTTGCGTGCGAGGATCGGGATTGCTGACAAAGAGGGAAGAAGGGGTTGTCCAGTTGGTGGCCGAAGGGATGACCAATCGCGACATTTCCCAAGAGCTTCATTTGAGTGAGCACACGGTGCGTAACTATTTGTTTAGGATCTTCAACAAAGTGGGAACTTCGAATCGGCTGGAGCTGGCCCTTTACGCCATCGACCGCAAAGAGGGCGATCATCAGCAGAATTCAGCAGTTGCCACGCATGGGCCAGTCGTAAGTCCGAATTAGGATTTCTCCCCAAGGCTGGCCGTACATCTGAATTCGTAGTTTCAGATCACTCGACTACACATCCACTGAAACGCCTGGTTTGGGATTTTGAGTCGAAAGGAGATAATCAACTTCCAGCAGCTCGCCCATTTCTTTGCGCTTTAGTCAGGTCAGCAGCGCAAAACTTCCGGTCGATGTGTGGGTTATTCCGCGGGGTACCCGTATTTAGCACGCAAGGTTTCCCGGCAGGGACACCACACGTGGGACAAGGAACGGAGAACTCGCGTGTCAGTTCTTTCTTTTTCATTCGTTCCGAACGAGATAACATCCAGCCGCGAACTCCTTCCATTTAGAACCTGCCGGCATTCGCCGCTACTCGTTCATTGGTATCTAAGAACGCTCCCCGGTGTCGGTCCCCTAGCGTACATACGCCGTTTATACAGGCGGAGCAGCTCGCGACGCAGGGCGAGGTCCACAATGCGAATCCACCTTGCTCGTTGTACTAGGACTTGGGTCGCGCCGGACAAGGCTGGAAAACGTATTCTATAGAGCTGCGCCGTGCGCCGTGGCCACCGATGGTATTTCCTTATAACAGAAGGGAATCCGGGGTATAATAGCGGTGTCTCACTAGCATCCCTCTGCCGTCCTTCAACTTTTGGGCAGTTCCTTGCGAAATCTGACAAATCATTCGCAAAGGAACCGTCTATGGATCGTGTCTCCGCTTCCCTTCCCAAGAAAACCATCGCCAGTCCTGCTGGCAATGGCGTCAATGGGCGCGAGGTTCACAACAAGATCCTGCTGGCTCTCCCACAGCAGGAGCGCACCGCAATCTTTTCTAAATTAGAGTTCGTTTCCTTGCCGACGTCCACGGTGTTGAACGAGGTAGGCGAGCCCATAAAGTTTGCCTTTTTTCTGAATGAGGGGTTGGCATCCATTCTGAGCATCACGAGCGATGGAAAGAGCGTGGAAGTTGGATTGTCCGGAAGAGAAGGTTTCGTTGGGATCCCTCTTACAGTAGGGTTTAATAGCAGTCCTACCCGCGTAATTATGCAAGTTGCGGGCAGTGGTTTCCGACTGGCTGCCAAAGATCTTACCGCCGCTCTGCGTGAATGCCCGAAACTAGCGACTGCACTACAACGATTTGCTCAAGAAGTGGCTTTGCAAGCCTCCCAAGTGGCTGCTTGCAACCGGCTGCATGAGGTTGACGAGCGGCTGGCGAGATGGCTTCTTATGTCTCAAGAGCGCTTGGGCGGCGACCTTATACCTCTGACGCAGGAGTTTCTCGCCCACATGTTGGGCACGCGCAGGGCCAGCGTCACCGTGGCTGCGGGTATGCTGCAAAAAGCGGGCCTGATTACCTACACGCGCGGAGCGGTTAAAATTAAGAGCCGAGCTCAGCTGGAGGACGCGGCGTGCGAATGCTACGGAATATTGACGCAGCAAATTAAACAGTGGCGGGCCGAAGCGGACTAGCGGCATTCCGATGCCTCGATAAAGGTCTGCAAGCCACTCGCGAATTCCCAATGCGCAGTTTTCCTGCCAAACAACAACTACTTGCCATACACACGGAGCTCACCTGAGGAGCCGCGAACATGCCGGCGCAGCCACCGCCGCGGCCAATGCTGTCGAATACTCGATTGTGCCTTCCTGTGCTGTAGTGAACTGCGCGTCGCAATCACGCTGAGAGAGAATCGTGTCCGTCGGGGATCCGTGCTTCTTGTCTCCCGGAATCTCCTGGGCGGGGTTTAATAGCTTACGTCAGGGAGATTCGCCAGTATCAGTTGCACTCCCACCTTACCCCTGAGGGGCGCGACGGATACCAAGTCCGTCGCGCTTCTGTCTTATTCCTGCGGGTGGCGCGCCAGCCTAGTACTAGCCCATCGCGAACCTTGCTTTGAGTCGACTTATCCTGCTACCATGGTGGTCAAGCGGTGGTTTGTATGAAATCAATCGCGAGGCCCAGTAGCATTAAACCCCACAAAAAACTCAAGCAGAAGCTTGCATTCGAAGCCCAAGCCTTTCTCGACTCGGCCGGTGTGGCGAAAAAAATCGCAGAGTTTAAGGGAGCGGGGGTCGTCTACTCGCAAGGTGACGCCGCCAAGAGCGTACTGTACTTACAAAGCGGCGGTGTGAAGCTCACCGTGGTGAATGAGGTCGGCAAAGAGGCGGTCGTGGCGATTCTGGGACCGGGCGACTTCTTTGGTGAGGGCTGTCTGGCAGGTCAGTCGGTCCGCATGGGAACGGCTGTTGCGATAACGCCTAGCACGGTGCTCGTCATTGAGAAGAGTGAGATGTTCAAAGTGCTCCACGAGGAGCATGACCTCTCCGACCGGTTCATAAGGTTCATGCTGGCGCGGAATATTCGAATCGAAGAGGACTTGATCGATCAGCTTTTCAACTCCAGCGAGAAGCGCCTCGCGCGCACCCTGCTATTGCTGGCCCGTTACGGCAAAGAAGACCAACCCCACGGGGTTCTCCCCAAGATGTCGCAAGAAACGCTGGCGGAGATGATCGGGACGACGCGCTCACGCGTCAATTTTTTCATGAACAAATTCCGCAAGCTCGGTTTCATCCGCTACAACGGCGGACTTCAGATCAATACTTCTCTCTTGAGTGTGGTACTGCACGAGTAGCTGGCGGCCTGCCTATCGACGTTCCGCTCCTCTTCGCGCGCTCGCGCATCTTTGGCACTTTGAAACGAATGCACAATTGGGCTCCAGAAATGCCGTTTTTCCCCATGCCCAAATACAGCTTTCACCCTATGGATGGACCTTCCAATTCTGAATAATCTGATCACGCTGTCAGTTCCAGCAGAGGAGACTGAAAAACGTGAGGAAATCCATCGCTGCAACAATATTTTTCGCAATGCTCTGGATCGTTACGCCCGCATCTTTCGCTCAAGTTTCCGTCGGAATCCGAATCGGTGCCCCGCCGCCGCCTCGCGTCATGGCTGTCCGCCCAGAAAGCCCAGGCCCCGACTACATCTGGGTAGAAGGCTACTGGTATCCGGTAAACGGGCACTATACATGGCATAGAGGCTATTGGACTCGGCCGCCCTACGAGGGCGCTCGATGGGTAGGCCCTCATCACGACGGAGAGCGGTTCTTCGAAGGCTATTGGGAAGGGGACCACGGCCGCGTCGAGCACGACCACCGCTGGGATCATGAACGTGAAAGAGATCACGGCCGGCCTCCCCGCGACCATTAGCTCGCTGGAGAAGCCTGCCACCAGCCCGCAGGCTTGCTCTGCTTTGCCTTGCGAAGGGGAAACCGGGACGGGAAAACAGCTACATACGAGACGTCTTCTGATACTTAGTCGTTGCGTCTCGTTTGCTTCGCAATTTTTCGTATTTTGAAAAAAAAGGGCAACTTCCCGTCCGTCCCCATCCCTTCGAAAGTAATCGAATTCCCATCGCGATGGAGATATGGCCAAGCTCTCCCCGGCAAGTTTTGAGATGGATCTCCGCGCCCGCGCGACTTTTGCGCAGTGGCGCAGCCAGGATTATTTATGCTTTTACTTTCTTAGTTTTGGGTGTTCCCTGCAGATATGCATTGCAAATTCTTTATCCCGCCCCCGCTCGTAGTACTCCTTCATTTCTTGCAGCGAGTTGCCGGCGGGTGGCCCCGAAGGATTGAACACCCATGCGCATTCTGAGCAGCCGAAGCCTTGAAACCGCGGCTCTTCAACCCATACAAGCATGCGGAGCGCGTCCATCTGCGGACGCCTCGCGAGTTGCGAGTACGTTGCTGTCCCGGGCATTGCTTCTCCTTGCTGGCCGGGTTGCCTTGGGTTTGTGCCGAGTGGACCAGCGGAAAAAACGAAAGTCGCATTCTTCGCACCGGTACGGTCGAATCAGTAGCTTGGCCAGGAAGGGCTCTGCAATTCCTCCCGTTCTTGCTCTGCGAACTTGGTCACTCTGACAAGCCGGGCACCAAATCGACTCCGCAGCACTTTTCAAGGAAGGCAGGAATGACAATTCAATCTCTAACTTTGATTTTCGTGTTGATTCCATTCCTTACTCTCCTTTCCGTTACATACTCACTATCAGGACTGTCCTCGTCTATCGGGTAAACCCCGTAAAAGCCCATCGGGTAAATCCGATAAAGCCGACGGCGCCAAACCCGTGCTAAACATTAGAGCTGGACGTCTGGTCAGGGCGAATTCCACTTCTCCGCTTGCGGCGTTATCTCTAACGAGGCCGGCCGCATCCTATTATCGACAACGGGAGGCGCCCCATGAATCTGCCTGATGCACCGGTTGCGAACGAAGGCTTCTTCGTCACGCACTTCCTCACCGTGAAGGACCAGGAAAAATCGAAGGACTTCTACGTCCGAATCCTTGGCGGGAAAGTGATCAAGCCGGAAAATCCCTGCTACATCAAGCTGGTGAACAGCTGGATCATTCTCAATTCCGGCGGTGGCCCGACTCCCGACAAGCCAGAGGTCTTCCTCGAAACCCCTTCGGATCTCAATCGAGTGAATAGCTTCCTGAACCTGCGCGTCGCGGACATCCAGGCCTGCTACAAAGAATGGCGCGACAAGGGAGCGTTCTTCCTTACCGAGCCGCTGGACAATCACGGCTGGGAATGGCGTTGCTACATGCGTGATCCCGACGGCTACCTCATCGAAGTCGGCCAATATACTCAAGCGTCGATCGACCGTTTCAAAAACTATGCCCGTTGAATTGCCGCTACTTGCTGCAATACTGGTTCAGAAATCCGAACACGTCTTCGGCCCACACGTCGGATCCAAAGTAGCCAAAGCTGTGGCCGTCCTGAGGAGAATCGCCGTAGGCGGGATAAATCTTCAGTTTGTACGTCTTGCTCGCCGCATCCATCGCTGCCGAGAGCGTCTTGCTTGGTGACAGATCAAAATCGTTAGCGGCCTGAAAAAAGAAGATTGGTGCTTTTGCATTTCGCACCGCACGAGTCATACGCAACTGTAACTCGGGAGCCTGCGCCCAACTCTGCGCGCCTCCCGCGGAGTCGATCCCCGCGCAATATCCTCCTCGTTCTACTCCCAGCACCGTTTCGATGCCGCCAAACGAGTTTCCTGCCACCGCGATACGGCTCGCTTGCACGAAACTCTGTTTTCGCAACCACGCCAGCGCTGCGAATTGATCCTCCAAATGATCCGTCTCCAATAACCGCACCATCGTTGCGGCAGCCGCAGTGGCGCCTCCGGCTTTCTCGGCAGCCGCGATCTGGTCGCCAATATACGGACCTGCGGAGGCGCTCAATCCCTGCCCCCGCCGGTAAGGTCCAAAGAATACCCATCCATGGCTCGCGAACACGGGACCCAGTGCGGCAAAGGCCTGCTGGCTCATCATGCCCGGCGCGCTTCCGTGGTTATAAACAACCGCGGGAAAGGGTCCAGTTCCTTCGGGTTTATAGAGCACTCCGTGCAGAGTAATCTCTCCACTTGGAAATGTGATGGTTTCTGCCACAGCCAAAACTGGAGGTAAGAGCAATAGTGCGAACAGCGCGGAAAAATAAGCCTTAGTCATTTTTGTATCAGCCTAACACAAATGACGCCGGTCTCAGCGAACAGGAGCATCAGCTCCGGCTTCACAAAGCACCGATGAAGGATGGTTTGTGCGCGGGCCGTCCGCAGGATACCGCGAGCCCGCGGTTTTCAGGTGCGTTTTTTGCGCTCCGGATGATTTTGCGGAGGTGCGGTTCTCTCCGGCTTGCTGGATCGTTAAATATTTTTCGGCCCCGCGCCCGCCGCCACCGCCCGCGACGCGGCGTTCTTGTTCGCTTCCTCCGGCGTGCCCCTATCAATCTCGATCGAACCTTTGAAGTCCGCGCCGTCTTCGATCATGATCTGCGCCGTAGTCAAGTTACCGATCACGGAGCCGTCCTTCTTGATCTCCACCCGTCCCTTCGCGTGCACGTCCCCCTTCACGGAGCCGTACACCACCACGTCGCGTGCGATGATGTCCGCCGTTACCTTCGCCGCCGGTCCCACCGTCAGCTTCCGCCCATCCAGTTGGATCTGTCCTTCCACCAAGCCCTCGATCATCAGATCCTCGGTCCCGGTGATGTCGCCTTTCACGCGCAGGCTCGACCCCAGCCACCCCGTCGCGTGCTCCGCCGCCACTTCTACTGGACTCATCGCCTCGGTGCCCTTCTTGTTCCACATCGAACCCTCCTGGAGACAGCACACTCCGCACAGATTTTCCGGCAGAGTGCAGCAAGCTTACGTTGTGTCTCGGGGACGGGCTGGAGGGGTTCCGGCGAGATTCAGCGTCGCCCAGCATCCTACTCCTGCAAGCCGCGCCCAGCAAGCCGCCCAGTCCTCGGTTTTGTCCGTCATCCCGACGGTAGTGGAGGGATCTGCTTCTTCCCCCGTTTCTGATTTCTAGTTTCTGATTTCTAGTTTCTGATTTCTAGTTTCTGCCTTCTAGTTTCCAACTTCTGCCTTTTCCTCTCTCCCTTCTGCCTTCTAGTTTCTGCTTTCTAGTTTTCTTTTTCCCCAAAGGCGTTATTCGGAAGCAAGGCGCGGCCACCCGCCCGTCAGTCACGCCAGGAAATACGGATTGACTTTAATTCTGGACAGAATAATCCAAAACAGTCATAATGAGTGGCTGGGAGGATATTGGTGGCGCTATGCAGACAAAATCGTTCACAGGCAAAGTAGCTCTCGTCACGGGTGGTTCAAGAGGCATCGGAGCAGGCATCGTCCGCCGGCTCGCGGCGGATGGCGCGTCCGTTGCGTTCACTTACTCAAGTTCAGAGGAAAAGGCTCTCCAACTCGTAAGCGAAATCGAATCCACCGGCGGAAAAGCACTGTCGCTAAAAGCCGACAGCGCCTCTGCCGAAGAGCTCCGCGCCGCTGTCGCCAGAACAACGGAAGTTTTCGGCACGCTTGACATCTTCGTCAGCAACGCGGGCGTTCTCACCAGGGGCACAATCGACACTTATACTCTCGACGACTTCGACCGCATGGTGGCCATCAACGTCCGTGCCGCCTTCGTCGGTATTCAGGCGGCTGCCCAACAAATGAAAGAAGGAGGCCGGATCGTTATCATCGGCAGCAACACCGCTATTCGCACTGCTTTCCCTGGCGGAAGTGTTTACAGCATGACCAAGGCTGCGCTTACAGGGCTTGTTCGGGGCGCTGCCATCGATCTGGCCCCGCGCGCCATCACGGTAAACAATGTTCAGCCCGGACCCACAGCGACCCACATGAGCTCAGCGCATGCCGAGCGGGTCAAGACGCTGATTCCTTTGAAGCGAATGGGTGATGTATCGGAGGTCGCTAGCTTCGTCTCCTACCTGGCCTCTGAAGAAGCGGGCTTCATCACCGGAGCCAACCTCACAATCGACGGCGGATACGTCGCCTAATCGGAAGAGAGCATAGAGGGAGAAGAGGAGCATGGCGCGACCGAAGGAGTTTGATCAGGAGAAAGCGCTTCGGAAGGCGATACGCCTTTTTTCTCAGCAAGGCTTTGCCGCCACATCCACCGACGACTTGATGCGTGTCATGGACATCGGGCGGCAGAGCATGTACGACACCTTCGGCGACAAGCGGGTGCTGTTTTTGAAAGCCCTGAAGATGTATGTCGCCGAGAGCGTTCATTCCATTAACGTGGAGTTGGAAAGACCTGGCTCGGGCCTCTCCGCCGTTCAAAAAGCTCTTGTGACCTTCGCTGAACGGAAAGACTTGTCCACCGCAGAAGGCTGCATGGGGCTGAACGCGATCAGTGAATTCGGTCAGCGGGATGCCGACGTGACGCGGATCATCCGTAATGCGGCCCGCGTGCAGCGTCAGACTCTAATCCGCGTGCTCAAGAAGGCAAAAAAACAGGAAGAGCTTAGTTCAGATGCAGACCTTGTCAGCATGGCCGATTTCTTTGAGAGCACGCTCGCTGGAATCAGGATGGCAGCCAAAGCCGGGAAGAGTCGACAGGCACTTCGAAACATCGCCGCCTTTGCGTCAAGAGCGTACATGGCATCAGATCGCCGAATAACTCCCGAGTGAAATTAGCGCTTTATCGGAGGCGCGCTTTGAGGAAGAAAGTGTGCACGAGCACGGTGCTCCGGCGCGCCAAACATGCCGAAGAAGCTCTACAGCGGAGTGAGGGTTATTTAGCGGAAGCACAGAAATTGACCCACACTGGCAGTTGGGCCTGGGACGTGCGCACCGGCGTTCTCTTCTGGTCACGAGAAATTTTTAGAATTTATGACTATGAATATCAGGAAATGGGACCCACTTGGCCACAGTTCCTCGAAAGAGTTCACCCTGAGGATCGACCACAGATCGAGCATAAAGCGAAAATGGAGACAACGCAGAAAGACTGGCTGGATTCTCAGGCTGATTTTAGAATCGTGCTTCCGAATGGCACGATCAAGCGCCTTCACACGATCGCTCATCCCGTGATGGATGCCTCGGGTGAAATCACCGAGGTCGTCGGCACCGTCATGGATGTGACCGAACAGTGGAAGGCCAGAGCGGAGTTGGAGAAAGCTTTTGAAGAGATTAAACGCCTGAAAGACCGTCTTCATGACGAGAATCTAGCTCTCAGGGAGCAAATCGATCAGGCATTCATGTTTGAGGAAATTGTGGGCGCGTCACCGGCGCTGCAAACCGTGCTCTCCAGCATTGTGAAAGTGGCCCCCACCGATTCCACGGTGCTGATCACGGGCGAAACCGGCACCGGAAAAGAATTGATTGCTCGCGCCATACACAAGCATTCGCAACGTTCCGGCCAAGCGTTCATCAGCGTAAACTGCGCGTCGATTCCTTCCTCCTTGATCGCGTCGGAGCTGTTTGGCCACGAGAAAGGCGCGTTCACTGGCGCGGTGCAACGCCGCCAGGGCCGCTTTGAACTAGCACATTCCGGTACGATTTTTCTAGACGAGGTGGGCGATTTTTCCGCAGAGACCCAGGTTACATTGCTCCGAGTACTTCAAGAGCGGCAGTTCGAACGAGTGGGAGGTAACCGAATTCTTCCCACCGACGTTCGCGTCATAGCCGCAACCAACCGCGATTTGGCTGGCGCAATTACTTCAGGAACGTTTCGCTCAGACCTCTTCTACCGGCTGAATGTTTTCCCGATCCACGTGCCGTCTCTACGAGACCGAAGAGAAGATATCCCGATGCTGGTCGAGTACTTCGTGAAGCGCTACGCGGAGAAGGCGAGGAAGCAAATCGACAAGGTCGACAAAAATACCCTCAAGCTATGTCAGTCCTATCATTGGCCAGGCAACATTCGTGAGTTGCAGAACATCGTCGAGAGATCGGTAATCCTCTGCACTGGCGATACTTTTCGGATGGAGAAGGCGTGGCTTTCAAGTCCGGATGCGCCTCGCATGGACTCGGCAGGCCCTCTTACCGAGAATCTTCGGAGCTATGAGAAGGAACTGATCGAAGCGGCTCTTGCGGAAAGTAAGGGGAAAGTCGCCGGGCCAAATGGAGCGGCGGCCAAGCTCGGAGTCCCACCGTCCACGTTACATTTGAAAATCAAACAACTCAATATAAAGAAAAATACTGTCCGGTAAGCCCTCGTTCAACTCGCAGAATTCTGAGACCTTCTAAGATTCTGTCATTCCAATCTCCTTTTAGAGCTTTGTTTTCAGTGAAATCTAATTGGGCACTCGGTTGCACTCGTGATCGGTGCCGTAGCCGGACAGGTCGATCAAATCAAAACCGGCTCTTAAAAGGAGATTCACATGAAAAAGATGTTGGCTTTGTTTGCTGTACTTTGCTGTGCCGTTGGGGCATTTGCCCAAAACGACGCGGTTGTGCGTTGGAAAACCATCGTCGGCAACATCACCGTTTCCCATAACGATGCGGTTGGTGGAATCAACCCCGGGACCACTCCTTGGAGCACGGTCGGCGGAAGGGCTCGCGTCAATCTAGCGACCGGACAAGTTTCCTTCGATGTCGATGGACTCGTGTTGAATGGAGGGAATGCCACCGGCACTCCGGGACCGGTTGATCAAGTTGAGGGCTCGTTGATTTGCGATGCCGGCCAGAAAGATCAAACCATTTTCACGACAACGCCAGTGCCTCTAAACGCGCAAGGGAATGCGGATTTCACCGGGACATTCAATACCATTCCGGGCACCTGCACAAACCCCCTCTTTCTGATCCGAATTGGCCCAGATCTTCCGGGCGCCAACCAGGCCTGGATCGCTACGGGAGCGGTGCGTTCCTTTGGCGACAGCCATTAATCATAAGTAAGTGTTGAACCGCAAGCCAAAGCAGGCGAGGCCAATCTGGCCTCGCCGCTTTGCCTGGTCGTCTGGAGAGGCATCGGTGCCGATTTACACCCAGGTCTCGCATCACCGAAATCAAACCGAAACGGCACCGATGCATCACGCCTGGGAGTCTTCGCTTCGATAAGGTCGAAATGACAATTGGATTCGGCTCGGGCTCACTCGAACCACGAGCGGCGGGTGGGCCAGCCTCCATACATTGAAAGTATTCCCCGAAGACTCTCCCCGCACTACCCGCCCACGTATCCCGTATTTCGGAAACGCACCACGACTTCGCCCCGCCGCAGGTCAACCGCGTCTCCGATTATTTGCTATAGCCCCCGCCGTACCTTCAGCGAAAAGGGCCGCCCACTCCCTTCCCCGCTCTCCTCCGTGACCTCTCGCCCTCAGTGGCCTCTGCGTAAAATCCGGATCTGCCGGTCTATCTCTCTCCATCCAAACCACTTAAAGTAATCCCTTGACTAATAGTACCCATGTGCTATAATAGATTTTGTGGTCGGCACGCTTCTTCAGTGCCCGCGACTGATGCTCGCCCGCCAGGTAGTCCTTC
>Ga0207110_10017_pt1 | contig 38342 bp, 25 predicted proteins | sample Alteio_BWMinHeat_74_FD_153582 | JGI IMG/M metagenome (GOLD analysis project Ga0207110, IMG submission 153582) | Enriched cells from forest soil in Barre Woods Harvard Forest LTER site, Petersham, Massachusetts, United States -... | ecosystem: Environmental > Terrestrial > Soil > Temperate forest >...
TATGAGATCTCCGCGGCAGCGTGGGAAGCGGGCGTGTTGCCGAAGCGCATCGCGAAGTACGATCCCGAGTTGCTCGATAGTCTGTGTCTTTCGGGAGAGATCATGTGGGGACGGGTCTCGCCTCACCCGGGGTTGGAAGCCGAGGGCGGCAGACGAATACGGCCGACCAAAGCCGCGCCGCTGGCGATTTTCACGCGCGAAGATGCGGCTTTGTTACTGCCTCCGGCGGTCGAGACATTGTCTCTATCTCATGCGGCCAATGATGTGCTAGCTGCCTTGAAGTCTCGCGGGGCGTTATTCTTTCATGAACTCTTGCGCTGCACCGGGCGCCTCGCCAGCGAAGTAGAGGATGCACTTTGGGAATTGGTCGCCGCCGGACTCGTCACCGCCGATGGTTTCGACAATCTGCGCGCGCTGATGGATCCCAAGCGCCGCGCCGGCCAGGGCAAAGGACGCAGCGCACGTCCGCGCCACGCCGCCGGACGGTGGGCTTTGCTGGAGCGGGGAACCCACGGGACATCGTCGGCAGATCCTGAATTCTTCGCGAAATTGTTCCTCGACCGATGGGGCGTCGTGTTTCGCGACGTGCTCACGCGCGAGACGCTTTCGCCGGCATGGCGCGATCTTCTAGTGGTGTACCGCCGCATGGAAGCCCGCGGAGAAGTACGCGGGGGACGATTCGTTTCCGGATTTGTAGGAGAACAGTTCGCGCGGCCGGAGGCGGTGGACCTGCTTCGTCACATGCGCCGATCAACGGGAGAGTCTGAGGAGATCGAGGTTGCTCCGTCAGACCCGTTAAACCTGACTGGCGTTCTCCTGCCGGGACCCAGGACAGGTACACTATCTCAAGGCACCCTCCGCCTGGCCTTCCAAATCGAGCCACCGAGACCGCAACATGATACGCGTCCGTAATCTTGTCAAGACCTACAAAGACCTCATTGCGGTAAACGACATTTCCTTCGATGTCGAAGAGGCTGAGATCTTCGCCTTCCTTGGCCCCAACGGCGCGGGGAAGACCACTACCATCAAGATGCTCACCACACTTCTCAAGCCGACCAGCGGCGAAGTCGAGCTGGACGGCCTCAATCCGGCCGTGCATCACAACGAGGCGCGCAAGCGCTTTGGAATCGTGTTTCAAGATCCCAGCCTGGACGAGGAGCTCACCGCCTACGAGAACATGGATTTTCACGGGGTGCTGTATAAGGTCCCCCGAAAGGTCCGCCTCGAACGAATTGAACAGCTCCTGAAACTTTTTGAATTGTGGGATCGCCGCAACGATCCGGTGAAGCAGTTCTCCGGCGGTATGCGCCGGCGTCTCGAAATCGCACGTGGCCTGCTGCACACTCCCAAGATCATATTCTTGGATGAGCCCACGCTCGGACTTGATCCCCAAACCCGGAATCAGCTTTGGACTCACGTAAAGAAACTGAATGAAGAGGAGCGCGTGACCGTCTTCCTCACGACTCATTATATGGAGGAGGCGGAACGTGTGGCGCACCGGATCGCGATTATCGATCACGGAAAGATCGTGGCGCAAGGCACGCCGCAGCAGCTCAAGGAGCAAACCAATTCCGAGACGCTGGAACAGGCGTTTTTGGCGCTGACCGGTTCGGCTATTCGTGACGAGAGCGTCGGCTCGATCGATCAAATGCGCAATGTCGCCAAGATGTTTCGGGGGCCGCGCAAATGAGTGCGATCTACATTCTTTGGCTCCGGCAGTTGAAGCGTTACGTGCGGTCCAAGCCGCGCATCATTGCGTCGCTGGGACAGCCGCTTTTGTTTCTTTTCGGGTTGGGATTCGGCTTCGGCCCCATCTTCCAGAAAGCTGGGCAGGGGAACTATATTCAATTCCTGGCGCCCGGCGTGATCGCGATGACCGTGATGTTTTCATCGGTCTTCTCGGGCATTGAACTCATTTGGGACCGGCAATTCGGTTTTCTGAAGGAGACCCTGGTGGCTCCGGTTCCGCGCATCCTTATCATGATCGGACGCACAGTAGGCGGCGCCACCGTGGCCATGATTCAGGGTTTGATCGTGGTCCTGATTTGTTTCCTGGCGGGCTTTCGCATGAGCAATTACGAGCGACTTCCCATGGCGATCCTGTTCATGGTTCTGGTGGCCGTGATGTTCACGGCTTTTGGGACCGCGCTGGCGTCGGTGCTATCGGATTTTCAGGGCTTTCAGTTGGTGATGAACTTCCTGATCATGCCGATCTTTTTTCTTTCGGGCGCGCTGTTCCCGCTTACGAATCTCCCCACGGCGATGGTGATCATTACCGGCGCGGATCCGCTTTCGTATGGAGTAGATGGGCTGAGAGGCTCCCTCATCGGGTTGAGTCATTTCGGAATGTCGCTCGATGTTATGGTTCTGACTGTGATTGCGGCGGTTTTGTTGTCCGTGGGCAGCTATCTGTTTTCGAAGATTCAGCTCTGATCAGCGGTGGGACCGGTCCCCGACCGGTCACTGGCCGGTCGGAGACAGGCCGGCGCAGGGCCATGCCGTGCGAATCCCCATCCTAACGGATGGGGCTGACCGATGGGGCGTCCCCAGTAGTGGCGGGAACCGGGTTCAGCCCCGCCAGTCATGGCGGGGATTGCGCAGGAAATGTACAAACTCCAGCGCCGGTCGGAGACGTCGGAGAGCCCCCACTTCAATGAACCTTCACCGTGATGGACGCTTCATCCGTCTGGCCGTCGGGGCCTTCAATCGTGATTTTGTAGGATGTCGTCTGCCGCGGCGTATCCATCAAGCAGTCGCCTTCGAGCGCTCCTCCATGTTGAAAGGACCCTGGACCGCCGTGCAAAGCTACTGCGTTCTTGGCTTTGAAACAAAATCCGATTAATTGTCCCGCCGTGACGTCAGTGGCGGTGACATTCAGGTCTTCAAGATGAGGAGCAGGCGCCGTTGCTGTGATCAAGACGGACTTCGAGTCCGTCTGTCCTTGGCTATCTTCCGCGATCAACGTGTAGGTCGTCGTTTCCTGAGGGGACACGGGAAAGCAGCGGCTCATGGCCGGCCATAGGCGCTCGACCGGCGGGTTTATGCGAACAGCCTTGGCATTGTCGACTCCGTAGCAAAGGCTGGCGGACTCTCCGCGAGGCACCCGAACCTTGGTCGCATAGAACTGCGTGATGCGAACTGGGTCCCTCGGCGGAGGAGTTGCGTGCTCGTTTCGTGCGCAGCCCGCGAGGCAGAGAACCATCAGGATGAGCAAGTAGCGCACGATGTTATGATGTCAGACTTGATGATGTCCACCAAGAGGGTGCTCTCTCTCGAGGCCGCCAAGCAGATCGCCGCGGCAGCACATGCGGAAGCCGAGAAGAACGGCTGGACCATGGTCATCGCCATCGTGGATGATGGCGCCCATTTGATCTACCTGGAAAGAATGGACGGCACCCAGATTGGCAGCGTCCAGGTTGCTCAGGACAAAGCTGCTTCGGCCGTGCGCTTCAAGCGTCCGACCAAGGCTCTGGAAGACGCCGTGGCCGGCGGCCGCATTGTGGTGATGAAGCTAGCCGGAGCCATTCCCGTTGAAGGCGGTGTCCCCATCATCGTCGGAGGCGACCTCGTCGGCGCGATAGGCATCAGCGGTGGCACGAGTCCCCAGGACGGTGTCGTGGCGGCAGCGGGGATCGCCGTCGCGGGAACAATGACGTAGATTGGATTCATGGCCGCCAAAGTCAATCGTGTTACTGTCGACCTGTCGCCGTACCCCGATCTGGTGGTCATCTACCTGGGAATGCGCGTGAACGCCTTGCGCGGTTTGAGGACTGTGTTGCAATTCGGACCGCGCATCGCCGCCGCCGTAGCCGCCAAGCCTGACGGGCTGCTACTGCATGAATCGCTGCTCTTCTCTCTCTTCCCCTTGCACGTGGGGATGCGCCAATACTGGCGGGATTTCGAGTCGCTGGAAGCGTGGGCCCGCTCCATGCCGCACCAGAAATGGTGGCAGGACTTCGTACGGGACTCCGGCGGAACTGGCTTTTGGCACGAAACCTACATGATGAACGGCGGCATGGAGGCGATCTATGACGATATGCCCGGTTCGATCGGCTTCATGCAGTTTGCGCCCCAGCAACCGGCGCGTGGAGCAATGTTCTCCGCTCGCAAGCGGGCGCGGTTGGACGGCGAGGGGCGGGTGCCGCCGCCCGTTCAAGAAGAAAATATCTGAGCGCCCCGCGGCGATCATCGGAGTGGCAGGACGCGTCATTGCGTTCGTATAACCCCGCCCTGACGGGCTGCGACTTAACCAGATGAAGCCGCAGGGCGTGAGCCCGGGGTTGCCTCCCCATACAGCCTCGAATTTTGGTATCTTCAGTAACCGCCGGGTGTTTCTTCCTATGACTCAGACCATAAACCTAACCATCAACGGAACCAGCTATTCCCATGAAGTAGAACCCAGACTGCTCCTCATCCACTATCTTCGCGAGGTGGTGGGCCTGACCGGTCCCCACATTGGCTGCGAGACCTCCCTTTGTGGAGCCTGCACGGTCGAAGTGAACGGCAAAGCCGTGAAGAGCTGCACTATGTTCGCCGTTCAGGCGAATGGAGCGAGCCTCCTCACCATCGAAGGGATGGCTGTTGATGGCAAGCTGCACAAGATTCAGGAAGCTTTCTGGAACGAACACGGAGCGCAGTGCGGCTTCTGTACGCCGGGCATGATTATGACTTCAAAGCAGCTTCTCGATCGTAATCCTCACCCCACGGAATCGGAAATCCGCCACGGGATCGAAGGCAACGTCTGCCGCTGCACCGGTTACCAGCATATTGTGAATGCGGTGAAGGCCGCCGCCAGGGCATAAGGAGCGCAATTATGGCTACTACCACAGCAAAACCAGAGACTCTCGTCGGGAAGCGCATTCGGCGACGCGAAGATCCCCGCTTGATCACGGGCACGGCAACCTACGTCGACGACATCAAAATGCCCGGCATGTATTACGCAGCGGTGGTTCGCAGCCCGCATGGCGCCGCGAACATACGTTCTGTGAACGTGAAACCAGCCCTCGCCGTCAAGGGCGTCGCCGCCGTTTTCACAGCGAAGGATGTAGAGCACGTCGGCCCAGTGCCGTGCGGCGCCTCACTCCCCGGACTGCGCGTGCCTCATCACACCATTCTCGCCACGGATCGAGTCTACTATCCCGGCCATGCCGTCGCGGTCGTCGTGGCGACGGATCGCTACATCGCGCAAGACGCGGCCGACCAGGTCGAGATCGATTGGGAAGTCCTCCAAGCGGTCACGGACCCGGAGAAGGCGCTCGCCCCCGGCGCGCCGGCCGTCCATCCGCAATGGCCGGATAACACTGCCTTCACTTTCCACCAGGAAGGCGGAGAAGTCGATCAAGCCTTCGCGGACGCGGATGTGGTGGTCAAACAGCGCATCACGAGTCAACGCCTGGTGCCCATGGCGATGGAAACGCGCGGCGTGGTCGCCGAGTGGCGTGCTGGAGACCGCGCCCTTACGCTGTATACCTCGACTCAAGTTCCTCATTTGTTGCGGACCCTTCTTGCCGGGATGCTCGGTCTGGACGAAAACCGCGTGCGTGTGGTGGCGCCCGAAGTGGGCGGCGGATTCGGCAGCAAGCTCAACGTCTACGCGGAGGAAGCGCTCATGAGCTTCGTGGCGATGAAGCTGGGCAAGCCGGTGAAGTGGATTGAGTCTCGCAGAGAGAACTTCCTGACCACCATCCACGGCCGTGGCCACGTGGATCATTACGAAGTCGCCGCTAAGAAAGACGGCACTATCCTTGGCATCAAGCTCCAGATCATTCAGGACCTCGGCGCCTACCACCAGTTGTTGACGCCCGCGATCCCCACGTTGAGTGTCCTTATGGCGCCGGGCTTGTATAAGACACGTAACGTCCGCGCGGATGTGATCGGCGCCTTTACCAACTGCGTTCCCACTGATGCGTACCGTGGTGCCGGACGTCCTGAAGCCACGCATAGTATCGAACGCATGGTCGACATTCTGGCGGCGGAGTTGAACATGGATCCCGCCGAGATTCGTCTGAAAAACTTCGTTGCCAACGAAGACTTCCCCTTTCCCACGGCTACGGGTCTCATCTATGACTCCGGCGACTATGCCGCGCCTCTGAAGAAGGCGCTGGAGATTGTCGATTACAACCAACTACGCAAGGAACAGCAGGATGGCCGCAAGGTCGGCCGGCTGATTGGAATCGGCATCTCGACCTACGGAGAAATCTGCGCCATGGGTCCGTCGCCCGCCACGCCCGCCGGTGGTTGGGAAAGCGCCATGGTAAAGGTCGAACCATCGGGAAAGGTCACCGTTTTGACCGGTATCTCCCCGCACGGGCAAGGCGAGGAAACCACCTTCGCTCAAATCGCCGGCGATGAGCTCGGCATCGATATCGACGATATCATCGTGCAACACGGTGACACGGCGATGCTTCCCTACGGAATCGGAACCTTCGGAAGCCGCTCGACGGCGGTCGGCGGGACAGCGCTGTACTTCGCCCTTCAAGACATCAAGGTCAAGTTGAAGAAATTTGGCGAGATGCTGCTCGGCTCCGAGGATGTAACTTACTCCGGTGGCCTATGCACGGACAACAAGTCCGGCAAGTCTGTCACCTTCAAGGAAATCGCATTCGCCGCGTATCGCGCCATGAAACTGCCGAAAGACACGGACCCCGGCCTGGTTGCCACGCATTTCTGGGAGCCGCCCAACTTCACGTTCCCCTTCGGGGCCCACATCATGGTCAGCGAGGTGGATCGCGAGACGGGCAATATTTCCATCCGCCGTTATGTGGCAGTGGACGATTGCGGCAACATCCTCAACCCGCTGATCGTGGATGGACAGGTCCACGGCGGCGTGGCGCAGGGCTTAGGTCAGGCGCTATGGGAGCAGGCTGTCTATGATGACAATGGCCAGCTCGTGACGGGCGAACTCATGGATTACGCGGTCCCACGCGCTCACATGATGCCTTGGATTGAAGGTAGCCACACCATCACGCCTTCGCCCGTGAATCCGCTGGGAGTAAAGGGAGTCGGCGAAGCCGGCACTATCGGCTCGTCTCCGGCCGCGGTTAATTCCGTGGTGGACGCGCTCTCGCCGCTGGGTATCCGCCACATCGACATGCCCATGACACCTGAAAAGGTCTGGAAACTGATGGCCGGGAGGACAGCATGATACCGCAGGCGTTTGATTATTCGGCACCGCAGACCCTGGAAGAAGCGCTCGGACTGCTCGCCTCCGGCGCCAAGCCGCTCTCGGGGGGGATGAGTCTTATTCCGATGATGAAGCTCCGCTTGGCCGCGCCCGATCATCTCGTCGACCTGCGCGGCTTGAAAGAACTGAACTACATTCGTGAGGACAACGGCACGCTACGAATTGGCGCCGGAGCGACTCACTATACCGTGGAGAGTTCAGCACTGGTTCGCGCCAAGTGTCCCTTACTTGCTGAGACGGCCTCGCACATCGGCGATGTTCAGGTGCGCAACATGGGTACGATCGGCGGCAGCGTGGCCCACGCGGACCCTTCGGCGGACTATCCAGCGGCGCTTCAGGCGCTCGAAGCCAAGCTGGTTTTGAAGGGCGCGAAGTCTGAGCGGACCGTGTCGATCGATGATTTTCTGGTGGACACATTCACCACTTCAATTGAACCGGGCGAGATCATCATCGAAGTGATTGTTCCCGCATCTGGTCCCCAATGCAGCTATGAGAAGGTGGTCCAGCCCGCGAGTGGTTTTGCCATCGTGGGAATCGCCGCGCAACTGAATAAGTCCAATGGTAAAATTTCGTACGCGCGTATTGGAGTTACGGGGTTGTCGAACCGGGCTTATCGGGCATCCGCCGCCGAGAAGGCGCTGGAGGGCACGACCGGATCGGCCCAGGACATCAGCGCAGCGGCCGCGCTCGTCGCCGATGGAGTGGATGCAAATTCTGACTTGTTTGCTTCCGCGGAATACCGCCGCCATTTGACGATTGTTCATGCGGCTCGCGCACTGCGCTCCGCTCTTGCATGAAAATCCTTGCATGAAGATGCTGGCATGAAGATCTCAGGAACGACCACTCTGCCCGTTCCACCCGAGCGGGCCTATCAGATGATGCAGGACCCCGAGATTCTCGCCAAGGCGATTCCAGGCTGCGAGAGCCTCGAGAATATTGGTCCGGACGAATACCGCATGAAGATGAAGATGGCGCTCGCGAGCTTTTCGGGGGCTTTCGACGGTAAGGTCAAGATCACGGAGCAATCGCCTCCCACCAGTTTCCGCTTGGCTGTCGAAGGCTCCGGCAGAATTGGGTTCATGAAGGGCGACGGACTGCTGAAACTGACGCCGATCGAATCCGGGACGGAGATCTCCTATGAGGGCGATGTGCAGATCGGCGGCACCATCGCAGCCGTTGGGCAGCGCATGATTGACGCCACCGCGAAGATGATGATCAAGCGCTTTTTTGAAAAGCTCGCGGCCTAAGTGAGGCCGGTCCTGACCGGCCTTGGCGGGGCATGGCCCCATCCCACAACCACTTTCACAAAGGGATGTTGCCGTGCTTCTTGCGGGGGTTGGTGTCGACTTTGGTCTCAAGCAACCGCAGAGCCCGGATGATACGAGGCCGTGTCTGGCGCGGCTCGATGACATCATCCAGGAAACCATGCTCAGCGGCGACAAAGGGATTGGCGAAGCGCTCGCGGAACTCCTCCGTCTTGGACCGGCGCACGGCGTCTTGCTCCTCGGGCGTCCTCGCCGCTGCGATTTCCCTTCGGTAGACAATATTAACGGCTCCCTCCGGACCCATCACCGCGATTTCGGCCGTCGGCCATGCCAGGTTCACATCCGTTCGCAGATGCTTCGATCCCATGACGCAGTAAGCTCCGCCATACGCCTTCCGCGTAACGATCGTGATCTTAGGAACGGTTGCCTCGGCATACGCATATAAGAGCTTGGCGCCATGCCGGATGATGCCGCCGAACTCCTGAGCGGTGCCGGGAAGGAAACCGGGCACGTCCTCAAAGGTCAAAATGGGGATGTTAAAGGCATCACAAAAGCGCACGAAGCGAGCGCCCTTGACCGAGGAATCGATGTCCAGGCACCCTGCTAGAAACGCCGGTTGATTAGCGACGATCCCGACGGTTCGTCCGTCCATTCGGGCCATCCCGATCACGATGTTCCGCGCCCAGTGCTCCTGGACTTCAAAGAACTCTCCATGGTCGGCCACGCGATGAATCACGTCCTTGATGTCGTAGGGAAGATTAGAGGCGGAAGGAACAATAGAATCGAGTGCGGGATCCTCGCGATCTACCGGATCCGTCGAGGCTTGGCGCGGTACATCGTCGCGGTTGTTAGGCGGCAGATAGCTCATCAGTTCGCGGATCATGCGCAGGCACTCCGCGTCGTCGTGCGCGAGGAAATGCGCTACGCCGCTGACGGAGTTATGTGTGTTCGCGCCGCCTAGAGCCTCTTTCGTGACATCTTCATGTGTGACTGTCTTGATAACGTCCGGTCCGGTGATGAACATGTAGCTGGTGCCGTCCACCATGAAGGTGAAATCGGTGAGAGCAGGGGAGTAGACCGCGCCTCCGGCACAAGGCCCCATGATGGCGGAGATCTGCGGGATTACTCCGCTTGATAGCGTGTTGCGCAGGAAGATGTCCGCATAGCCCGCCAGAGAAAGCACCCCTTCCTGAATGCGCGCTCCGCCCGAATCGTTCAGTCCGATCACGGGTGCGCCGGTCTTCAGCGCCAGATCCATGATCTTAACGATCTTTTTGGCATTGGTCTCGGAAAGGGAGCCTCCGAAGACCGTGAAGTCCTGGGCGAATACATACACGGGACGCCCGTGGATGAGACCGTATCCGGTGATGAATCCATCGCCGTCAACGACCTGGTCCTCCATGCCGAAGGCTCGGGAGCGATGACGAACCAGTTTGTCGGTCTCTTCGAACGTACCCTCGTCGAGGAGGAGGTTGATCCGTTCACGGGCCGACAGCTTGCCTTCTTTGTGTTGACGTGCGCGGCGCTCCTCACCTCCACCGGCTTCGGCCGAGGCATGGCGGCGGCGCAACTCTTCGAGACGGTCAGACATAAGAGATAGACATAAGAGAATAGGGTAACGCGAAATGTGGATCGACCGTCCCAAGAATGTGCGGCTCTACGCGGCCCTATTCCCAATACTCCTGTTGGCCCAGCAGCCGACGGCGCCCCCCATCACAACGAGTGTCCCTCTGGTCCTGGTGCCCGTTACGGTTACCGACGCCAAGGGCAACTTCATCGATGGCCTGACCTCCGACGACTTCGTCCTCAGCGACGAAGGTGTTGCTCAGAAGATACAGTTGGATACTTCGGATACAGTAGTCGCTCCCGTCGCGATCGTGGTGCTGATTCAGTCCAGCGGCATCTCAACCCCCGCGCTCGCCAAGATTCGAAAGGTGGGCAGCATGATCGAGCCTCTGCTGGCCGGCGAACGCGGCCAAGCCGCCGTGATTACGTACGACGAAGAAATCCGCGTAGTCCAGGACTTTACCTCGGACGGCGGCAAGATCAAATCAGTCTTCCAGGGAATCATTCCGCGAACGATCAAGAGCGCCACACTGTTCGACGCGATCGTCAGAGGCGTGCGGATGCTCGATTCGCGCTCGGAGCACTTTCGCCGCGTAATGGTCATCTTGGGTGAATCGCGCGACCGTGGGAGCAAGTACAAGCTCGATCCCGCGATCGAGGCCGCCCAGCGCGAAAACGTCGCGATCTACCACGTTACTTACTCGGCGCAGGCCACCGCATGGACCGCCAAGCCCGCGGACAATCCGCCTCTTCCCGGAGGTATGGACATCCTCGGGGCGATCGGAGAAGTGGGGAGGCTCGGAACCAAGAACGCCGCGGATGCCCTGGCTCTCGCGACAGGCGGACGCCATCTGTCCTTCGCGCGTTATGACGGGCTCGAAAGCGCCCTGCAAAGGGTGAGCGCGGAAATCCATAGCCAATACCTCTTGAGCTTTGTTCCTCGTGAATCCGAAAACCGCAAATTGCACAAGATCAGCGTGACGGTGCCCTCGCGCAAGGATGCCGTGATTCGCGCGCGTTCCGGATTCTGGCCCCAGTAGTCCGCACGAGGCGTAGTACCCTGAAGTAGCGAGGAGATTTTCGAATGTCATGCGGCAGTAGCGGCATACCCAGGGGCCTTCCGGTAGACAACTCCAAAGGGCGTAAGGTCTTCTGCGTCAAGTTCCAGCGTGAAATGCCTGGTCTCGATGAGCTTCCGTTTGAGGGGCACCCAATCGGACAGAAGATCTACGACAATGTCTCGAAGGAAGCCTGGAAGATGTGGGTCGAACATTTGAAGATGCTCATGAATGAGTACCGGCTCAACCTGGCAACGCAGGAGTCGCAGGAATTCGTGGTCAAACAAATGGACGACTACTTCTTCGGAGCCGGTTCAGCTCTGCCGCCGGACTTCGTTCCCCAGCAGACAAAGTAATCATCCTACGCTGCCCTCCCGGGCTAGGGCTTAAACGTACAACAGCACTAATTAAGCACCGTCCCGTCAGGGCGGGGTTGTATCACGGAAAGCTTGCCGGCGATTTGAAATCGCAGCTTGGCATGAGCGTCTCGCAGTGACCTCTCCACATCCAATGGCGACGCTCCACGCGCAAAAATAAAGCCCAGATAGCTTGCTCCTTCCGGCAGCGGCTCAAGAGTTTGACCAATCTTAGCGGTCATCGCGATCTCCTCGATTCCCTCGACCTCTACCGCGCTGTCCAATCCCTCCACTCCTTCGTATACCCCCTCGCGCTCGATCGGAACCATCATGACGCCGGAGGCGCGGTCCTCGCGCTGGATGTGTGAGATGTCCTCACCAACAGCGTGCCGCAGCAGCAACTCTTCGAGCGGCACTCCATCATGGAACCGCAATACTTTGGCGCAGAGTCCGCCGATGGGCCGGGGCGCTACTTCGAGGACCCACGCGTCCCGGGCATCATCCCGCAGCTCCGCGTGAATCGGGCCGTGAGTCAAGCCCAATGCGCGTACCGCCTTTTCGATTGCTGGAACTAAATGCAGCCGGACATCGCGAGGAGGCGTAAGGTAGATTGTCTCTTCAAAGAACGGTCCGTCAAGAGGATCGGGCTTTTCGAATACCGCTAACGTCTTCAAGCGTCCGTCCGTAAGAGCACCTTCAACAGCGTATTCCTGTCCCTCGATAAAGCTCTCAACCTGGATATATCGATTCTGTTCCTCCCTCAGCACCAGAATCTCCGGCCGGGAAAGCAGAGCTTCAATCCGGCGGAAAGCGGCTACAAACTCGGCGGGGTCATTGGCGCGGATTACGCCTCGGCTCGCAGAAAGCCCAATCGGCTTCAAGACACAGGGGTAAGGCGCTCGCTCGGCGGCCTTGGCGGGATCTTCAGAGACGCCCAGGCGGAAAAACTGGGGCACGGGCAGTCCAGCAGCCAGGAATCGCTGTCTGGCTAGGAACTTGTTGCCCGCTGCCTCGACAGATGCGGGAGAGTTATACGGCAACCCCAGCTTTTCGGCCACGATCGCCGCGAGAAAGACTGGCCGGTCCGCCACCGCCAGGATGCCGTCGAACGGGCCGGCCTGCGCGATCGTCTCCGCCGCTGGATAGGGATCGTCGAAGCGAACGGGAATGGCGCGATCACCCCATGGATCTTCAAGGACATGGCACCGGTCAGTTGCGAGGGCTACATCCATCCCGAGCCGGCGAGCCCCATCGGCGAACATGCGGGTCTGATAGCCGGTGGTGGCGGCCACGATGAGGATACGCTTCATTCAGACCTGGGCAAGCTGCTCGGACGTCGGTTCGGCGCAGCAGTACCATGCTTCACTCAGGTGTGGGACTGCACTGCTCGACTCGCTATGGAACCCCTCCGGGAGTGGGCCGTCGTGTGCAAGCTCCCAGATCCGGGCGAAGGTCGTGCGCCGCGATGACTTTTGCCTCTCTTCCTTCTGGATGAGAAGCTGGATTTCCGAACAGAGCTGGTCGACCTCCGGGTCGTCATGTCGCCATTGATACGAGAGCGCGGACGAGTCGAACTCCCCCAGCTTCTCCTGCATTTCGGGCAGTTCGAGCAAGCGTGAACCCGCTGGAATCAGAAGGCGGATCGCGAGCTGGATCGGCGCGACATGCTCAACCAGATCGAGATCCACCAGCATTTCCAGAAGTTCACGGAAATCGCGCAGAGTGGTCCACGGTGTGAACGTGACGAAGGTCGGGGTGAGCGTGAGGCCGGCTTCGCGCATAAGGCTCGCCGCCTCGACGAAATCCGCTCGTGTGTGCCCCTTGTCCAGCAGAAGAAGAGTCTGGTCGTTGATCGACTCCACGGCGGAGATGATGAACAAGCACCCCGTGGCTTTCAGACGGGGGAGCAGGGTCCGATGTTTGAGCAGATGCTCGATCTTGATGGTTGCGTCGTAGGTCAGTCCGGGAAATTCAGCGTGCAGGGCGTCTACGATGGCCATGGCATGGCGGGGCCCGTTGAAGAAATCCGGGTCGCCGAAGGTGATGTGCTCCGCGCCCATGGCCACCTGCTGGCGGATGTCGGCGAGCACGACTTCACGTTGCACGATCCGGAAAGTGCCGTTGTAAACGGGAACCACCGGGCAATGCCGGCACAAATACTTACAGCCTCGGCTGGCTTCGGTGGACCCAACGCGCTTGGTTATACCGTCAAGAGAGAGCGTGGCGTAGAAGGACAGCTCCGGAAACTGGGAGCGGTCGGGCGTCGCAAACTGGAGTCGCTCGAGCGAGATCAAGGGCCCGCTGGGGCTGATGCCGTCGGCGAGGTCCGAGAGAGCGCGTTCAAACTCACCGCCGAGGATAGTTCTCACGCCGAGCGCGCGCAGGAACGGCTCGTTCATCGGCGCGTACAGCCCGTAACAGCAGATGTGCGCTTCCGGGTTGGCTTCAAGAATCCTCTGAATCAGCGGGACGGCGAGGCGCGTGGCCGTATGCATCGGAAGATAGAATGCCACCAGTCCTGCTTGCGCCACGGTGTCCAAGGGTAGCCGCTGCCGCGAGGTATCGATGCAGACCACCTCGTGCCCGCGGTTTCCCAGCCATGCGGCTGGAGAGGCTAACCCAAAGGGTTGCCGGCCCAGCTCGTAGGTGGAGATGAGGGCTATCTTCATGCTTGTCTCCATTATCAGCGTGGAGTGAGCGTGGCACACTCCGTTGGCGTGCCCGGGTGTGACTCTCACAGACTCACAAGACTTTTGCGGAGCGTGAACACGGCACGCCAAGGGCGTGCGCTACATCAGGTGGTGACCGAATGTGACTCTACTCAAACATGTACAGCGGCAGCCCAGGAGATGGTAGCGGAGCTTCCTCCACTGGAGTTCCATCCGCCGCCACGCCCACCGGCTGTGGCTGTGTCAGATCCTGGATCTGACGGCAGTAGATCCCGCCTTCGGCGAGATACACCTCAAAGTCGGCGGGCCGGGCCAGCGAACCCTGGATCAAGGCCTCACTGAGGGGATCCTCGATGTACTTCTGCAGCGCCCGCCGCAGCGGCCGCGCGCCGTAGCTTCGGTCACCGCAGGTCTTCTCCAGGATGTAACGAGCCGCGTCCTCAAGGAGTTTGATCTTGATTTGCTTGGCCACCAGATTCTTGTTGATCTGGTCCGTCAGCAGCATCATGATCTGCAAGAGATCTTCGTCCGATAGCGAAGTGAACAAGATGGTTTCGTCCAGCCGGTTGAGAAACTCCGGATTGAACGCTTTCTTGACCTCGCCCATGACCTGGTCTTCCACCTTCGCAGGCACTCCGCTGCCAGGCGCCGAGAACCCCATCGGGCTGCGCTTCTCGAGGAAACGCGCACCCAGGTTCGAAGTCATGATGATGATAGTGTTCTTGAAGTCGACGGTGTTTCCGAGCCCGTCGGTCAACTGCCCGTCTTCAAACACCTGCAACAGGATGTTGTAGATGTCAGGATGGGCCTTCTCGATTTCATCCAACAGGATGATCGAATAGGGTGCGCGCCTCACGCGTTCGGTCAGTTGCCCGCCCTCTTCGTATCCGACATAGCCCGGAGGCGAACCGATCAGCTTCGAAACGGAATGCTTCTCCATGAACTCCGACATGTCGAACCGGATGAGCGATTTCTCGCTGCCGAATAAGAACTCGGATAAAGCGCGGGCGACTTCGGTCTTGCCAACGCCGGTAGGCCCCAGGAACAGGAACGATCCAGCCGGGCGCTTTGGCGATTTCAGGCCGGCGCGGGAGCGGCGGATAGCCCGGGCGAGCGCCGAAATAGCCTTCTCCTGGCTGATCACGCGGTGATGCAGCTCTTCCTCAATACGCAGGAGCTTGGAGACTTCTTCCTCCCGGATGGCGGTCATGGGGACGCCGGTCCAGCGCGCGACCACGTCCTCTATATCGTCTTTGGTGACAACGCCCGTGGACGTATCGTCCAGATTGTACTTGTCGCGCAACTGGCGCAGGTTCTCGCGCTCCTTGCGCTCCTCGTCGGAATAGAACCGCGCCTTTTCGAATTCGTGATTCGCGATCGCGTTCTCCATGCGGTGCACGATGAACTTGATCCGCTTTTGGATGTCGGAAACTTCACCGGGAAGCGTCGTCTGGCGCAGCTTCACACGCGCTCCAGCCTCGTCAATGAGGTCGATGGCCTTGTCCGGCAGGAACCGGTCCGGAATGAAACGCGTAGAGGTGTGAACGGCGTTCTCGATGGACTCGTCCGTATACGCCACGGCGTGAAACTTCTCGTAGCGTTCCTTGATGCCGAACAGAATGCGGATGGCATCCTCCTCGTTCGGCGGGGGGACCTTCACGGCCTGGAAGCGGCGCTCAAGGGAACGGTCCTTCTCAATGGACTTGCGGTACTCTCCCGGCGTGGTCGCGCCAATGCACTGGATTTCTCCGCGCGAAAGCGCCGGCTTCAGAATATTGGCGGCGTCCAGCGATCCTTCGGCCGATCCCGCGCCCACCAGAGTGTGCAGCTCATCGATGAAGATGATGGCGTTTTGGTTCTCCATCAGTTCTTTCATAATGGTCTTCAAGCGTTCTTCGAACTGCCCGCGGTATTTGGTGCCTGCCACGATGAGCGACAGATCGAGCGCCAGGATGCGCTTGTCGGAAAGGAAAGACGGTACATCGCCATCCGCGATGCGTTGGGCCAGGCCTTCCACAATCGCGGTCTTGCCTACGCCGGGCTCGCCGATGAGCACGGGATTGTTCTTGGTCCGGCGGCATAGGATCTGAACCACGCGCTCCAGTTCATAATCCCTTCCGACCAGCGGATCCAGCAGGCCGTCAATGGCGGCTTGCGTCAAATCCCGGCTGAACTCGCTCAATAACGAACTTTCTTTTGGACGATTGGCGGACATTTTTTCAGAACTCGAACGCGCAATTTCCTCTCGAACCTGAGACAGCCGGAGCCCCCGCTCGTGCAGAATGTCGGCGGCAAAACACTTTTCCTCCCGCAGGAGACCCAGCAGAAGATGCTCGGTGCCGATGTGTTTGTGACTGAGCCGCTCCGCTTCCTCGGCTCCGTAGGCGAGCACGCGCTTGCACTCGTGGCTCAAGGGAAGGTCGACCGAAGTCGATACCTTGTCCCGCAGCGTGGTTTGAGCCTCGATCTGCTTGCGAATGGACTCGACGGAAGTGCTGGAGCGCAGGAACCGATTCGCGAGCGACTTGTCTTCCCGCAGAAGACCCAGTAACAAGTGTTCGGTCTCAATGCACGGACTTCCAAACTGGCTGGCCTCGTAACGGGCGAAGAAGATAACCCGGCGAGCCTTCTCGGTATAGCGTTCAAACATAAATGCTGCCTACTCCTGAATCGGTTGAACGGGGCGTGGGAATTAGCGCGCCGCGTTCCATCGTCAAAACGCGGTCGGCCCGGCGCGCGAAACTCAAATTATGGGTCACATGAATGGAAGTGAGCCGCCTGGAACGGTGCAATTCGTCCAGGAGCCCCATGATCATGTCACCGGTGCGGAAGTCCAGATTGCCGGTCGGCTCGTCCGCCAGCAGAACGCTGGGTTCTCCGACGAGCGCGCGCGCCAGGACCACCCGCTGTTGTTCTCCACCGGATAGTTCTCCGGCGCGATGTGACGCGCGGTTGTCTAATCCCACTTCTTTCAACCTCGCTATCGCCACGGGCTCTGCTTCCTCTCTCGCTTTACCCCGTATCAGCAATGGCATCATCACGTTCTCCACGGCCGTGAATTCGGCCAAAAGGGAGTGAATCTGCCACACAAAACCTAACTCCCGGTTCCGAAACTGAGCCAGTTCACCCGCCGGAAGACGGCATATGTCATTCTGCCCGAAGTATATCGCACCCTCGGATGGCCTGTCTAGACCGCCTAGTAGATGTAGTAAGGTGCTCTTGCCCGCGCCCGATTCCCCGACCAGCGCCAGCCTTTCGCCGCGAGGAACTTCCAGGTCTAGTCCGGCAAAAATTACTAGCTCTGAGGAGCCTGACCGGTAGACTTTAGAAAGGTTCACGGCTCGAATCGCAAAATCATCTGACGCAGCCATGTTAAGTACTATCTTATCGGCTCCAGAGAGGAGTCAGGAGCCAGGAGCCAGAGCCTTCTGACTTCTGACTTCTGTCTTCTGACTCCTGTCTTTCCGATTCATGGCCATCTAGTTGCAAGCGTATACCTCGGACGATTGCGTGACGAGTCCGGAAAAGTTGAGAGGACTGCGATGAATCACCAACGAAATGCGTGGGTTGGAGCTTTATGGGTTGGAGTTTTAATGGTTGTGCTGCTTCCGTGTCTTTCCGACACAGCGCGAGCGCAGGCACCCGTTTTGACGGTCACTCCTCAGACGCTTACTTTCTCGAGCGTAGCCTCAGGGGCAAGCAGTACGACCCAAAATGTTCAGGTCAGCGCGAACTTCGCTACCAGCGTAGTTATACAGGTGAGCCAGTCGTCGCCATGGCTGAGCGTGAATCCCGCGGGCGCGCTCAATGTCGGCACCACGCCTACCTCGCTAGCGGTGAAGATCAACGCCCAGGCTTTGGCGCAAGGCACGTACCAAGGCACTTTCACTATTTCCGTAAATTCTTCGAACCAGGTGACCGTCACGGTCAATGCCACTGTGAGTGGGACCTCTCTTCTGACGGCGAATCCGTCTACTCTTTCTTACAGCGCGGTGCAGGGCGCTACCACGGCGACCCCGCCGGGCACCACTGTGCAGATAGCCAGCAGCGGGGCGCCACTGAACTACAGTATTAACGGCTCGACGCAGAGTAGCGGGAACTGGCTGGTGCTGGGCGCGACCAGCGGAACCTCGGGTGATGCCGGCTTCAACGTTGCGGCAAATCCGGCTGGTCTGAGTCCCGGCACCTACACTGGCACGGTAAGCGTGCAAAGCACGACTACCGGAGATGGCGTTCAGATCAACGTCACCCTCGTGATTACTCCGAACGTATCGTTGAGTATCACTCCGGCCCAGCCGCCGCCGTTTCTGTTTCAAATCGGCGGGACCGCGCCGGCACAGCAACAGCTAACCGTGTCCGCGACCGGAGGCACTTTGACCTATAGTGTCGCGGTGAACCCCGCAGCGTCCTGGCTGGTGGTCAGTCCGTTGACCGGATCCGCCGGCACCAATAACGGGACTATAAACCTGAACGTAACCCCTACGAGCCTAGCCCCCGGGACGTATACGACCAACGTAATTGTCACACCCCAAAACGGCACGGCGCTTCCCGCGGTTCCCGTGACGCTGATTGTGAGCAGCAATCCAATCCTGCAGATTTCTTCGACTTCAATGAGTTTTACGGCCGGATTCGTAGGTGTTTCTCCGCCTGACCAACAAGTAACTCTAACGGGAGTCGGCACCAGTAACGCCGTGGCGTTTTCCGTCACGTCAGATTCCGCATGGCTCTCCGCCGTGGCTGGCCAGTCGGTTACTCCGGCGACCCTGACGGTTCACGTGAATCAGTCCGGGCTCGCGCCCGGAAATTACGCCGGCAAGCTCACGATTCGGCCCGCGAACGGGGATGCGTATTCGCTGACCCTGACCGTCGCGCTCTCGGTTACCACTACGGCGAACGTCACCATCGGCCCGCCTGTCTTGTTCTTTAGTTTCCAAACCGGTGGCGCGCCGCCTCCTTCGCAGATCATCCAGATCAGCAGCAGTGCAGGCCAAGCGATCACTTTTTCCGCAGCCGCGGCGATCACCAACTGTCCCGCCGGCTGGCTCACCGCGTCCTCTTCCGCTACATCTACGCCCGCAATCGTGACCGTGTCCGTCTCGACGACCGGAATGACGCCCGGGATATGCTCGGGCAGCGTCACCTTCACATACAACGCCGGTCTGGGACAGCAGTCCGTCAGTGTCCCGGTGACGGTCGCCGTCAGCGCCTCCGCGGAACTGAGCGTGAGCCTGCCTGCAGGCATCGGTAACCAGAGTGTGCAGGCGGGGTCGGGACCGGTCTTGGTAACAGTTCCCCTTACGAGCACCGATTTTAATACCGCCGTGACTTTTGCCGCGAGCGCCACCAGCGTCGGCGGTCCGTGGCTCTTGACCACCTCGGCTGGGTCCACCACCCCGCAGAATCTGACCGTAACGTTCTTGCCCGGAGCGCTGAATCCCGGCGTTTATACGGGCACGGTGACTATCACCTCGCCGAGTCTTCCCGCGGGCGCGACAATATCGATTCCCATTACACTCACGGTGCTTCCGAACGTCACGATTTCGGTGGCTCCGGCCTCCTTGACGTTTGCGCAGCCGCAAGGCGGCCCCTTGCCGCAGTCGCAGAACCTGAAGCTGACCGCGTCTCCTACTGGGTCGGGAGCTCAGTATCAAGCCACTGTGACGCAGATAAGTGGCGGCGATTGGTTGGGAGTGAGTCCCACCGGAGGCTCCGCCGACGGCGCCACTATTACGGCGACTGTTAAGCCAAACACACTGGTGCAGGGCACCTACATGGCGCAAATCAATCTGACTTTCTTGAATGCGGCTACCCCCAGCGCCACTGTCACCGCGACCATCAACGTTGGACCAGCCCAATCCGTTACTGTTTCCTCCACCGCGTTGACGTTTAGCTCGCAGATTGGCGGGACGGCTCCGGTGTCACAGAAGCTCACTCTAACGAGCACGGGCGGCCCCGTGGCGTTTACCGTCGGCACGACTTCATCCGGATGGCTTTCCGCCGATATTACGAGCGGAACAACTCCGAAGGATGTGAATATTTCGGTGAACCCTCAGGGTCTTGCCGTGGGGAGCTATAACGGACAGGTGCAAGTCTCGGCTCCCGGTGTCCTGGCGAATGGGATTACCGTGCCGGTGACGCTGACTATCTCGGCGATGCCTCCGCCGGTCCCGACAATTGTCACCAATAGCGCCAGCAACCTGGCGGGCAACATTGTGGCGGGCGAGCTACTAACAATTAAAGGAACATTGCTGGGGCCCTCGACTCCGGTTCAGTTCAAGTTGAATGCGCAAGGAAACGTGGACAGTACGCTCGGAGGTGTCAAGGTATTGTTCGACAACATCCCGGGCATACCGCTCTATGTGTCGGCAGTGCAGATCAACGTGATCGCGCCCTTCGAGCTCGCCGGCCGCGCTTCCACCAATATGGTAGTTTCCTATAACGGAGTTGCATCCAGTTCTATTCCGCTGGTTCTTGATGTGGCTGCCCCCGGGATCTTCACGGCCGATTCCACGGGGCTGGGACAGACAGCTTCCCTGAATCAAGACGGAACCTACAACGGTCCTCCCAGCGCCACTACCAAAGCAGCGGCCGGTGGCACGGTGATGGCTCTCTACGCCACTGGCGGTGGCCAGACGTCACCGGCCAGCCTTACCGGCGGAGTCGCGTCCTCGACGACCCTGATGTACACGCAGGGACAGGTGAGCGTTACCATCGGCGGTCAGGATGCTCCCGTACAGTTTTCGGGTGCTGCTCCTGGACTTGTGAACGGAGTCATGCAGATCAATGTCACCGTTCCCACGAATGTGCACGGCAACCAATTGCCGGTCATTGTCAAGATCAACGGCAAGCCGAGCCCCACGAGTCCGGCGGGACCGTTCGTGGCGGTGCAGTAGGGAACTTAGAGAACTGCCCTAGTGCCTGTCCGCATGCTCACGCATGGCGGTTCCCTGGGTGCCACGGAACGTGTTCGGCCACGGACGGACACGAATCGAGACTATACGAAACCGAGATTCTGCTGGTTGAAGTTTCCAATGCTCGGGAAGATGGACTGCATGGTTGCTGGATTGGAAGCATCCACGCCGAACCACGATGCCAGCGTCGCGCCGTACTGGTCGACGGAAGAACCGGGGATCATCGCGCCGCGCCCGGTGGCGTCATTGCCCGTATTGAGCGCCAACAACGGGTACGCCCCGTACATGTCGCCACCCTGGACGGCTCCGCCCACCACGAAATGGTGGCTGCCCCAAGCGTGGTCCGTACCGCCGCTCGAGTTGGGCATCAGCGTCCGCCCGAATTCCGAGCAGGTGAATGTCGTGACGAACTGATCCACGGCGAGGTCCTGCGTGGTCTTGTAAAAGCCTGCGATCGCCTGGCTGACCTGCTGTAATAACATGTCCTGCGTTGCCAACTCCGCGCTATGAGTGTCGAAGCCGCCCAGCGAGCAGAAGAAAATCTGCCGGGTCACGCCAAGCTGCTGGCGTACCGCGATGATCTGGGCCACCTTCAACAACTGGCTCGCGAGATTGTTATTCGCCGGAAAATTGGCCGCGTTCACGTTCGCGCTCCCCAACAAAGAGTTCAGCGTGACCGCGTAGCTGTTGCTTCGGCTAATGATGCCATTCGCGGCCTGCACCAGTTGCATCCCGTTATCGAAGGTCAGCAGTTGCTGCATGCCGGCGGAGCGAGCCACGTTGTTCATGGTGGCCAGGCTGATCGCGCCGGTGTAGGGGACCGTGGTCGGAAGGTTGTTGCTTCCCACGCAGAATAACCCGCAGCCGGCCGTGTTGGTAATGGGCGGAAACTGCGCATTCGGATTATAGCCATTCATCTGGAGGTTATCGATCACCCGGCCGCCCCACCCCGTGCTGGCGATCCCGTTGGGAGTCACGTTCTGCCATTGAGTGGTCTGATCCGAATGTGAAAAGAGTTGAGAGGGCACGGGCCACTGGCCACTCAGGTATTGAGCGCGCGTGGTCGGCTTGACCAACATTCCTACATTCGCCACCACCGCGCACTTCTTCTGGTTGTAGATTTGCTGCAATTCGGGAAGCTTTGGATGCAGGCCGTAGGTGTCTCCCGATTTTGTCGTAATGGGCAACAGCGTGTTTTGAGCCAGCGCGAGACCAGGGCGGCCTGCTTGATATTGCGCGTAGTTTTGCTGCACGGTCTGCAAGGGTATGACCGTGTTGTGTCCGTCATTGCCGCCGTTCAGGAACACGCAGACCAGCGCCTGGTAGGCCGGTCCATTGGCGGCCAGCGCGTTCATCTCTCCGAACTTGGCCATCCCGCCGAGCGCGCCTAGCGCGGACACGGACTTCAGCCCGACTTTCAAGAAATCTCTTCTGGTTTTGATCAACATGGCTGTTCTCCTAAATTCCCGTTCTCTAACCCCGCCCTAACGGACGGGGCTTAACCCCGCCCTTTTAAATCCGCCCTGGCCGACGGGCTTGACCCCCGCGCTGAGCGGCCCTAGTGCCACACGTTGTAATATGCGGAAGCCAGGATCAGATAGACCCCGGTTTCCACTCTGGCTACACTCCCGCCGCTCTCGGCGGTAACGCCGTTGGTGATGATCGTCTTCAGGCCCGCCGGCATGGTGCCATGCGTCAGAGCCAGATCGAGCGCATTCACCAGGGTCGCCGGCGCGTTCGACAGACTCACATAAGGCGTGAAGTCGACCGTCATCCCCGGACCGGATGTCTGGACCGCGTTGTTGTAAGCGCCAAACAGGCCGGCGGCAACATTGTAGCGGTAGATGGAAGTCGCGGCATTGAAGATCTGGAATTCCGGACCCAGGATGCCGACGCCCGGGACGCGATATCCCGGCGAATAGTAGTTGAATACGCTAGGCGCGTTAAAGACGTCCTGCGCCATATTCTGTAGGTCGAAAGCAAAGTAGTTCTGATCGTTGACCGTCCCGCCGAACGCCCGGATGATTCCAGCCAGGTACAGAGCTGGTTCTTGCAGGTGGCCGTCCGTCGACCCATCCATGCCGCCCGAATCATTGGCCCGAGCTTCTGGATTGGTCAGGATCGCCGTTATGACGGCCTTCATATCCCCACGAACGTTGCTGCCGTTGTTGTTGAACACGGCGGCGACACTTGCGATGTACGCGGGACTGGGGTTGCTCTTCACCAGGTGTTGAATAAGCTGCTTGCAAAAGAACGGTGCCACGTTGGGATGGTAGTAGATGTTGTCCAGCGCATCGCTCAGATCCTGTGCGGCGGATTGGCCGGGTTGCAAACTAAGTTTGGCCGGAGGCATCGAAGCCTGCAGCAAGGTCTTCGCTCCCACATCGTGCTGCGCCTGATACGGCACCATCGGCGAAGTGGTGTTGTTGATATAGGAGTTCCAGACCACCGTGGTCGCAGGCGGCACGGGAGCGTAGGTCCAGCCGGTAAAGACGCGCGCAAATTCGGTGATGGTTGGCTGGGTGTATGTGGGTATCGGATGGCTGCTGACATCCAACTGCTGTGTGCCGTCCTGGTTCAGCATGTAGGTTCCGATGGAGAATAATTGCAAGACTTCGCGCGCATAGTTCTCGTTCGGGAGAATCGTCCCCTGCGCGTTGGCCTTGCCGTTGTTGGCCATATCGAGAAACTGCCCCATGGCTGGGAACAGCGTGACATCGTTCAGGATCTTCCGGTAGTTAGTGAAGGCATCCGCCAAGAGCATCTCTTCGAAGGGTCCGGTGATGCTGGTCCAAATGTTCTTGTTGATGGATGTAACAAAGATTTGGCTCAACGCAAACGCGACCTTCTGCCGGAGTTGGTCCGGGTTCATCACGGAATTGGTCATGAAGCGCGTGCTGAAAGAACTTTGACTCCCCAGACCTTGGTAGTTCGAGACCCCGGGAAGCGCGAATTGCTCGCCCAGCCATCCGTTGAATCCTACTTGCTGCACGTGTGACGCGTCAGCGGGCGTAGGTCCAAACGCAGCCTGCTCCAAGAACCGCCGGGCCGCGCTCGCGCTCACCAGAGGATTGGCCACGCCGACATTCACGTTGAACGGAGCGGAGGAGATCTGGCCGTTCTTGACGATGACGGCCGTAGTTGGACCCAGGCCTGAGTACCCTTGCACCAGCAAATTGCCATTGCTCAAGGTCGAGCTCGCCAGTGCTCCCCCGATGGTCACTTGCGATCCGGCGGCGAATCCAGTTCCGGTAATTGTGAAGGATGCAACGCCCAGAGGCAGCGGGTTGGGACTGGCGTTCGTGATCGTGGGAGGTTGGTTGGAGATGATGCTCACCGTGGCTGACGCGGTGGTGTTATTCGCCCCTGTTGCGACTACCGTGGCGGTGGGCGGATTCGGGATTTGCGCCGGCGCTGTGTACACTCCCGCGGCAGTGATCGTTCCGAATGAAGCGCCGCCCTGCACGCTCCAACTGACGGCCACCGGAGCGCTGTTAAGCGTGGCGCTAAAGGTCTGGCTGGTCCCCGCCGGCACCGACGCGGAGGCCGGCGACACCGTCAGGCTATTGCTTCCGCCCGAGTTGGTGATAGTGAGCGCCAACGTGTTCGAGAACATCGAATTCGGGTTCATTACCTCGAGCAGCGTGTTCCCGTTGTAGGAAATGGACCCAGTGACGGTGATGTTTCCTTGATCCACATAGGTTGCCGGGTACTGCGTGAGACCAGTGCTGGTGAAGATGACTGCGATTGCTCCTGGCTGGAATCCAGTGCCGGTCACTTTTAGTACGAAGTTCCCGGTCTTGAAATTATTGGGGCTGGCACTGGTAAGGACCGGCCCCGGGTATCTCAGCTGGAGAGGGACAGAAGCTGAGACGGTGCTGTCCGCCTGACTGGTTGCCTGGATGGTAACCGTCTGCGGAATATTGACGGCTGAGCCGACCGGTGGAGCTGTATACAGCCCGTTCCTGTCGATCGACCCCGGACCTGTGACTGCCCATGCCACACCGGTGGACATCAATCCCGATACGGTAGCAGTGAATTGCTTAGTCTTTCCAAGAGCGACGGATTCATTAGGCGGGGTGACAACGACGGAACCAGCAGCTTGCAGTCCCCAGGGCACCGCGAACAGAGCGGCAACAGCTCCAAGCAGAAGTTGTTTCATATGTGGTTGGGTGGCGCTTACTTTATCGAGGAGTCCCAAACCTGCGGCATATTGGCGCGGTACGTAAGTTTTTTTCCTTCGTCTAAATCTTTTCCCGGCGTGCGCCCCCGTGGTAACTTAAGGGTGAAGTCTATGAAAACATTTGCATTGGCTGCGATTCTCGCATCTGCTACTTACGCTCAGATCCCCTTTGCGGCGGCTAGCGAGGTTACTCCCGATACCGTGATCGTTTCTTTCAAAGATGGGACCAAAGTCACTATCGGGGATGTGCGGAAGATGCTCGAGAACGCGTCGCCTCTGTTCGTCCAAGGCATGCAGACACAACCTCTGCAAGCGATCCAGCAATATTACATGTTCCAACATCTTGTCACGGAAGCTGAAAGAGAGCACCTCGCCGAGAAGAGTCCCGTGAAGGAGCAACTTGAGGCGCAGCGGGCGCAGGTACTAGTGCAAGGAATGATCAACTGGGAGCAGGATCATTTCCCCGTTTCGGAACAAATGATCAGCGCGTTCTATCAGCAGAATATCTCACGCTACGAGCAGGCCAAGATCAAGATCATCTACTTGGGGTTCAGGCCTGGGGCGGGCTCTTATGATCCCAAGGACTTGGAAAAAGCGGCTAGGGACGCTATTGCGCAGACGAATCCCCTGAATGGGCGTTCCGAAGCGGAGGCGAAAGCGCTGGGCGACGAGTTGGTGAAAAAGCTTCGCGCCGGCGCGGACTTCAAAGAGTTTGTACAGAAGTATTCCGACGATCCCACGTCCAAGGCGGATGGGGGAGATTTCCCGCTCATTACCGCCACGAGCTCTCAGCCCCAGGACATGAAGAAAGCTGTGCTCGCGCTAAAGGCGGGAGAGATAAGCGACCCGATCAAGCAACCCGGCGGCTATTACATCATTCGGGTGGAGGACCGAAGTCCCCAATCCCTCAAAGATGTAACCGGAGCGATTATTCAGGAAATACGTTCCAACCACAAAGATCAATTCATGAGAGACCTGACTCAGGACTTCCAGCCAAAGGTCGAGCAACGCGAGGTCTTCCTACAGCTCGATAAGTACCTGGGGCTCGGCGGGCCCCCGAAGCAATAGGTGCTGCCCGCGCTTGCAGGCAAGCCGATTCGCGTCCGGATGCGTCCATGGCTGGGTCAGCACCTCGCCGCGACGTCGATCCCGAAGCGGGTGATTCTGCTAGAGAGGTCGGTTCTGACCCGGCGCAGGGAGTTCGAACGAATCCTGGTGCACGAGCTGTTTCATTTTTCCTGGGTCCGGTTATCGAACCGGACGCGCCGGAGCTGGGAACTGCTTCTATCGGCCGAGATTGCTCGGAAGGCCGGTGGAGAGCTGGGTTGGAGTTCGGAGTCGCGCAAGCGCAGGCTGGTGGATTCCGATGTTAGCCAGCGGACCAAAGCTTGGCGGCATTATGCTTGTGAGAGTTTTTGTGATACAGCCGCATGCTTGTTCGCGGGACTGAAACAACACGACGAGTTTACGTTGCCCGCCGTTTCACGTCAGCGGCGAAAGGCATGGTTCGAGAAGCATCTGCTGCCGGGTCCTGTACTGGTCTGATGTCGAGAGGCCGCGGCTGCGACCAAGCAACCCCGGGCTGACGCCCCGCGGCTTCATCGGTTAAGCCGCGTCCCGTGAGGCGGGGTTCAAGAGGCGGCGCATGGCGCCACCCCACAATGTGGCGCAGGGCCATGCCCTGCGAGCCGGCCAGTGACCGAGCCCCACACCCAAGCGCGCGCTGTGAGCCGGCTCAAAACCGGAATTGAGCCACGAGTTGGCCCGTGCGCGGCGGGTACTGCACCGATGACGTGTTGATGGCTCCGAAGCCGGATACGACCTGTAGACCGGGGGAGCACGTGCCGTTGCCGCCCGTTGCTAGCTTACAGACCGGCGCGGTCTGCGGATTCGACAAGGTGGGGTTGCTCAAATACGTGCGGTTGAGTATATTGGTGAACTCCGCCCGGATATTCAAGCTAAGTTTTTCGCCTACCTGGAACTGCCGCCCGATCGCGAAGTTCTCCACGGGACGCCGCTCGCCGCGGTAATCGCCGTAATAACTCGGTCCGCCATACTGCCCGGGAGCAGGATTGGCCCATGCCGCCGGATTCAGAACCAGTGTCGTGGCGGGATCAAAGCAGTGGCAGTTGAGATCTTGCAGATAGAGAGGCTGGCCCGTTCGGAACTGCGGCTGACCTGTCTGGAAAGTCAGATTGCTCATAGTGGCCGTGGCGAGGTTGCTGGGGTAACCTGTTGCGTTCGCGGCGGGAGGTGCAAGCGGTGTCCCACTGGCGTAGTACAGAAATCCGTTGAACATCCAGTCGCGGACCGCATACGAGAGCGCTTTGTTGATCTCCCACTTTGGCACGGTATAGGTGAAGCCGATGCGCGTTACCAGCGGCTGGTCCAGAGATGAAATCGACTTAGCCAGGGCGCGATTCTGCACGTCGGGAGTTCCGCCGAAGGTATCCATCGACTTCGACCACGTAAAAGCCCAATCGAACTGGAGACCGTGCGAGAACCGCTTATTGGCGGTCAACTGCATGGAGTTGTACCAACTGTCGCCTAGCGGCGGGTTCACCAGACTGATGGAGGTGAATTGTGGTAACGGCCTCAGCGACTGAGCTACGGACGCACCGAGGGGGAAGCCGGCAAAGGGAATCTTATTCTGGAAACGCCCCGCCGCGCTGCTATTGAGCGGCGCCAGCAGGGTCGCCAGATCGGCCGGATTGCTGAGGCTCAGGCCGTACTGGTTCAATATGGCGGTGCTCAAGTAGTTGTAGTTGGTGAGCGCGGAGCCCACGTACGTCGGCCACCAGATTCCGCGGTTGCCGATGTAGGAAGCCTGAACCACCAAATTCCGGGCAAGTTCGCGCTGTACGCTGAAGCTCCATTGATACTGCCGGGCCGGGCGTCCGGCATTTTGATCGTAGTACTGCGGACCTGCGCCGGGAAAAACTCCGCCAATCGGGAAAAAGCCTGGGCTGTAGTTGGGCCATGCGATCTGCGCCGCCGTCAGTGGCGCGCCGTTGATCGTTACACCCTGGCCCAAAGTCATGAGCGGCATGCCGGGGATAGACGACGGGGCGAAACGATTGGCGGCCGAAGCATTTCCGCTCGCGGCGCCAAAAACCTGCGCTACACCGGTGCCGGTGTACTCGACTCCGATGCCACCTCGGAGCACCGTCTTCGGTAGCACTTGATAGGCGAAGCCGAATCGTGGCCCAAAGCCCCAGGGGTAGTTATGCGCGAAGTCGCAACCGCATGTGGCTTGGTAAGTGACCGCGCCTGGATGGCCGCCGGCCGTAGGATCGGCGAGATTCGGCGCCAGATTCGGGGAACGCCCGTATTGCTCTTTGTACCAGGTAGAGTAGTCGTACCGGAGGCCTAGATCCAGAGTGAGTTTGTGCGTCACCTTCCAACTGTCTTGCGCATAGAATCCCCACTGCTGTTTTCCGAAGCGCACTCTGGAGGGAGGGTCAACCTCGGCCGTATCGACCGCGCCCAGCAGGAAACTGGCGTAGGGTAACCCGATGTGGTTTGCGCCAATGTTAGCCGCGCTGGTGTTGGTGGCAGTGTTCAGCGTTACCGCATAGGGCATCGCCGTCTGCGCGCTGCTGAAGCCATAGGTGCCCGAGAGGTTGTTGACGGAGATCGTGTAACTACCCTGGAACTCTCCGTTCCCTCCGAATTTGAACGTGTGGTTGCCTTTGACCCAGGTAAGACTCGCAATGGAGTCGACAATGCTGTAAACACTATCGGAACGTCCGGGGGGTCCGGCAATACTGGTTCCCCCCGCGATGCTATCGGAGAGACCTGTGAAATTGGGAAATGTGGCCGGACGCTGGAACGCCGCGCTGCATAACCCCAGTTGCCCGCAAGCGTCATAGTCCGGCGTCACCGAAGGCCGCCCCAAATAGTCCGCATCATAGCCCGCGCCTAAGTGCAGTAGAAGCGTGGGCGTGATGGTGTGGTCATAGTTCAGGCGCTCCCGATGGGAATAGATGCCGCCGCCGAACGTGCCAGAGATGGGCTGAGGGGCTCCGTCTTCGCCGTACCCGGTTGCGGAATAGGTCATGGTGCGGCTCCAGAAGAAAGAAAGCTTATCCTTGGGTCCGATGACGTGATCGATCTTGAGGGAGGGAGCCTCGGTGTCCCGTTCGACCAGTTCCGTATTCTGAAAGTTATTGACCACGCCGCCCGCATTGCACGGCGGTCCCCCGACGCAGAAGGGCTGCGGCATAAGGTTTTGGACCTTCAGAGTGACCGGGTCGAAGCGGCCCAGCGGGATCTTATTACCCGGGAAGGGATCGGTAACGATTTGGCCGTTGGGGGCGGTGTGCCGGGTGTTGGGATCGTAAATCGTATTGGCGATGATGGCGCGGCCCACGGGATCGGTCCCGAGATTCTTGTTGCTCGCCGCCGTGATCGCGGCGCTGAAATCGCCGGTCCGGTATGCCGCCGTCGGAACGGAAATCACTCCCGGCAAGAAGTTCTGGTTTTGAAGGAACTGCTCCCAGCTGAAGAAAAAGAACGTTTTGTTCTGGCCGTTATACACCTTGGGAACCCGCACCGGTCCTCCTAACGTCATGCCATAGTCGTTCCGCCGCTGCGTAGGCCGAAGGAGATGTCCGTTACCTGAATTCGTGAATGGCTGCCCGGCATTGAGATCCTCGTTTTGGAAGTACTCGTACGCGTTGCCGTGAAACTGATTGCCGCCTGACTTCATCGTGACGTTCATGACCGCGCTGCCGGCTTGGCCAAACTCGGCCGAGTAGTTGCTGGTTTGGACGGTCCACTCCTGAATGGAATCCATGCCCGGCTGGTTCTGCTGGTTGGCGCCCTGGCCGAGGATGTTGGTCCCGTTCATGCCGTCAACCAGAACCGTTTCCGACCCGGCGACTCCGCCATTGATGCGCACCGTCGGTCCGGTGAACGAAGGGCTTGGCTGATAGTACGCCCCCGGTAGCAGCGCGACGATGTTGAACGGGTTCCGGATGCCCGAGGAGTTCTGCCCCACGGACAGAAGCGGAAGTGTGTCCATGGTCTGTGTAGCGATGGTGTTGCTCAATTCGCCGCTCTCCGTTTTTAACAAAGGTGCTTCCTCGTTGACTGTGACCGATTCAGCCGCGTTGCCGACTTCCAGCGTGGCGTCGACACGAATGGTCTGCGCGGCCTGAATGATCAGGCCCGGGCGGATGAGTTTCTTGAATCCGGGCACCACCACGGAAAGCTCATAGGTGCCCGAGGGCAGTTGAGCGATGGTGTAATTGCCCGTGGCTGAGGCTGCGACCGGGTAGACGGCTCCGGTGCCGGTATTGCGGGCCTCAACGGCCGCATTGGGCACCACGGAGCCCTGCGGGTCGGAAATGGTGCCGGTGATGGTCCCGCGATCGCTCTGGGCGAACGCCAAAGGAGCCAACAGCAATACTGCCAGACGCAATCCTGAACGCATAGTTACACTTCTCCTCGATTGGATTTCGACCAAGAATATCCTTCGAAGTCACGGTTGGTTTTTGAAGCTGGCAGGGATTTCCCCAGCTGCCGTAGACGCAATTTCCTGGCGCCCCTCTTAGTCATCGCAGACCCCTGTCGGCTCGAATCGTTCACCCAAACGCACTCGAAAAAGACCCGCACCCGCAGTGACTCGATCAAAATATACCCGATGCGCGATGTTGTCAAGCCCCTTTTGGATTTGTAAGCGAGTGTAAGCGAGATAGGATCTTTAAACCGCTCTGTTGAAGAACGGGTGGGGGCGGTCAGCCTTGCCCGGTGCCGGCCGCCGGGCCGGCTTTCTTGCCGGACGAGGCCGTCCGGCGCTGGAGTTTGGACATTTCAAGAGGCGGCGCATGACGCCACACCACAATGTGGCGCAGGGCCATGCCCAGCGATTGCCGGACGAGGCCGTCCGGCGCGGTCCAGGCGGACCGCCCCACCAACCAACCACGAGGTCATCTCCGAGCTGGCGCGGAAACAATCAAGAACTCGTCGTAATTAGAAGTTGAACCGCAGCGCCAATTGGAACTGCCGGTTGGTTCCGGAACCGACAGTGTTTGACACCGTACTGGTGAGCGCTCCGAAGTTACCGCCCGCCGCGGAAGCCGTATATGCCTGACCGGGTTGGATGACACCCGATGCGTCCGCCAGCCTGACCTGAGCACCGCTAACAGTCGCATAACCGGGCGCCTGGTACACGGCACTGTTGAGAATGTTGTAGCACTCCGCCCGAAATTCGAAGTTCATGGTTTCTTTGATCGGAAACTTCTTGGACAAGGTAAGGTCCACCTGGCTCATCCCGGGACCACGCAGAGCATTCCGTCCCAGGTTGCCGTAGGTTCCGGGCGCAGGCATGGAGAACGCCGCCGGGTTGATGTATAGCCAGCCGTTATTGTGGATATAAGGGTCGACGCCGGGAACCAGGTCAGGGCGTGCCACGTTCCGGCTCTGTCCGCCTCCGGGAACGTTGACCACAGGCGTGGTCAATATGACGCCACCCGCGCCTAGAACAGGACTCGTCGTGATAACTCCCGTAGTGTTGTTTCGATATACCACCGCCGCTCTCGCAATTTCAATATCGATCGGCAATCCCGTTCGCGCGTTGAACATCGTGCCGAACTGCCATCCGCCCATCAGTCCCTTGACCAGCCCATTGGCGGCCGATCCGTATTTCTTTCCGTTCCCGTAAGGGAGCTCATACAGCATGCTGAAGTTGAAGCTTTGACGGACATCCGAAATGTTGTCGCCGTATTCCGACGAAAAGCTATAGTTATTCGAAGAACTTCGGGCATCCTTGGACCCATCGCTGTTGCCGATGCTGTGGCCCCACACGTATTGCGCGTTCAGCGTTAACCCCCGCGAGAACCGGCGGTTGAGCAGGGCCTGTAAGCCGTTGTAGTGATCGTTGCCGCCGCTGGTCTTGGTATCTATTTCCGCGAATTTGTTTGTGACGGTCGTCCCGTTCACCACGCTGAATTCCCGAACCACGGTGCCGGCGCCGGTGGTCGGGTTCATGATGACGCCGGTAATCCGATTCGTGATGCCACGCAAGAACAGGTTTCGTCCCTGGCTCCCGACGTACGCCAGGGTAAGCACCGCGTTTCCGGGCAGTTGCTGCTCGACAGAAGCGGAATACTGGAGAATTTTTTCCGGAATCTGGTAGTCCGGGAGATAGGCTCGGGGCTGGAACTGTAGGTTCGGATCGTTGATACCCGCCGAAAGAATGCTCTGCGTGTCCGCCGGAAACGTCAGCAAGGAACCGCTGGTGATGGTCCGGTTGATTCGGTCGTTTTGCGCCGGCTGGGTTTGGCCTTCAGCCAGGCCGGGTCCGTAATAATAGCCGCCTCCGACGCGAAACACGGTCTTGTTGGCCAGCTTCTGCGGCGACCAGCTAAAGCCCAGCCGCGGACCGAAGTTGGTGGTCTTCATCGTGTACCAGTCTTTGGTGTAATTGGGAATCAAAGTTCCGGTCGGAACGTCGAACCAAAGGACCTTACCGTTCTGCTCGCGGAGCGGGCTGTAGTACTCGTAGCGCAATCCATAGCTCATCGTAAAGTTGGGACGGATCTTCCACTCGTCCTGCACGTAACCGATATAGAATGTCTGGCGCATATCGAAAAACCCGCCTTTACCGGTAAACGGGCTCACGTCATTCGTATTGCCGTTGATCGCGATCTGGGACGGAGCCGCGTTCAGAAAGCTTTGAACATTGGGAAAGGTGTAGGTGGTGCCGCCGAGGATTGCATTCTTGATTTGTTGAGGGCGTACTTCCACACCCATTTTGATGTTATGCCCCCCCCGAATGATGGTGAGATTATCGATGAACGACAGAGAGTGGTTGGTGTACGGCGCGGCGCTGCCATTGAAGGCGGTGGAGATCCGGAGAAGACCTGTCGGCAAAGCGTACCCAGGAGTGCCATCCAGTGTCTGCACGCCGTTAAGAGCGAAGCTAACGCCATTGAGGTTCAGTCCGGGCACCACCGGAGCGAGTCCGCTCACTCGCGTTTTCGATCCGTTGAAACCGAACTTGGCCTCGTTGATCATGGTCGCGGATTGCGCCCGATTGTAGGCGAATACCAGGTTCTGCGGCACGATGGTCTCATTCGTACCGCTGCCTGCCGAGTTAAGCGGCAGAGTCGCGTAACCCTGATCCCGGTTGTAGCGCACGTAGATCTTGTCTTTATCAGTAACTTGGAAATCGAAACGGATGTTGCCTGAATACTCGTCGATCACGCCGGGTTCTCGAACGTTATCGCGATCAAAAAAAGGACTCGATGTCGAGGTCACGCCGATGGGGAAGGCCGCCAGCAGGGGCCGGATGGCTGGATTGATGCAGGTCACTGAGGTTGCCGAGGGGGCCTCCCCGGGAGCGCAATCGCGCGCCGAGCGAACCGCGCGGCTGGGAGTGTTTTCAATGAACGGTACGGCGGTCCTCTGCTTCATGGTTTCCATGCCGCCATAGAAAAAGATCTTGTCCTTGACAATAGGTCCACCGACGGATCCGCCAAATTGATTCAGACGCAGCTTGGAGGGAGTCGCGCCATCGAATTCATTGCGCGCATCCAGGGCGTCATTCCTGAAATACTCGAACAGTCCGCCGTGGAGAGCATTCGCGCCGCTCTTGGTGATGATGCTTATCTGTCCACCGCTCCCGGTCCCGAACTCGGCCGGATAATTGCTCGCGTCCACCCGAAACTCCTGCACGTTTTCCATGCTGGCTTGCAACCGGAATACGCCATTGATTTCGCCGCCGATGTTGCTGGGGTTGTTGGTGATGATGCCACCGGCCTCGATACCGTCATAGCGCAACGCGTTCTCCTCGAAGGAACGGCCGTTGAACCGCACGTCGTCAAAAGTCCCGGCTCCGAAATTGACCGCGCCGGGTGTCATCAAGTAGAGCTGCGAAATCTGACGTCCATTGATGGGGAGTTCCGCCACCTCACGCCCGCTGACATTGCCACCGATCGCCGCGGAGCTGGTATCGATGACCGCAAGATCGCCGCCGGACACTGTAACCTCGGTCGCCACGGTAGCCGGTTGGAGCACAATATTGAGCGTGCGCTCCTGTCCGACTTGCAGTGCAACGCCGACATATGTCGCGGGCCCCATGCCGGCCGCCTCGGTCGTCACTTTGTAGGTGGACGGACCAAGCTGAGTAACAATATAAGCGCCCGCATTATTTGAAGTAGCTTTGTGGGTCTGGTCGGTTCTCTCGTTCTTAACCGTAATTGTTACGTTCGGCACCACGGCGCCAGTTGCATCGGTAACTGTACCGGTAATGCGGCTGGTGTCACTCTGGCCATAAATGGCAGGTAACAGTAGCGTCGTGAGAAGCCCAACAAGGCAGGGGAAGCTCTTATTATTCATCATAAGTGTGTGATCGATCATCACAGTAGCATCGAAGCGTTACGGAGTAGCGGCTGTATGGTTACAATTTCATGAATACCTGTAATGCTGTTGTGGATTGACGACAAGCGGCCTCAGACGATTGGCGGTCTTCAAAGGGCAAACCCGGGTGGCGGGGATGGGCCCCCAACTCACGGTTATGAGCTTGGCCTAGCGGGGGCTCCCCACCAACGAGCCGTATACACCACCGCGGCGGCGGCGAGCCAGCCTGCCGCATAGGCCGGTTGTGCGCCCCAGCGAATCATCGCCGAGTGCATGAGCCCGAACCAGGAGAATACCGCGGCGATGAGACACCAGATCGCGGCGCGCCCAAATTTGCGGTCAATCACTTCAGTCAGCATTGCTGCCACTACCAGCACCAGGAATAGGAATCCGTTTCCGAGACCCTGAATGGAGGACCAGTAGATCGAGCGGTTCAAGGCGCCTTGTACTGCCGGATCCGCGGCGGAAAGTTGCAGCGCCGGCAGTGCCGAATTCACCGCGGCGGCGACCACGGCGCCTCCCGGCAGAACGAAGCCGAGCAGCACCACGCTCAGGTACTTGGGATCGACGCGTCGCAGTGTGGCCATACCTACGCCTATCGACACGTAGGCGATTATCGCCGCCAAAATAGGCCAGGGGAAAAGTTGAGCGATAAAGATGGTAAGGCCGCTCATCACGACGGCGCAAAAAAGGACCGGAGTCCAGAGAGCATAAGCGATTCGCGCACCCATGGCCTTGTACGGTGGAAGCATGGCATAGATCACCGGAGCCACGATGCTGCCGGCCAAGCCGCATATGAGAGTCCCGAGACCGTCCCAGGCCAGCAGGGCGCGCGCGTCGTAGTCGTCTCCCGCGGCGCTGCCGCCGGCGGCCGAGGCGATATCTTGGAGCACATGATAAAACGCCATCGGCGCGATCACGGACATGTAGGGCAGTGCGTCCATCATCGCTTGCAGCGGGCCGGGAACCTTCACCCACGGAGCGATGACTGAAACGCCTTGCCACATGGGATGCACATACCCGATCCCGATGCCCAATGCCAGCGGGATCAGCCAGGCAACGATAAAGGGCGGAATACGCCAGCGTGTAATCGGGAGGTTTCCCAGAACGCTGGTCGCGATAATAGCCAGAGCGACGAGCCCCACGATGGGCTGATCGAACACCCGCTGCAGCAAGACCAGAGCCAGGTAGCTGTACATGGCGGCTCCGAATACGGTCATCGAAGCCGGGGCGGGGATCGAGCGGCGAATCAATCCCGCGAAAGGCGCCGCGACGAGTTTGATGATTCCGGTCCAGGCTACGGCCGCCGCGCCGGTCTCCCAAGCGCGGGTAGCGTCATGAGTCTGCAGGTAGACCGGCAACATGATAGACAATGTGTACGCGATGATCGCCGGAACGTTGTTCCCATAGACGTGCGCCGTAACATTCAGGCGTGCTTCCCGGCGCGCCAGATTCACAGCCAGGTGCACCAAGCCGAGCGAGCCCACCAGGAATCCCAAAGCATAACCAGGCAGCAGGTGGGTCACCGTGAAGGCAATCGGAATTCCCACGGGAGCCAACAGGAAAATGGGGATTACCAACTGCGCGAGGTTAAAACCAACTTGGGCGACGGTAACATCTATATCGCCGCGGCCAGGAGACCACCACCTGTGCGAGTTGTGCGAAGAACCCGAGCCTGCGGTTGCCGCCGGTGTCATCGCAGCGCCTAGATCTTGAACGACTCCAAAGACTCCGGAGCGAACAGCTCCCTCGGAGCTAACAGCCGCTTGGACAGACCTTGCTCGAAGTGGTAGCGCAGAAACGTGGACAGCGCGGGAACATTCGGCTCGTAGCCGTAAGGCCAGAAGTCGCGACCCATGAGTTCCTCGGTTTCTTCGACGTGGCGGGGAAGCCAAGGGAGCATGGACTTGAGCGCGGCGGTCTCACGCAAGTCCGCGTACGCCTCCTGTTGCGCGGCGGTGAACGCCTTCAATAACGATTGCGCCACCCATGGATTCTTCTCGTACACATCGCGCCGGATGGCGACGATGTGCATGGGTGGGAAGATCTTCGTTTTTCGATAGTATTCGCGCTCGACGGTCTGATAATCCTCAAACAACCGCCGCACTCTCCCCGAGCCGTTGCCGAACGTGGAGGGAGCGCGAGCCGTGTAGAGCGCGTCAATCTCGCCGGACTCGATCATCCGGGAGAGCGTCCGATCAGAAGGGATGGCCTGGAGCCGGAACTCCGGCGGAAGCGATAACGCGATCTTCTCGGGACGGCCCGGCTCTTCTTCGCCGCCGCTGAGATACGTCGGGCTCGTGACCGGCACTCCGTATTCGTCGGCCATGATACCGCGAATCCACACCGGCGCGGTCATCTGATATTCGGGATTCCCGATGCGCTTGCCGGCCAAATCCTTCGGTTCGCGAATGCCGCTTTCCGAGTTGACGTAGATGCACGAGTGCCGGAAGTAGCGGGAAAGAAATACAGGGATCGCAACAAAAGGAGGACTGTCGCGGAATAACGATAGCGTATAAGAGGACAGCGACAGCTCCGCGATTTCGAATTCGCGGTGCCGCAGCATGCGGAAGAACGTTTCTTCGACCGGTAGATTGAGGGCCGTCAGCTCGACGCCATCGATGGGAATCCGTTCTTCCAGCAGCGCTCTGGTACGGTCATAACCCCAACAGGCCATCGACAGCCTAAGCTTCCCCATTCATCCTCCCGGCTATCCGCCAATCCGCGCTTAAGACAGCCTACGCCCGCGTGTTACACCTGTCAAGAACAAAACCGCGCCGTTGCGGCTCAAGCAGGATTAGAATGGCATTCGCTGTCACGCTGGTTTATCCTGTGTTACAAGACGTGAGGAATCATCTTGCGGGTTCGTTCGCCGCGATGGGTTCGATGGCCGTGGCCATGTGGCTATCCGCGCCTGTGCCCGCCGCTGGACAAGCCGCCGGCAAGACTCAAGGGTCCGCCATACCTCGTACGCCGGATGGAAAACCGGACCTGAATGGAGTGTGGCAGCGGCCCTATGTACCGGACATGACCAAAGACGGTGCGGGAGGGACGCAGAAAGGCGCTGGGCCTCTGCCCTTCACGCCGGAATATGCGCAGAAGTTCAAAGACTACGATCCGTCGAAGTTCGACTACACCGGACATTGTTTACCGCAGGGATTGACCCGCTCCATGAATTCGCCGTTCCCTGTACGGATTGTTCAAACCAGCGATATCGTAGCCATCCTGTACGAAGCGTGGAATGTGTTCGAGATCATTCACACCGACGGGCGCGCGCATCCTAAAGATCCCGATCCGCTTTGGGCCGGCTATCCGGTGGGCAAGTGGGATGGAGATACGTTCGTGGTCGATACCGTCGGCTTCAATGACAAGACCAATCTCGATACCGTCGGGCATCCTCACAGCGACGCCATGCACACGGTGGAGCGCTTTACGCGCACCGACGATAGGCACATTGCTTACGAAATTACCATAGAAGATTCCAAGGCGTTTACCAAGCCGTGGAAGAACAGCCGTATTTTCACTTTGCGCCCAGACTGGGAGGTCATGGAGTACTCCTGCGAGGAGAACAACAAGGACTTCACCGAGGGTCACATCAAGTAGGGTCACATCAAGTAAGGTGTGCGACATCAAAGTGACGATTCAGTGGTTAGTAGGGCGGACCCCCTGGTCCGCGCGGGTCCCCCTGGACCCGCCCCTCTCCCAATAGATCAGCCATCGAAGAAGCCGACGGGGGCGTCGGCTGCGGACCAGGGGGTCCGCCCCACCAATCAATTGCCGGGCAC
>Ga0207110_10018_pt1 | contig 38061 bp, 37 predicted proteins | sample Alteio_BWMinHeat_74_FD_153582 | JGI IMG/M metagenome (GOLD analysis project Ga0207110, IMG submission 153582) | Enriched cells from forest soil in Barre Woods Harvard Forest LTER site, Petersham, Massachusetts, United States -... | ecosystem: Environmental > Terrestrial > Soil > Temperate forest >...
GCGGGGGGGGAGAAGAAATGCCAACTTCTCGTTGGCTTGCCCTGATGACAAGCAGCTTACATCGGATTGCAGATCATTGCAAGCGGTATGAGGTAACCATTGCCGAGGGCACCGCGGGGAGTGCGAGTTTGCTGACAGCCCATCAGTCCGACGGCCGCGTTGCGTTCGCTTGGATCGTCACCCGGACTATGCGGAAAGCGTGACAGTTGTTTCATCATAAGCTGTTTAGTATGTTATGGTTAAGGTGAGTATATCTGCAAGAAACACGGCTTCTGGTTCCGAAGGAGTCGTCGCTGGATATCCCAGGGGGCACGGCCGACAGTCCTAGGAGGAAGTGCAAGACTTTGCACTTTATGTCCAAGATTTGCAACATCCCTCTAGAGGCAAGATCCGGCGATTGCAAGACATTGCATAGCCAGGATTGTTGCCTTCGATCATGGATGGACTGGTGAGGCTGAGCAGTGCAAGAACGCCTCGACGGGGATATCGAGTCAGTTCGTTCCTGCCGACCGAGTCCGCCGCCGAATCGTGAAAATTCCGGTCGCGAGGCAACAGAGGCCCGCCAGCGTTAAGTACATAAAGTTGGCGCCACCCTCGGGAACCTGGCTGCAGTTTCCGCCCCGGCGTCCGTCCCGGTCCCCGCACCCCTTCTTGCCGTGGTCTCCGTCGCCGCCCCAGTGGTCTCCAGGGCCGAAAGCGAGAACAAGGGCAGTGGTTGCTGTTTGGCTAAGAAAAATGCCGTCGCTAACCTTAGCGTTGACTGTGGGTTGGCTAAGAGCGCGAGGCGCAAAACATAAGGACGCCACCAACAGCGCGGAAGGTAAGAATCTGGGATTCAACTTCATGAACTTCTCCTCGAACCATAGACAAGTACGGGGGGAAGGCTGAGTATGCAGAGTATGGCACCCTGCCACATCTTGTACTCTAACGCGAAACCTGGAACTGTCAAGGCTGATAATTTTTGCGCACCGGTTGCAGGCAATTGCAACTACCGCAGACGGTGATAGCAAAGCCAGGCTACACTATGGGTTTCACGGATCGCAGGTCATTAGAGTTCAGCCCAGAGTCCACCGACGCCAATGATTCTCCAATTGCTGACACTCCTCCAACCGCCAATTCTCGGTCTGACAAGTAGCACGGAAAGGTTTCAAATCGGTGATACTCTCGGACTCGGTGAGGGCTTATGTCTGATAGGCGCGCAATTCGCTTTTTAACACGGTTGGGCATCACGGCGGGGCTGCTGGCAGCGGCTCTGCCGGCGCTTGCAGCGCATGGCGCAAAGCCTGTGTTCGGACCCAATGTTGTGATCTTCGATCCGTCGATGCCATCGCAGGCGATCCAGAAACAGATCGACGCAGTGTATGCAACCCAGGAGCACAACGAATTTGGGCCGCAGCGGCATGCGTTCTTGTTTCTTCCCGGAAGCTATTCGGTGGACGTGCCGGTGGGCTTCTACACGGAGGTGATGGGGCTGGGTGCGTCGCCCGATGCGACGCGGATCACGGGCAACGTGCACGCGGACGCGAATCATGAGCGCAACAATGCGACGACGACCTTCTGGAGGGCAGCGGAAGGGTTCTCGGTAGCGCCGGCGGGCGGCTCGATGCAGTGGGCGGTTTCGCAAGCAGTGTCGCTGCGACGTATGCACATACTCGGCGACCTGGTGCTACACCAACATCGCGGTTGGGCGAGCGGTGGTTGGATGTCAGATTCCCTTGTTGATGGGAATGTCGATTCCGGTAGCCAGCAGCAATGGATCTCGCGCAACTGCGATTGGAAGAGTTGGACGGGCTCGAACTGGAATATGGTGTTCGTCGGCGTGGTGACTCCGCCGGAGGGGGCATGGCCTAAGCCGCCGTACACTAAGGTAGCCCATACGCCGGTGGTCCGCGAGAAGCCTTTCCTGCAGGTGAATGCCGCTGGCGAGTTCAGCGTGCGGGTTCCGGCGCTGTACAGCGACAGTGCCGGGATTACGTGGCGCGGTGGGGAGACGCCGGGAGAGACGATTCCAATTGCGCAGTTTTATATTGCGCGACCGGATGTGGATACGGCGGAGACCATCAACGCGCAGCTTGACCGTGGCAAGAATCTGATCCTGACGCCGGGGATCTACGATCTCGCAGCTCCGATTCGTGTCACGCGCCCGCATACGGTAGTCCTTGGGCTGGGGTTTGCGACACTACGTCCGGTGAAGGGCACCGCGGCGATGACGACCGCCGATGCGGATGGAATCGAGATTGCCGGGCTGCTCTTTGATGCAGGGCCGAGCGAGTCCCCCGTGTTGCTGGAGGTGGGGCCGGAGGAAAGTCAGGCACGACACGCGAAGGACCCGATCGCGCTGCACGATGTTTTCTTTCGCGTGGGCGGCGCGGCGGTGGGCCAGGCCAAAGTGAATCTAAAGATCAACAGCAACGACACACTGGTCGACCATACGTGGATCTGGCGAGCGGACCACGGCGACGGAGTGGGCTGGGATCTGAATACCAGCGAGAACGGGCTGGAGGTGAATGGAAACGACGTCACGATCTACGGCCTGTTTGTAGAGCATCACCAGAAATTCCAGGTTCTGTGGAACGGTAACGGCGGGAGGACTTATTTTTATCAGTCCGAGATTCCTTACGATCCTCCCAATCAGGCGAGCTATACGAGTGCGCCGGGGGTGAATGGCTGGGCCTCCTACAAGGTGGCGGATGGAGTCACGCGTCACCAGGCTTGGGGACTAGGCATCTACAGCGTCTTCATTTATCCGGATGTGGTGCTGACCCGCGCAATCGAGACGCCGAAAAGCCCGGGAATTCGATTTCACGACATGATCACAGTAGCGCTGGGCGATCACGGCGGGATCAGCCACGTGATCGACGACGCTGGTGGTGCGACCGCGATGCGCCCTCGCGTAACACCCAAGGTGACGAGCTTTCCATGAGATGGTTTAGCCGCAAAGCCAAGGCCTGTCGTGAAACAGTCGTGATACACGTTACGCTGCAAAGTAGATTGGCCGAGGGTCACGGAGGTGGCTCGGCAGAAATGGAGGGTCATGCATTCCCTGCGACTCCACTGTTAGTTCGAGAATGTTGGATTTATTTTTCTCCGGCCTGACTCCTGGTTAGATTTTGGTTTTAGGTCGATGATCCCAATAGTGATTCCCCTAGTCCTCAACCAAGGATTCGCATGATGCAAGGCCAGGGTTTAAGGCCGTTCGGGTGCAAAAGCCACAACCGGGGAGCGATTCGAACGCCCGTACCCGGATTCAAAATCCAGCGTCCTGCCACTAGACGACCCGGCATCAAGCCTTCAGCGTTATCGCTTTCATGCACCGCATGCACAACACCGCCGATTCGTCGACGTTGTGGCCGAGTCTCCGGCGATCCGTACGCGCACGATCTGCCAATTCGCGATGATCGCCGCCGCGATCGCAGTAGAGTTCCGATGCAGGCTCGATTTCAAACCCTTCGAGTTCAATCGTTTGTGTACTCATAACTTTGGTAGCAGCGAGGAGAATCGAACTCCCATCTCAGCCTTGAAAGAGCCGTATCCTGGCCGTTAGACGACGCTGCCTCCTCGTTCCCTTCCGTGGAGCGGGCGAAAGGCCCTCGGCCTCTTTCATCTCTACGACGGGTTCAGTCCCCGACATCGCCAGGATCGCGACGATCCGAGTGCGGGCCCGCAGTCGCTCTTGCCAACCTGGAGGCAGCTCTTCCGATGCCAACCCAGATAGGTGCGCGAGATTCATTCCCGCAGTCGGGCGCGGCGGCGGCAGTACGATCCGATCATGAAAATGGCTAGGGCCAGAAAGGGCCTTAGGTGTAAACCGCAACTCAATCGATGCAAGCTCGGGCGCAGTAACATCGCCACCTCCGAAAGGCCAGCCCGAGCCTAAAGTGAGATCCAGAAATAGTCCCCGAAGACGCGCTTCTTCGGCCGCGACACGCACCTTGCTGTAGAACGACGGCGTTGGGTAGTCGTTCACTCGGGTCGCGACGTCGTCTGGAACATCGGTCTTCAGGCCAATACGGAACGCCTGGATCTCCGCACCCCCGAATCCTGCTTCATCGAGAACACGAATTTCACGGCGGAGTTCGTCGGCGGTGACATCGCCGCCGGGCCACCACCAGCGGACCATCGGACGCATTGCTTTTGGCGGGTGCGCGAACTCACGCCGCAACGATTCCAGCGACTGTGCGTGAGCGGCAGGTGGGATGGATGCGCACGCTATGAACGCACACAAAAAGTAACGCGTTATCTTCCTCGGCTCTGGCAAGTGAACTTGCTTCCTTGTCCGCGTCATCATCGATGGAAAGCCGTCGTAAGCTAGAACATCTACTGAACCTCAATCTGCTGGGTAACCTTCATTTTTAAGATCCCAATTGAGAGCTGGAGTTGGAGAGTTCCTGCAACTGTCGGTTGATATTCAAAGTCGTAGACTTCTCCCGCGAGTGCCAGTTGGCGCGCCTCTTGCATCACGGCTTGCGCGGGTGGCAGATCGTAGCCATCTTTTGCAATCGCGCGCCACTGAAGGAGGCCATCAGTGCCCAGCAGTGAGAAAGAGCCACCATCGAAGGCGGCAATGCTGATGAGTCGCAGGCGGTACCTGTCCCCGATGTGCCAATGCAAAGTGGGAGGGTTTGTGCTGCCATTCAAAAGCAGAGGTCCCTCAATTGAACTGGGACCGGCGCGGCTGAGGACGGCAATGGGCTCGTGCGAGGAATCAAACTTTCTGCCCGGTTCGACTACGATCAGGGGCCCATACAACCCGCCGGAAAGCTGTTCTTCATCGTGCAAATGCGTGTGGTACATGAAAGTCCCGGAACGCGGCGGCGTAAATCGGACGATGAAGGAGCGACCGGGCTGAATCTCCGGAGTGACTTTATTGCCGCGCGCGCCCCAGCCCGCCACTCCATCGTAATAGCTTTCCACTTCCACGCTGTGCCAATGAACCGTAGTTGCTTGATGCAGTTGATTGCCGACGGTTATTTCGACTGGCTGGCCGCGCTCAAGTACCAGCGGCGGACCGGGCACCGTCAGATCTTTAGGGAACAGCCGATGATTCTCCTCCAGCTGATAGCTGAATCCCGCGGGAAGACCGTGGGCCGCTGGGCGTTCGCGCACCCACAGCCGGATTTTGCGAGTTCGACCGTGTGAGGCGACGGGTGGACGATTGCCGGCAACAGTGATGCCCAGCACCATTCCAGCCATGTGACCGGGGGGGTGTTGCATGATGGATTTATCGGCCAGAGCGTTGGCGACGGTCATCTCGGGAGATATATGGGGAACAAAGTGGCAGTGAAACAGCCAATGACCAGGCGGTGGGGTCCAATATGTGGTCATGGTTCCGTTGGTAAGCAACCGATTGGTTGCAACGGTGAGCTGCTGTTCGGGCGCGAAAACGCGATCGGCCTCGCTGTTACCCGCACTGTCCACGCGGAAGTAGGAGCCATGCATGTGCATGGGGTGCCCCCCATCGCTGGCATTGATCCAGCGCCAACGTACCGGTTCGCCCGCTGCGTAGGTCAGACGCTCTGTGTAGGGCCACGACTTTCCGTTGATGACCGGAATCATGTGCGGCATTGAGGCATGCCCTATTAGGGCCGCGACGTCGGATCCGCTCCTCCATATTCCCAACACAAAAATCCGATCTGGGACTGCTTTCCCCGGCGGGTCGACCACGAACGCCCCTGCAAGCTGACTGTCCTCTCGAATCGGGCGACCGGAGTCGCCCAAGATTCCACCCCCACTCGCATAATATTGATAAGTGCCCGCTGCTCCCGCAGTGAATCGCAGTTCCCGCGTTTCTTGGGGAGGGACTTCCACGGTCGCCTTTGCATCTCCCGGATGCTGATGCAATCCGTGCACGATCGCCGCGGCGGCTAGGAGGTTGTGAAGTGTCAGGTGGATTTCGGTACCTTCAGGAACCCGAATGAGTGGACCGGGCACTTGAAGCGCTTTGCCTTCCTCGCCGAATGCGTAAACTTTCATGCTCGGACCGGTGTCAGCTTCCGGATACCAGTCACCCTGCCGAAGTTCGAGGTGCAGCGTGAGGATTCCGTTCTCTAATTTCCCTGCAGGCACACGATTCGAGTTTGCTTGAATAGCGGGACTCATCCCCGGCGGTGATTGCGCCGGCAGTTGGGTATGTGTAGCGACTAACACGACGAGCGAGCAACTGCATACAACGCGGAGGAAGGTTGCTCTAGGCACTCTCGCACTCCTTGTATAAACCCTTCTAGGCCCCGATTGTCTTGCATTATGCATCTGTGCCGATCGTTTGGCCAGACTCTGTGGGTGGAAGGTTTGCAGCAGTTAGCGTTCGTGCGAGCCGACGGTCAATTGACGCAGAAGAGCGACAGTCATAGCATGAGTCGCAAAGGCATCCCCGTGATTAGCCAGACGATTGCACACTATCGTGTCCAGGAAAAAATTGGCGCGGGCGGCATGGGGGAAGTCTATCGCGCGTACGACACGCGCCTGGGCCGAAACGTGGCGCTGAAAGTGCTACCGGAAGCGTTTTCCCGCGACACGGAACGCATGGCCCGCTTCGAGCGCGAAGCGAAAGTCCTAGCTTCCCTCAATCATCCCAACATTGCTTCGATTTACGGCCTCGAAGAATCGAACGGGGTTCGTGCCCTGGTGATGGAACTCGTAGAAGGCCCAACGTTGGCCGCGCGCATCAGCGAGGGGCGGATCCCGGTTGAGGAGGTTCTGACTCTTGCCAAGCAAATTGCCGACGGGCTTGAGTACGCCCATGAGCGCGGCATCGTTCATCGCGATTTGAAGCCCTCGAACGTGAAGCTGACACCTGAGAGTCAAGTCAAGCTCCTCGATTTTGGCTTGGCGAAGGCCTTGGAAAGGGAAACCACCGAACCGGAATTGCAGGACTCGCCCACGCTGAGCGCCGCCGCGACGCGGACGGGTGTATTGCTGGGCACGGCTGCGTATATGTCGCCGGAGCAGGCACGGGGCAAGCGCGTCGATCGCCGCGCCGACATATGGGCCTTTGGTTGCCTGCTTTACGAAATGCTCGCCGGCCGCGCCGCCTTCACGGGCGAAACCACGTCGGACATTCTTGCCTCCGTGATTCGCGCTGAACCGGATTGGTCTTCATTGCCCGGGTCAGTTCCCCCGCGGATCCGCGAACTCCTGCGTCGCTGTTTGCAGAAGGAAGCGAAGCAGCGTTTGCGCGACGTCGGCGACGGACGCATCATCATCGAAGAAGCCCTATCCGGTTCCGTCACGTCCGATACTGTTCCCGCTGGCGCACTGACACGCCCGTTTCGGCACCGTGGAGCGGTGTGGGCCTGGGCCGTAGCGGGACTGGCTCTCGGGGCAGTAGGTGCTGTGGTCATCGCGTCGTATGTACATCCCAATTCAGGGGAGGGCCCGGTTAGCCGCTTCGCATTCGGGTTCCCCGCTCCCGACGGTCAACCCCCCGCGTCAGAAGGTTTCCCGCTGAGAGATTTTCCGGCGGTCGCAATCTCTCGCGATGGCACCAAGATCGCATACTTGGGAGCACACGGCCACACAACGCAGCTTTTCTTGCGGCCAGTCGACCGCCTCGAATCACAGCCTCTGCCAGGTTCGACCAATGCCACAAGCCCGTTTTTCTCACCGGATGGCCAGTGGGTCGGGTTTTTCGCGGATGGGAGGCTGAAGAAGGCTTCAGTCAATGGCGGGGAAGCAACCACACTTTGCGATGCTCCCATCAATCGCAGCGCCACCTGGGGGCCAGACAGTACGATTACTTTTGCTCCGACTTTGTTCGGTGGCCTGATGCGCGTTTCAGCCGCCGGCGGCTCGCCGGAGATTCTAACCGCCCCTGACGTTAGCAAAAATGAGCTCTCGTATCGCTGGCCGGAAATTCTGCCCGACGGGGTGACTGTTCTGTTCGTAATTGGCAACGCACAAGATATCGGCTCCTTCTCGGAGTCGAAAATTGTGGCCATGCGTTTAGACACGCGCGAGAAGAAAATCCTGCCCATCCTGGGTACTTACCCGCGCTATTCTCCGAGTGGACATCTCCTGTTTGAACGAGACGGGCGCGTGTTTGCAGTGGCGTTCGACCCAAAGCGACTGGAGGTCACGGGCCAACCGGTGCCGGTTCTCGACGGAGTGAAAACCTCTCCGAGCAGCGGAGCAGCTGACTTTGCAGTTTCCGATACTGGCTCGCTCGTTTATCTGCCTGAAAATGCCTACACTCGTGATGGAGAGATCGCGTGGGTGGACCGTAAGAAGCAGGTCAAAGAACTCGCAGCTCCTGCCCGCCACTATGGCTCTCCTCACATCTCCCCCGATGGAAAGCGCATCGCGGTCGCAATTCCTTCCGGCAGCAGCGGTTCGGACGTTTGGGTGTATGAAATCCCGCACGGCACGCTCACGCGTTTGACGTTCGACGAACACAGCAGCGCGCCGATATGGTCACCGGACGGAAAACGCATCGCGTTCGCGACTACACGTCCAACGGGACCAGCGATTCTTGTGAAAGCTGCCGACGGGAGCGGCGCCGAGGAGACCCTCGTCGCAGGAGAAAGTCTCATCTTGGTTCCCACTTCCTGGTCATCCGATGGCAAATTCTTGGCCTATTGGGCCGTAGGGTCAGCCACGGGCCGGGACATCTGGATCGCGCCGCTCACAGGCGAGGGAAAACCTCAGCCGTTTCTACAGACAAAATTCAACGAGATGCAAGCCCGATTCTCACCGGACAGCCGATGGATTGCTTATCAATCGGAAGAGTCGGGCCGCTATGAAGTTTATGTGCAGCCCTTTCCGGGCCCGGGCGGCAAATGGCAGATTTCGACCAATGGTGGCACCACGCCAGTGTGGGCACAAAATGGCCGCGAACTGTTCTACATGAGCTCCGGCAATTTTATGAGCGTAGGAGTAACCACCCAACCCACCTTCAGCGCGTCCACCCCCCGAATCATCGCGGACTACCCTCCGTTTCTGATGGGCCGGTTGAGCAACGGTGTCTACGACATCAGCCCGGACGGTCAGCGATTCCTCTTTGTCAGGGCAAATGTGGAGAATGGGCCTCCCGACGAAGTCCGCGTTGTCTTGAATTGGACTGAAGAACTCAAGCATGTCGCGCCCGCGAGCAAGCAGCCGTGAGCGGTTCCCGCTTGTCACGAAGCCCCTATTTAACTGGCCCGAGATATCGATCCAGCCAGTCGAGCGCTTCTTTCATCTTGGCCACATCTGGCACGGCGTGCCCTGAATCGAAAACAATGTGGCGTTTGTCACGCGGAGGCGTGCCCAGCACATGAAACAGTGGTTCCTGACAGGTATCCAGAGGGTCCATGAAGTCGTATTTGCCGTTCATCATGAGCGTCGGGATAGTTACATGCGGCGCAAAGTTCATGGGGTCCACTTCAGGCAACTCCTTGTCTGTGTCGCAGGCACCGGCCACCAGGACAGCGACCTTGATGCGATTTTCAACGGCGAGCATGATCGATCCCAGTTCCGCACCCCAACTTACGGCGTAATAGGCAATCCGGTTGCGGTCAATGTCCTTGCGGGTCTCGAGGTAGTCGACAGCGCGGCGCAGATCTTTCGCCTGCTCGATCGTCACTTCACGGTAAGCAATCGTGCCTGCATCGGGAATCTTCCCCTGCCGCTCGTAGCTGCCTTTGTAGATCGGAAACATTACGGCGCGGCCCGCCCTGACCAGGAAGTCGACTCCCTCAAACTGGCCATCCTCGATGGAGTGAAAAATCTGTGCCGCGCCATGTGGAAAATACACGACAGTCTGATATGGCGGCGAGGCGTTCTTCGGTAGGAAGAGATAAGCGGGCACGCGCTCGTTGGAGTACGCGGCATTGAAGCTCACTCGCTGTTTCTTCCAGTCCGGTGCAGTGTCGTCCTCCGATTCAATCCTTGCGTCAAGAGGAGCCTCGTCATAGAAGTAAAGTCCCTGATAGATACGAAAAGTGGCATCCGAAACTGGCTTCACCTTGCGATAATCGACCGTGCGCGAAATAATCGGAATCGGGGCCGTTAAGGCTTCGGGCAGAGCTTCAGACTGAAGATACTTCGCCAAGCGAATACCGTGTGTAGGCAAGCGCTCGAAGGGCGGACGAGCGTCGGGTTCCTCATACATATATGAGAGGTCGGTGGAGGCGCCGCCGAGGATGTAGCGGCGATCTCCGCTGGCGTTAAAGCACCATTCTTTGACGTTGCCGGCCATATCATATGTGCCGAAGGGACCAATTCCCGAATAACTGCCAACCGGTGCCGGGCCTTTGCCTGAGAAGTTGCTGTGAAACAGGATGTCCGAGTAAAGGATGTCGCGGGCAAAACCAGCTTCGTACCAGTGGTACACAGTGGGCAAACTCTTACCGACGAACTCTGCATAGGCAGCGGCCTCATACCAACTCACTCCGCCGACGGGGTAGTCGTCTTGTCCGGGCGGGAAACTGCCAAGTTCCCAAGTGGACGGTCCAGGGCGGTCAGTCTTATCGCGAAAACGGGTAATTGCCTGTTCGAGACTGAGGGTATGGCTGCCGTCCACAAAAGGCTGCTTCCAGTATTTGGGATTCCGATATCCGCCGGCATCCACGAATTTCTTGAATTCCCGGTTGGTCACCTCATACTTGTCGATGAAGAAATCGTCAATCTGCTGACTGAAGCGCGAACCTACAGTGTTTTCCACGGGGCCGCCCAAGCCGAGGTTCACTCGCCCACCCGAAACCCGCACCATGCGTGGTGGCAACCTGCCCGACGGAACGAGATCGACACTCACCGTGCTTGCGGCCGTCGCGGACTCTACCGTTTCGTAGCCCTCCTTGCGGAACTGAACAACATAGTGGTCGTGCGGCAAGCGGATACCCTGAAGCGGTGTTTTCCCCAAGTACTGGAAGTCGCTCTTGGGCTCGTTGTAGTCCCGCAACAGTACATCGGCTCCAGGGGGATTCGTAGTGAGCTGACGTGGCCAGAAGGTGAGCAACTCGATGCGCTTCAGTGACGGATCATCGGGGCTCATTTGTCTGGCTTGGCGAAAAAGAAGATACGCAGCCACAGGCTTCCGGTTGACAACCAGTTGTTGAATCTGTGGTACCGCCTGCTCACGAACCCACCAGATGCGAGCGTAGTGACGATAGATCATCGCGCCGATCGCGACTAGCACGGCGAGCATCGCGAGGCCGCCTACCAGCCTGAGAGACATCCTCGTGCCGCGCGCGGTCTTTGTTGGCGCAGTGGGTTCCGAGAGGTCGGGTGGAACCGTGGGCTTCAGATCTGGCTCAGTTACGGATTGCAGAGTGAAAGACGCTGGACCTCCAGCACCGTTGCCTGTAGATTCGTCCACCTGGACGATCGGCGCAATGAACCGATATCCCTTACCCGCGACGGTCTGCACAAAGCGAGGCTGTTCGGGGTCATCCTTCAGCGCCTGCCGAATCTTCCGAATGGCGGTGTTGATGCTGTTGTCGGTATCGAGAAAAACGTCCTTGCCCCAGAGCTTCTCGATGATCTCTTTGCGGGTAACGAGCAGGCCTCGCCGCTCCACCAGAAGCAGGAGCAACTCCATGGGGATGCGTTCCAATTTCAGGTTGCGACCGGATCGACGCAACGAGTAGCGCTGCGCGTCGAGTTCGACATCTTCGAATCTGACGAGATCGCTAGGCACGACCGGCAACTCCTGGCGAGGACCCAATTCTACATCGAATCAGTGTGGCCGATAACTTCTGAAATCATCGGCACTTAGCGCTTCAGAACGCTTCAGATTTTCTACAGCTTTCTCCATTGTGTTGCGTTGCTCGCTTGTCGCAGGATGCGCTCACCGTATCGCTCGAAGGGTGCACCGAAGGGCGCATCGGAGAGTAAGGAGACTACTCACATGCTTGTTAGCAGGTTTTCCAGCAGCGTGACCTTGGCCCTCGTAGCCATCTCAATCCTCTGCGTTGTCGGGTTCGCTTGGGAGCGAAGGGTCGACAAGGGAACAGACTCAGATCAAATGCGCATCCAAAGAGGATTCGAGATCGCTCCCGTGCCGCTCAACCTGGATGGGAAGGACCGCAATCTCGTGGGCCTCGGCAGTTATATCGTCAACACGAGTGGTTGCATGGACTGTCACACCTGGCCAAACTGGGCTCCGGGTGGAAATCCGTTTCTCGGGGAACCCGAGCGGATTAACACCGCTGTCTATCTGGCTGGAGGAAGACCACTGTTAAATCAACCCGGCGTCAAGTCGCGCAACATCACTCCGGATCCAACCTACGGTCTGCCTGCGGGGCTAACTTTGCATGAATTCATGAATGTGATGCATTACGGGCAAGACCAACAGCATCCAGGGCGGATTCTGCAGGGCATGCCTTGGCCCGTATTTGGGAAGAAGACGGACTACGAACTGCAAGCGATCTATGAATACCTGCGCGCGATCCCGTCCTTGCCGAACAACTATGAGAAGCCATCAAACAAATAAGGTGGTCATCGAGTGATTCACGGAGGCTGCCATCGGTTCTCGCGTTATTGGGAGAAAGTGGAGCGCACGCCGGTTCACCCAAGTTCTACAAAATGCACTCATTTAGAGGATACCCGCGCGCCCGGCCCATCTGGCGATATAGCTCTGCAGGAAAGACGTGAAATCGGTCGCGCCCTGTGGAAGTTGCTTGCCACGATTGCTGATCTGATAGAAATCCAGATTTACAACCGGATTTATCAGCCGGCTCATCACCACCTTTCTGTTGCGGCATGCGGCTAACGCCCAGGATGGTATGATCCCACTGCCTTCGCCCGCCTCCACCATTGCGAGCAAAGTATCGACGTAGTGAATGACTCCAGCTTGTTGCACGATCCCAGCTTGTGCAAGGTGCTTATTGATGAGCTGTTGAATCTCGTTGGTGGGGACGAGCGAAACCAGGTTTTCTCCCTTCAGGGCGGACCAGGTGGTCGATGCGCGCCGAAAGGCAGGATCGTTGTCAGCACGAACTACCATTAGGCAGAAACGGAACATCGGTATCCGCCGAAGGCCCGGAAGGGGCTTGTATAGTACCCGCAACCCTATGTCGACTTTTCCGGACTCGACCATTGGGATGATGGAAGCAGGTTCGCAATCACGCAATTGAATCCGGATTTCAGGCCGATGAGTCCGAAACTCCTTAATCGCCTGGGGAAGAACATTGGCCGCGATGAGTGGCGACGCCCCCACCGACAACGTCCTGCTGCTCTCTGTCGCTGTACGTCCGATGCGTGACACCGCACCGTCCACGTCGGCCAAGCTCTTCTGTGCAATAGGCAGCAACTCCTGCCCATAGGCAGTGAGCACGACATGGCGCGTTGTTCTGTCAAAGAGCCGAAAGCCCAGCTGGGATTCCAATTCCCTTATCAAAACGCTCAAGCCCGACGGAGTAATGAAGAGTGCTTCTGCGGCGCGAGAGAAGTTGCGGTGTTGCGCCACCAGCGAGAAGGCCTGAAATTGTCGCGACGTAAAGTTCATCATTGAATATCTCTCAACAATTAGTGAATTATTTCAACTTGTATCACAACTCTAACTGAGATTAAATAGCCCACCATTGGGGCCGAGGGTAGCAGCTCCCGACGAGCAACGAGTAGGGTCATTTATGGCAAAGCTGGTACACAATGCGCGCACGCCGGCAGACAGCTTTGCGATTCCAGCACTCGCTTCAAAGGCCGACCCGCTGACCGCGATCCAGTGGCTTATTTGTGGGGTCGCGGCTCTAGGCTTTGCGTTCGACCTTTATGAAATGGTCGTGCTCTCGGTGGTGGTTCGACCGGCGCTGGTCACAGTCGGAGGGCTTAGGCCAGGAACTCCTCAATTTAACTTATGGGTGGGGTTGTTGTTCTCCGTCCCTGCGGTGACGGGCGGCTGTTTCGGGCTGGTGGGCGGCTATCTCACCGATATTTTGGGTCGTCGGCGAGTGCTGGTCTGGAGCATCCTTCTGTACGCTTTTTCGGCATGTGCAGCCAGTTATTCCAGCACGGTGACGCAGTTTCTTATCTTCCGCTGCCTCACATCCATTGGTGTGTGCGTCGAATATGTAGCGGCGATTGCCTGGCTGGCAGAACTCTTCTCAAATCCGAAGCAACGAGAATCCGTGCTGGGCTACACCCAAAGTGCTGTCGGCCTAGGAGGCCTGCTCGCCACGGGAGCATACTACCTCGCGGTTACGTACGCGGAACGCTTGCCCTCGATCCACTCCGGTCATGAAGCGTGGCGCTATGCGGTGCTCGGCGGCTTGTTGCCGGCGATTCCGCTGATTCTGATTCGCCCTTTCTTGCCGGAATCGCCGATCTGGAAAGAGAAAAAGTCCAGAGGTGCCCTAAAGCGCCCGAGCATTGCGGAGCTTTTCAGTCCCGCTCTGAAAAAGACCACCTTGGTGGCTACGCTGCTGGCGGCATGCTTCTACGCGGTGCCCTATGGGGTCCTGCAGCAAACACCCCATGTTGTTCCTGGACTTCCTCAATTGCGCGGTGCACCGACTCGGCAAGTGGAGCAGACCGTTGGCAGCGTTCAGTCGATAGCAGAACTGGGTACGTTGGCCGGCCGCGTACTATTCACCATCCTGGTCGTACGGATCTCAACCCAGGCGCGTCTACTGCGTCTCGGCCTGGTTCCCGGCATCGTGGTGTTCGCTTGCGTTTACTTCTTTGCCGCCACACACAGTCTGAGTCTTCTGAAGTGCGGCGTCTTTCTCGGTGCAGTTTGCATGAATGGCTCATTCAGTTTTCTCTGGAACTATTTACCATGGGTCTACCCGACACATTTGCGGGGGACGGGTGAGAGCTTCGCTGGCAACATCGGCGGCAGGGCGATTGGTGCATCCGCCGCGGTTTTAACGACGCAGCTTGCCAACATCATCCCAGCCGCCGGAGCGGCCCATCGAATGGCATACGCAGCAGGCATGATTGCAGTCCTGACTTATAGCGTGTCGCTACTCGCGAGTTTCTGGCTCCCTGAACCAGAACGCCCCCAATTGCCCGACTAAAGGCCCCGAAAGGGGGCCGCGCGGGTTTCGTGTCTCGGTAGAGAGCGATTAAGGCGGAGGTCACGATCGTGTCAAATTCAAATCTCCTCGAAAGCGAACCGCAAGTTGGAATTTCCACGAGCGATCGGCGTGCTTTTCTCAAGGGGGCCGCTAGAGTCATCGGAGGAGCCGCAGTGGCAAGCCTCTTGGAAGGTCAATCGGAGCCTTCTGTAAGCGTATCGACGCGCATGTTTGAGGGATTCAACGCCTCGAAAGTGCAGACTACGGGCGCAACTATCAATGTAGTTTCGGCGGGAGAAGGTGCGCCTGTGCTGCTCTTGCATGGCAACCCGCAGACACACGTCATGTGGCACAAAATTGCACCGCAGTTGGCCAAGGAGTTCACAGTAGTGGTCGCCGACCTGCGGGGATACGGCGATAGTAGCAAGCCCCCGGATGGCGAGAACCATTCCAACTACTCGAAACGCAGCATGGCGCTCGATCAAGTCGAGGTGATGCACCATTTCGGATTCGAGAAATTTGCCGTAGTAGGACACGACCGTGGTGGGCGCGTCGGGCACCGCTTGAGTTTGGACCACCCCGACCGAATCACGAAGCTGGTAGTGCTCGACATCGTGCCCACGTACACGCTCTTGCACAATGTCAACAACGAGATAGCGACAGCCTTCTACCATTGGTTCTTCCTGGTTCAGCCGCCTCCCTTTCCAGAGACTCTCATTGCAAACAATCTCGAGTTCTACCTTAAGTACATGATGTTCAGAGACATGTCTAGCGGGAAGATTCCAAGCTGGATGGGCGAGGCGGCATTCGCCGAGTATCTACGCTGCTTCCGCGACCCGCGCGCGATACACGCGACTTGTGAAGACTACCGGGCGGGTGCTTCCATCGATATGGAACACGACGAAATGGACCTGAACCGCAAGATTGGGTGCCCCCTGCTTGCACTCTGGGGTGAGCGCGGAGCTGTGCACCGGTTGTTTGACGTGCTGGCTGTTTGGCGGGAACACGCCGCGCAGGTGAGCGGCAAACCTTTGCCGGGGAGGCATTTCTTGCCGGAAGAGATACCAGACGAGACGCTGACCGAATTGCTGGCGTTCCTGAAGTCATAGCAGACATTCGGCTCCAGATTCGAGGAAAACATGCAAACAGAACGTGTGGCGGGTTCCGTCTCTCCTAATTACGTTTTTGACAATGCCGCAGTGCAGGCCAAGGCACGATTCAGTGCGCTCGCGGAAATCTTCGATCCCGGCACGATTCGTCATCTCAACGAGCGCGGTGTCGGTCAGGGCTGGCATTGTCTGGAGGTCGGAGGCGGCAGTGGATCGGTAGCTAGGTGGCTCAGCGAGCAGGTCGGCTCGATCGGAAGCGTTCTCGTCACCGACATTGACACAAGGTTTCTTGAAACTATGACGCTGCCGAATGTGGAGGTGCGGCGCCACAACATTGTCACCGACTCGCTGCCGGAAAGCGCCTTTGATCTGGTGCACAGTCGTCTGGTCCTTCTACATTTGCCGGAACGCGAGAAAGCACTGCGCCGAATGATCGCCGCTCTTAAACCGGGAGGTTGGCTGGTGGACGAAGAGTTCGATTCCGCTTCTCTGCTCCCGGATTCTGATATCAATCCGGTGGAGGTCTTTCCCAAAACCCACCGTGCTCTGTTGCGGCTGATGGAAAATCGAGGCGTCGAAAGGCGCTGGGGGCGATTGTTATTCGGACGGCTCCGGGCCAACGGGTTAGTTGCGACCGGTGCAGAGGCCCGCACTTTTATGTGGCAGGGCGGCTCTTCGGGTGCATCTTTGATGCGGGCAAATTTTCAGCAGCTCCGCGCAGACATGGTCAAGGCCGGTTACATCGCTGAAGACGAGTTCGAGCAGGATCTTGCTCGATTGGAGGCCAACGACTTCCTGACACTCTCTCCCACTATGTGGGCCGTTTGGGGAAGGCGGCCTCCAGTGTGATTGCTTGAACCCTCCCCGTTGCAGGTTGATTTTCGAGTGCCTGGTGCGTGTTAGCAGTCTGAAAGACTTCGGCAGGAATACAGAATCGTCGATACTCACCGTCGTTCCGACGATAAGGGGTAGTCGCATGTCAAGGTGGGTGAAGCGTATCGTTCTCGGGCTTGCAGGACTTGCAGCGTTGACCGCCAGCATACTCGCAATTCTGGCCGCTCTTACAAGGCTCCCGGGAGAGGAGAGGACTCCATCAGGCGTCCGCCGGGACACGGCCATGTATATAAAGATGCGCGACGGTGCGCACCTTGCCGTTGACGTTTGGCTTCCTCAAGACTATCAGGCGGGGCAGCGGTTGCCAGTTTTGCTCCGAACCACACGCTACGGGCGCGATGGCCAGTTTGGCTGGGCATACCGGCTGGCAGTAGCTTTGAAACAGGCAGATCCGCATGGTCCAGGCGACGCTCAGACCGACTACCTGAATCAGCGTCACTTTGTGGTCGTCGTGGGAGATGCGCGCGGCAGCGGTGCCAGCGGTGGTCATCGCGAAACAGAGTTTTCACGCGGCGAGATTTCCGATCTGGGCGAACTTGTCAACTGGGCGGCTCAGCAGCCGTGGTCCAACGGCCGTATTGGAACCTTCGGAGGGTCGTACGAGGGAGCGACGGCAGAGTTGACGGCAGCGACGAGCCAGCCAGCAATGAAAGCTGTTGCCGCCTTCTCTAGTCAGTTCGACGTCGGCATGCTGGTATTCCCCGGCGGAGTTTATGACCATGCGGTGTTGCAGTCATGGAGCGATCTAATCCGCAAACTGGACAACAGCGGCGACGTTTGCGTTGCAAACAGGTTGAGCAGTCTTCGTTGCTGGTGGGCTGGGCGATTCCTTCGGGGTGTAAAGCGAGTCGACGCAGATTCGGATGGAAAGCAGCTGGCCCAGATGCTAGCTCAGCGGAACAACCAATATCCGACGGAGCTACTATCACAGGCCGAGTTTCGGGACGACCCGCTGCCGTTGCTCGGCGGATCCTCCACCACCTTTTCGGAGATAAGCGCGTTCGGGCATCGCACCCAAATTGAATCGTCGCGAGTAGCGATGCAAGTCTGGTGCGGCTGGCTTGACTCCGACGTTTGCGAGGGCGCACTGTCGCGCTATTTGACGTTCAAGAATCCGCAGCAAGTCATCATCGGCCCCTTTTCCCATGGCTTGGATTTCAACGCCGATCCTTTTCTCACTCCCGCCCAGCACTCCCCTCCGGAGCCTACAGTCGAGCAGCAGAACCGCATGATGGCGGATTTCTTCGACCGGTTGCTTCGTTCTGACGATTCGACCTCGACTGAATCCGGCATCCACTACTACACCATGGGCGAGGGCAAATGGCACGACACCAAAGTCTGGCCACCGCTGGGATTCGAACGCGCCAGCCGGCTCTATTTCGCGGAGAATCGCGCGCTTAGCACAGCGCCACCTGTGACCGCAACCGCGAGCGACACTTATCCGGTCAACTTCACCGCATCAACGGGTAAGGAAGATCGCTGGACGACGGAACTAGATCTCAACATTCTCTACCCTGACCGCTCCAGCGAAGACGGCAAGCTTCTCGTATATACTGGGGCGCCGCTGGCTACAGACGTGGAAATTTCAGGCTCGCCTGTATTGGTCCTCGAAGTCGCTTCCACAGCGACGGACGGCGCATTTTTCGCTTATCTGGAAGACGTCGGCCCCGATGGCCACGTCACTTATCTGGACGAGGGTGAACTCCGGGCAGTCAGCCGGAAGCAGATGGATACGCGCGAACGCCCCTATAATTCGCCCGGCCCGGCGTCCGGCAATTCCCGCCACGATGCCCAGCCGCTGGTCCCCGGAGAACCGGCCGAATTGAAGATCTGCATGTGGCCAATATCCATCCTTTTGCGAAGAGGTCACCAGATTCGCATTGCTCTCGCAGGCGCGGACGCCGGGACCTTCCGCCGATACCCGGCAGTGGGTGATGTGACATGGACGGTATATCGACAAACCGGGCTGAGATCTTATGTGGAACTGGCGATGCAACCACGTTAGACGCTGATGTCGTTGCGGACGAGTTCCATTGATTTCCTCGGGATCAGTTACTAGAGAGAACGCGGCCCAGGCAGAAGGCCAGCAGACCTCAATTGTTTGACGGGGCGGTCGGCTTGATGTTCGGGTTGAGCCGCAGCACGTTCGTGGGGTCGTACTTCCCCTTGATCTCCACCAGGCGAGCGTAGTTCGACCCATATCCTGTCTTGATTAGGTCGGTGCTCGTGTCGCTCAACGCGTTGACGTACAAACCCTGCGAAAAAGGTTGCAGTTCGCTGCGAAGAGCGTTCACCCATTGCACTGAGCTCGCCTTTTCCTCCGGAGCGCCCCAATTACTCGATATCTCCACTTCGTAACCGGCCGCTCTCAAGGAAAATGCCATATCACTGGAACGTACCCGCGTGACGGCCCCGTGCAATTGTCCCATCATCACCCTGAATCTCTGCGGAGCATCGTTGGTGGCTGTAGTCATCGCCGCAATAGCGCCCTCGCTGAGTTCGGGAAGCAATACGTTCATGACGAAGTAGGCGGATGGTTTCAGAGACGGAGGGAAGCCAGCCGACTGAGCCTCAAGATAAGGCATGACCTTGACGGTGTCATCCTGCGGTTTGATCAAAGATCGCAACGGACGGAGCAAATCGTTCCCCACACTCGGCTGTCCGTAATAGCTGACCAATACACGGAATCTCACTCCCTGCTCGGACGGGAACACTTGGCTGATCATGGCCATTTCATCGGGTGGCGCCGCGCTGACCTTAGCGTAAGCCTTCAGCAACTCTGAAAGTCGCCCTGCCGGATATGTCAGCGCTCCCGCCAGAACTTCGTTGACCGGATGGAGGCGGTACTCCAGTGCTGTGGCCACGCCGAAGTTTCCCCCTCCACCGCGAATCGCCCAGAAAAGGTCTGCGTTGGAGTTCGGGCTGGCTTCGACCTGTTTGCCGTCTACCGTCACAATCTGTGCCGACAACAGGTTGTCGCATGCGGCACCATACTTCGCCATCAAAGTTCCCATTCCCCCGCCGAGCGTCAACCCGGCAATTCCAACTGTCGGACAAGCGCCTAATGTCGTGGCCAAGCCGAAGCGCTGCGTGGCTTCGTCGACATCGCGCACCAGCGAACCTGCCTCGGCGCGGGCTACGCGTTTGTCAGGGTCAACTTCGACTCGCTTCATTCCTGAGAGGTCGATCACAACGCCGCCATCGCACACCCCGAAACCGGCGGCGCTATGGGCACCGCCACGCACGGCCAGGGGCAGGCTGTGGCTTCGCCCAAAATCGAGGGCTAGCGGAACATCGGAAGCGTTGGCGCAGCGTACGATCAAAGCCGGACGACGATCGAAGGCTCGATTGCCGACCAGGCGCGATGATTCATAGTCGGGCGCATCCGGCGTGATCAGGTGGCCGGTAATTTTGGAAGCCAGCTTTCGGATGGCCGCCGCATCGACCGGGGCTGCACCTTGTTCCTGTGCTTCGAATATTCGCTGCCTCCCGGCAAGCGCCCTAATCGAGATTCCTGAGAATGCCGCCGCGAACGCTGTTTGCTGGACGAACTTTCTTCGGGTCGTGCGCGCCATGTTCGATTCCTCTAGCCCTCAGCCGTGGGTGTCACCATGAACTCGGGGCGTTATTTTCACTTTGAGTTTGCGTTTGTAAGTAGCCCGTCAGCAACACTATGGTGGTTGTTTCAACGTGAGCCTACGCCCCCCGGTTTTTGACGTCAATTTATCTCGGTTTCTGACAGGCAGCATGTTCCGATCCTTCAGTCTTGGAGCGATGTTCACGGGCATGCCATTTCGCCAGTTGGAGTAGTCGATAGCGCGACTTTTCCGCAAGAGCTTGTGCAATCTGATTCCACGAATAGAGCGTTTGCTGGAAGGAGAGGTGCGGTTCGATGGCCTGCTGGATCTGGTGAAGCGCGAAACCGAATTCACGCGACGGACTAGATGGGCCTCCGCGCCGAGAGTGGGTAGCCCGAGGGGGAAATATCGCGCCCGATGCGAATCGATTTCTGTGCCAGAAGCGTGACAAGCAATTTCCCATAAAGCCAAGCACGGGAACTGCGGTTCGTCATGCTTGGGAACGTGCTCCAGTTGGGCAAGGCTCTTCAGTCGCTTAAACACCAACTCAATTTGCCAACGCATACGGTAAAGTCTCAGAACGTCCGCCGTCGAACCACTAGAGCGGGTCGTAAAGACGATGACGTATTTAGCAAACTCGAGTGTTCCCGGCCTAGTGATCATTTGTTTCTTACTCGCTTTGCGCAGCAATCGCCGGTGAGCCTGTTGAACCGCGCAGTCGCTCTTTCGCACTGCACACACAACCGGCCCGCAAACGCCGAACCGTGACTATGAAGGACAGCCCGCCATTCGCCGGACTGCCCCACTTTGGACAAAGGGCGTAATCGCGGAAGGAGCGACATGCGTCTGCCGTATGCAGAGTACGCCACGAAACTCTGAGGGTTGACACGAACCAACACATCAGCACCATGTTGCCAAACATGCTCAATGCCAGCGACTGAGCAGTAGCCGGCATCCGCGAGAATGAGTTCGTGCGGATCCACAGGCAGACGATTCGATGACTCGCCACTGCCTTCGCCAATCGTGGACGTTACCTCGAAAAAGTCACACACCAAACTCGGCAGTTTAATGCTGTACAGAAGCTTCCATTGGCTCCCCGCCTTGCCTGGCTCTCTGACGATCGTGCTATCCGCGATCCGGATCGAGCGACTGGTAGTTTCTTCGAGCCGGTATGCGACGTTTTCCCTAAGCAATTTGATACACAACCAACGTAGCCAATCCTCGCTGTTACGCAGGCGTTTGAGCAAGGCGACATCGGAAATATCGGTCCAGTTCGCCAGCTTAGCGCGCACAACCGTCTCCCAGCAAAGAGTAACCCCGCGCCACATGCAGCAATGGCATACGCAACAGCACGTCAGGCGATGGAAGCTCACGCAAGCGCTCGACCGCACCTGACTGCCACGCCATTTGCTGCCATGCTGTGGGAAAGAACGACGTGAGCAGCTTCCAGTTTTCTTCGAGGATACGCATCCACCAAGAATAGGTCCGCGAACGCTAAAACCTATTCCTTCAGTACCGGGGCCGGAGATGACCTACCTGCCGATTTCTGGGCAGCGACTTCCGAGTAGCCGACGATGCGCCCACTGACATCAGTTAGGATTCGAGTGCTGCGCCAACTGCGAGAACGCGCCTATTCGTGTTCGGGACTTTAGTGGGCCGAGAGGTTGACTTCCTGCGCCAGGCGCTTGAATTCTGGCCGATCTCGTATGCCATCGTAGGCGGGATGCACCATTAGCGACCCCATGAACGGGTCGCGTTCCGCCAGGGCTTTGTCCAGCCAGTGCAAGGCCTCTGCTGTTTGACCTAGACCGAGATAAGTCCAGACAATGGGCAAGGCAGGAACATAGCCTCTCTCACGACCCGCCTCTAACTTCTCGAGTACTTCGCGGGCTTCGGCCTTGTGTCCAAGCACTCCGGCAAGATAGCCAAAATAGCCCTCGCCAAGCGGCATGCCACCGGCAAGCTTTCTGCCCATGCGTTCCATTTCCCAGGCTTCTTCATTGGAGCTCAATGCCGCCAGGGACAAGGCCAGATAGAAACAGGTGTAAGGCGAGTCCGGTGTCAGTTCGATGGCAATACGCCCAGCGCGCACTGCCTCGTCATAGCGGCGCGCATAACAATTGGCCTGCACGAGGCGAAAGTTGGTCATCAAGTCCAGCGGGTCAAGTTCAACAGCTTTGGAGGCATGAAACACAGCTTCGTCATGCCGGCCCATGAAGCTGCAAAAAATGGTGTAGGTCTGGTGCGGAAACGCGTTTCCTGGCTCTAGACTCAGGGCTCGCCGGTGCGCGTTTTCCGAGTCGCGCCATCGCCACTGCATCATTCGGAGCATTCCCAATGTGCTGAGGAGCACTGCTGAATTCTCGTCGAGCGCCAGCCCCTTCGAGACCAAGGTTTCCGCCTCAGGCAGGGCAGTACCGGGCGGCGTCTCTCCGTAAATTGCCCTCACGATGTAAGACATGGCCGCGCTGGAATAAGGTTCGGCCCACTTGGGATCGAGCCGGATTGCTTCCTGCTGGTACTCGAATGCGCGGCGGATGCTTTCGGGGCGCCGCTTCTTAAGAATGTAGGCGCCCTTCAAGTACAGGATGTAGGCGGCGGTATTGCTGGGGTGCGCTTTGGGGGGCTGGGAGGTCGGGCGGATGCGCATGGCTTCGGCTACCGCGGCACAAACTTCATCTTGGATCGTGAAGACGTCGGTTGAATTGCTATCGAAGCGTTGTGCCCACAAGTTGAAACCATCTCTCACGCCGACCATGTTGACACTGATGTGGATGCGGTCTTCTCTCCTCCAGACTGACCCCTCCAGCACCGCTTCAACCCCCAGCTCGGCGCCGATTTGTCTGGCGTCGCGACGCTGGCCTTTGAAGCGGAACACGACGCTGCCGGCGGTGACCCGCAGGCCTTCGATGCGCGACAACGCACGAATCAATTCGTCGGTCAATCCATCACTGAAATATTCATCCTTGACGTCTCCCGTTTGGTTCACGAAGGGCATCACCGCTAGGGCAGGGCGTTTGGGGATCGCTACAACAAAGCGATAGCCCCTCTTGGGAATCGTCTCGATGAAGCTTGGGGAATTGGCCGAGTCGCCCAGAGCGTCGCGCAATCGGCTGACTGCGGAATTCAGCGCGACTTCAAAATCCACAAACGTGTCCGACGACCAGAGCCGTCGACGCAACTCTTCGCGGGTAACAATCTCGCCGGGGCGCTCCATGAGAGCCGCGAGCACCTGAAACGACTGCTCGCGCAGGCTGACGGGCATTCCCCGCTTCAACAGTCGCCGCCCTTCCAGATCGACCTCGAACGTACCGAAGCGCACGCTCATAATATGACCATCCGAACATTCTTGCTTTCAGTGATTTGGCTGTCAAGGTTTTGGTTAGACGGAAACCATTGTCATGGTTTCCGTTGCAGCTAAGATGCATGACAGACTCTTGGAAGGGTACTGTGGGAGGGGAAGTGGCGAACGGCGGCGATATGGTTGCGAACCCGATGGAGGCAGCGCTGGTCAGGAAGCTCAAGATCAGGCTGCTGCCATTCTTGTTTGTACTTTTTGTCCTTGCCTTCATCGACAGAATCAACCTGGGCTTTGCTGCGCTAACAATGAATCAGGAGCTAGCGATCACTACCCAGCAGTTTGGATTCGCTGCAGGAATTTTCTTTTGGGGCTACTTCCTGTTCGAAATCCCCAGCAACCTCATCCTTCAGAAGATCGGCGCGCGTGTCTGGATCGCCCGCATTCTGATCACGTGGGGCGCGATTGCCACGCTCACCGGGTTTGTGCACTCCGTCCATCAGCTCTATGTCGCCCGTTTTGCACTCGGTATCGCGGAGTCAGGATACTTTCCCGGCATCGTTCTGTACTTGGGCTATTGGTTCCGGCAAAGAGAAAAGGCGCAGGCGATTGCCTTGATTCTGATCGGCATACCCTTGGCGAGCATATTGGGTGGCCCGATTTCAGGTTTCATTCTGGATCACGCCCGCTGGCTCGGCCTCAGCAGTTGGAGATGGCTACTCATTCTGGAAGGTTTGCCAGCAGCAACACTCGCATTTCTCGTGCCTTTCCTCTTGCCGAACAAACCGGGAGAGGCGAAGTTTCTGACCGCCGATGAAAAGGCATGGATAGCCGAGAAATTGGACCAAGAAGACCGGCTAAAGCTCGCTGCAAGAAAGCAATCAATTTCCGTGGCACGGACTCTGCTAAACCCCAGAGTCTGGCATGTGGCCTGTCTCGGTTTTTGTCACGGCTTTGCCAGCTACACCTTTAGCTTCTGGCTGCCTCAGGTGATGAAGTCACTGTTCAGCGGCCCGTCCAACACACTGGTCGGCATCGCGGTTATGATTCCCAGTCTCCTGGCGCTGATCGCCATGGTCGCCGCGTCCCGACACTCCGACCGCACGTTGGAACGCCGATATCATCTAGCAATCTTGAGCATTTTGGCTGGAATTGCCTTCCTCCTGCTCGGAGTACCTCGCTCGCCCTTGTTCTCTGTTGTTCTTTTTTCGGCTGTTGCTGTCGGAAACTACAGCTTTTTGCCCATCTTTTTCTCGTTGCCCGGCGAATTCCTCACCGGCTCCTCGGCTGCTGCGGGCATTGCGTTGGTGACTTCGGTGGCCAACCTCGGCGGTTTTGCTGGACCTTTTACTGTGGGACTCCTTCGCCAAAGGACGGGCAGCTTTTACCCCGGCCTGATCTGCGCCGGGATTTTTTTCCTTGTCTCTGCGAGCTTGGCCTTTGTTCTACCCAAGCGACTCTCGCCAGCTGGCGATCGATTAGTAGGGACTGCCGTAGATCTGGACACAAATCCTAATGTGCGATTGGAGAAAGCATGAATCTCAATCCTAAGCCTATTCGCATCGAACCCGCATTTGCGGACCGCGAACAAGTCCGTGACATGTTTATGCGGAATGCTCCATATCGGGCGCTAGCGGCTTACGCTCCTGAAGGGGTCAAGGACGAAACATGCAAAGAAGACAAGAAGCCGCTTCTTCCGTGGTTCCGAGGAGATTGGGCACTGGATGGAAAGCCCCTCGTCGAGGGCGCAGAACTAATCCTGCACAACAGGAAGTTTGTCGAGGCTGCGAAGGCCGCCTTCGGCACATCGTTCGTGAATCCTGAATTCGTAGCCGTCAATATTAATGGCCCCTCGCCCGCTGGCAGAACCCACATCGACAACCCATCGTTCTACGGTGCGACTCGCGTGGATTATCCATTGCCATTTCTGAGAGTGATGGGCTTTTCTGGGCTGTTCAACGCTTGGCGCGTCGTTCGCGCCAGCACACTCTGCTGGTTTTACGAAGGTCCCGGCGGTAGCTTCGATTACTGGCCAGAAGGGCTCGATAGTCCAATGCGGACCGAGCAGCCGCCTTTTGGAAATATCGCTCTGTGCGCAGATACTGACCGTGTGTACCACCGTATCGGTGCTATTGGAAATGATGGTGCTGAATTGCCACAGATGTCAGCCTCTGCAACAATCCAGCCTGATGGTGATGGCAACTGGAACATTCTTGAGGACGGAGAGGTTCGGGCAACTTACCCAAGTCGTGCGATTCGTTTTTCCGTTCTCTGGAAAGCCGAAGTGTCGAACGGAAATTCGAGGCCCGACAATCTAAGTCTTGATCGGATCATGGCAATTCTCACAGCGGACCTTCGTCATCGCGGTATAGACTTCCATAAGCCTTCCGATCCGTTGGCGGATATCCCATGGATTCTACTTTTGCAACGGACTTATGCCCCCACTGCGACTCCTGGCGGATGACGGGCAAGCCTGACGTAATCCTGTAAGCTCAGGTTAGCCGACAAACCGGGAATCCTGTGAAGGCTATCTCGTAGACGCTATTTGCGCAATTTAGCCAGCTCACCCTTCGCGTGCTCATTGTTATGATTCAACTCGACAGACCGCGCATATGCCATACGCGCATCCTGGATATCGTTCGTCGCCTCATAACCATCTCCAAGGCTGTCCCATGCATTCGCGGAATCAGGATAGGCCTTTGTGTTCAATTTGAACAGCACGACGGCTGACGACGGGTCGTTTTCCTGAAGGAAAGCATAGCCAAGACGATTTATCGTCCGCTCTTCGCCGATCATGTAACGATGCATGGGATCGGCAGCGAAGCTTTGGAACGCCTTCCACGCGCTTTCTTCTCCCGTCCGAGCCGCGGATCGCATTATCTCGGCAAACGACTTCGGGTTGAATCTGAATCTGATTCCCATGATGTGCTTAGGGACGCCGTTGTCAACGGTAGTTCTTCCCAGAAACTCCTTAGCCGCAGCGTCATGCTTGACGTAGGCATTCAGAAACTGAAGCATGTAAAGTGCAACCCACGAATAACTTGTATTTGCGTCTTCCCGTCCGTAATCTGCGACCTGTTCTTCCCCGAGTGGCCAGCGCTGACACATGGAACAGAATTCAGGATGGGACATTCCTAACGTATTGACGGTCATGAGATCCGCATTTGTCCACTCATTCAGCACGTTGTGCCCTGCCATGTCCATATCGGAATGCTCGACGTCCTCGATAAAGTTTTCCCTGTTTGAGGTAAAGAAGAGAAGTGGGACGGTCAATTGCTCCGGGTGAATGGACCCAGCTTTTGCCACGAGTCCTAGGAAATAGCGGATGCTGCCATCCATTTCAGCCAAGACCTGAATGCGAGAGTCCCGCGACGCCGCAAATATGCTCGATATCCCTCCCCAACTGAAGCTCACTACAGCAATCCTCGACGAATCTGTGTCAGGAAGCTTTTCCGCGTACGTGACAAGGAATGAGATGTCCAGAGCTTGGGAATCAATCCCCGCCAGGTCGTCGGTCATATCTCGCGTTGACACTCCCATCGATGGACTGGCAAGAACGACATAGCCGTGGCTGGCAAGGTACTCGCACAGATCGGCATTTTCCCATGCAATGGATGAATCGCCGGGAGCGTAAATGAGAACTGGGTAGTGTCCCTAGGCCCGGAGCGGCGAACGCGCGTCAGATAAAGCTCGTCCGGCTATCGAGAATCAACTGCAGGTTCGGAGAATGATTTCGCGAACACTACTTCGATCTCTTTGGATTCAACCTCACCAGAGGAGTTGTAAAGCGGATTCCCGTTCGCATCCAACACGACGACGTGGGGGATGTATCCTTTGTAGAATTGCTTGACAAGTTTCTGCTGCTCGGGCGAACGCTTTGCGTCCAGGTCAACCACCACGAAATGCACTTGATTCCGGTACCTGTTGTACAGTTCGACGGTCCGACGCGCCTGGCGCTTTGAATTGAAGCAGCCTTCACCATACATGATGACGTAATTGGTCTTCCCCGCCACAAACCCAGACTGTGCGTCGTCTCCCATAATCAGCGGGCCGTCGAGGCTATCACTTGAATAGTTGAGTTGAGGGTTGAGTTTCAGGTTGTCGATTGCGAATGATGTCGTAACCGTCAGCGTCAGTAACAAGGACAACCGCAGCAAAGTCTTTTTCATGGCTATTTCTCTACCTCCAATTGAAATGATTCTTCGTCGATCTTGGATTTCTGCGCGTAGCGAGCAAGAGCTTCATCGGCAGCTTCCTGAAAAGACTGCTTGTCTCCCTTGTGCTTAGAGGGCAGGTAGCCCGCGCCGAAGTACAGCTTGCCATCCGGCGTGATGAATGATGTGAGGGGCAATCCCGCTGGCAGATTCAGAATGGCTTGAGCCTGTTGCAACTGGGCCACCAGCTTGGGTGAAGCGTCGAAGTCGACTTTGACCGCGACGAAATGCTGATTAATGTAGTCCGCAGTGACGGCATCGGTGTAGGTATCCCGATCCATGAGATCGCACCACGGACACCACACCGCTCCCACATCCAAAAGTATGGGACGATTCAGCTCTTTCGCGCGCCCGAAAGCCGCCGCGCCCCAAGGGTACCAAGCGACGGGCTGGGCAATAGCCCGCTTGAGGTATGGTGAACTCTCGCCGGAGAGGTGGTTCCGCTTCTCTTGCGCAGGAGCGGCAGCCGTCCAGGCCAAGCTGAAAACAATCGCCAACGCGAAAATCATTCGCATGAAACATCAGATTGGGCTGGCGGAAATAAGTTTCAATCTGCATCATTTCATATTCAAAAAGGAGGGCCGCTTCTAATTGCAGAGCGTCCTGAGATTCGTCTATCATCCATCCACCGCGACCGTGACACTGGTCTTGCGGTCTTGAGAGATGCGTTTTCTCAACGCGGAGTTTGTCGATCCGCCTACGGGGTGTTGTGATGCCTTTTCTACCGGTTTTGCCAGAGGAACAAGCGGGCGTTGATGTCAGGAAGATCTACGAATACGTCACTCGCAGATGGGGTTTCCTGCCTAACTATTTTCAGGCGCTGGGCCACGACCCTCAGCTTCTTCAAGACCAGGTGAATCTCTACACGAACGCCATGAATGAGGAGCGTGGCCTGCCCAAGATTATCAAGGAGCAGATTGCCACTGTCGTCAGCGGAATCAACATGTCCAGCTATTGCCTCCCAGCGCATTTGGAGATCCTGGGCCGCATGGGCATGGACAAATCTCTCAGCCGCAGGCTATCGATCGACTACAAGTCGGCGCCGCTGGATCCAAAGGTCATGGAGTTGTTGAAGTTTTGCGAGAAGCTTACTACCCATCCTGGCGACATGCGGCGGGCTGACATCGACAAGTTGCGAGAGTTGGGCTGGAACGATGCTGCTATCTTCGACGCTGTCTTGGTTACGTCGCTCTACGCCTGCGCCAACCGGTTCTCAGCGGGCCTTGGCCTTACTCCCGACTTTGATTAGCGCAGCCGGCGGTTACGATCTTCAGCGCGGCTCCTCTTTGCGGAACTTCTGTGTAAACATCTGGTTCAGCCGTCCGCGCACATCCTCCGGGAGAGCAGCAGGTTCGGTATGGTAAAAGATTTCTACTGTCTTATGTGTGGTATCCACTACGACGCGACAGTCTTCACAGTGCTCCAGGTGACGCTCCAGCTCCCGCACTAGTTCAGGATCAAGTTCACCGTCGAGGTAGTCAGAGATCTTATCGATGACTTGTCGGCATCGCATTACGGGCATCCTTTCCAAAATACTTAGTCAATTCCTCGCGCAACTTCAGTCGAGAGCGTAAGAGTCGCGTCTTTACCGCGGGGATGCTTAGGCCGAGCAGTTTGGCCGTTTCTGCGATCGAGAACTTCTCCACATCTCGCAGGGTGAAGATGGTCCGCGACTTGGGGTCGAGCTTCTGGATCACTTCCGAAAGTACCTGCTGTAGGTCGCTCTTCAGACAGGCCTCTTCCGGGTCCTCGCCCCAGCTCTCGATTTCCAGCGGGATGTAGCTGCCATCTTCGCTTTCTTGCGGCTCATCGAGCGACGACTCTTTCCACAAAGCGCGTTTCCTGAGTTTGCCCAATGCCACGTTCACCGCGATGCGAACCAGCCAAGTGTAGAAACGGGAGCTCCCGCGGAATTCGGCGAGGGCAGTATAGGCTTTCAGCGAGGCTTCCTGGAGGACGTCCTCGGCGTCATGGTGGTTGCCGGTAATACTGACACCAAGACGATAAATGTGCCGACTGTACTGATTCAGCAGCGTTACGAATGCGTCCGAATCGCCCGCCTGGGCCGCGGCCACCAGCGATTGCTCGTTGTCTAAATGGGTCGGCATTCTCGGAGAATACAGCGCTCTCAGAGGCGGATGCTCTCGGACAGCGTTCCACCATATTACACAGATGGACCAATTCGAAAAAAGTCACACGGCAGCGCCGTATTCTTGCGGTCTCATGACTACCAACTGTAGGACCTTCCGAAAAGCGCAATTTGGAGGAAGGATCCTGTAACTTTCCACGGTACTTCACATCCCATGTATGCGCCCAGGTCCCTCGGCGTCAATTCCAACGCGAATAGGAGAAGAGTTCATGAACAAGATGATTAGCAGGTTGATGGCAATGTGTCTTCTGGCAGTGTCGCTTTCGGCTTTTGCACAGTCTGGCGATGCCATGAAGCAGGACAGCATGAAACAGGACGACAGTATGAAGAAAGACGACAGCATGAAACAGGACGACAGTATGAAGAAAGACGACAGCATGAAACAGGGCGACAGCATGAAGAAAGACAACATGAAGCAGGACAAGAAGTCCAAGAAAAAGGCCAAGAAGGACGACAGCATGAAGAAGGACGACAGCATGAAGAAGGACGACAGCATGAAGAAGGACGACAGCATGAAGAAGGATGACATGAAGAAAGACGACAACATGAAGCACGACGACAGCATGAAGCAGAACTAGCACCGTCTGCGTTCTTCAAGTTCGAGTTCAGGGTAGCGGTGCAGCCAGAATCGTATCGGCTGGAAGGCGCTGCGCAGGCCAGAATCCACTTGCGCAGCGATGGTTGGCGCGGAAGAATCGTTTTAGAGGGGCGGGGGGAAGCCATGAGCGGTGTGGTCTATGTTTCTAAATCACGGATTGAACGCAAGAAGGGCCCCCTGCGTGTAGCCTATCTTGCGGGGGAGCCGCAACCGGTGATTTTCAGTGTGCACGGTGCTATCGCAGAGCACTACAAAGTGGATCCAGCCACGCTGACCGAATCTCACGCTTCGACGATCGATTATGTCATCGCGTCCACTGCAGGTTGAATGCTTGGGACCTTTGGAGGTGCGCTGGAAGCGCGCCACATCGATGCGAGCAACGGGCGTCTGACAGGAGAGGTTACTGGTGAGGTTGAGACTGAGGACGGTGTGCTGGTAATCCGGCGCGTCCATGTGGAGATGCGCCTGATCGCGCCAGAAGAAGCGAGGCCCGTCGTCGAGCGCGTCCACGAGATCTACGCGATGCATTGTCCACTGTATCGAACCTTCCACAGAACCCTGCACCTGACGTCTTCGTGTACGCTGGTCCAACCAACGTCTTGACAGCGAACTATAGGTCATGTCGATGGGCGATAGCACTCACGACGCGACTTCAATTCGCGCAAGAAATGGCGGTCCCCAAACAATGGCGGTCCCCAAACTCGGGGCCGCTGACTACGAATTACATATGTTCTCTCGGCACCATCGCTGAATTGAGACAGTTTTGGAGGGTTATGGGACGATTACTGGTGGGGCTCGTCTTGCTAGCCACGGCCTTAAGTCTTGCAGCCCAGAACCTGCCCGGAGTTCCCGCGGGCAAGCCTGCGCCCGCATTCCGGGCGCGAGATCAGTTTGCCAAAGAGCAAACACTCTCCTCTCTGATGGGTCCCAACGGTCTGGTGCTCCTGTTTTTCCGCTCGGCCGATTGGTGACCCTTCTGCAAACAGCAACTGGTTCAGTTGCAGAGTGCACGTGAAAAGTTCCGCCAGCAGGGTGTCGGGCTTGCTGCCATCAGCTACGACTCCGAGGCAATCCTGGGAGATTTTACTCAACGACACAGGATTGAGTATCCACTGATCGCGGATCCCAAGTCCGAAATTATTCGGAGTTACGGAGTGTTGAACACAGAAGCAACCGGGTTCACCAAAGGCATGGCGCGTCCGGGATATTTTTACGTGACGCCCGATGGCACAGTGAAGGAGAAGTTTTTTGAGACGGCGTACACCGATCGCGACACCGCCGGCAGTCTGATCCTAAAGTTGTTCCCGGAATTGGTGGAAGGCAACGGCCGTGAAGTCGCGGCGCCATACATCAAACTGACTCTGGATCAGTCCGATGGGACAGTAATTCCGGGGAGCCGTTTCACCGTGGCGACTGAAGTCACACTGCCGCCGGACACGCATGTTTATGCGCCTGAAGTTAAAGGGTACAAACCAATCCAATTGATAATGGATGTATCGCCAGGGTTGAAGTTGCTCCCGGTTCGGTACCCTAAAGCAAAGGTGCTCTTTCTCCCGGTGATCAATGAGTCAGTACCAGTCTATGAAGGTAACTTTCGTCTGCTGCAGGACGTAGTAGCGTCGGCAGACCGGACGTTCATCGGCTCAGTCACCGAGGCCAAAACAATTACCCTGAAAGGAACACTCTTCTACCAGGCCTGCGACACCATCAAATGCTATCTGCCCCAGAAATCCACTGTCTCTTGGGATGTGCGCGTGATTCCACTGGATGCAGAAAGATCTCCCGACGCGATTCGGCACAAATGAATTTGGCCGCGTTGCGGAAGGTGTTCGTGGTTAGGCCCAAGGAGCAGGGAGTTTGAAAGCGCCAAGAGGACATCTGGTTATGTGAGGACGCTCGGTCCTTTCTGACTCGTCTTGCCTCCAGCCAGACACAGGGACTATCCATGCAACATATTTTGCAAGCTGACGGCCAGTTTCCCGGCAATCGCCGGCTGAAGCTGGAGCGACCTGGTCATCCGGGAATAGACCGTCGAATACAAGCGGTTGTTGAACACCTGCACGCTAATTTGTGCGTGCGCATGTCGGTCGCTGATTTAGCACGCTCTGTGAATATGTCGCGTTGGCACTTCTGTCATCTTTTCAAGGCCGAAATGTCCGAATCGCCATCGCACTATATGAGGACCTTGAAAATGCGAGAGGCACAGAGGATGTTATTGGAAACGTTCCTAAGCGTGAAAGAGATTAGAGCGACGCTGGGCAATATCGACCGCAGCCACTTCAGTCGTGAATTTAGAAACTACTGTGGTCTGACGCCAACGGAATTCAGACGACGTCCAAGCATGTCGCAACCGCACGATTCAACACACTACGCCTCCAAGTAGCAAATTCCGCCACAACTAAGCTTGTAGCTTTCTCACTTCTCTCGTATCCGATGTACACGTGCTGCTCGTAACACCGCACGATTCATGCAAAACAGGAGATAGGAAATGCAAGAAGTGGCCTGTACCTCGTTTCGAATGTTTGGAAGGAAGAGTAGCCAACTCGCGTCGCCGGATACCTCCGCGAGCAGGCTGTCCATCGCTGCTCTCGTCATTCTCGGTGTCGGTGGTTTGCTCTCTAACTCTGCTGCTGCGCAAGACTCAACTCAAACGCTGAAAACGCCGGTTTTCGTTAAGCAACCGCTCTCGCCAGAAATTCTAGCCTTGCACGCTCGCGTCAAGCGCCCTGTCGCTAAGGTGCCGGCGAACCTGGAGGTTGCGGCTACTACTCTCGCAGCGGGAACAACGAATGTTAATACCGAGCAGGGACCTGGCGGCGGCGCCATCGGGCCGGGGCCCGGTTGCAATTTGTTTCCGGCACCCGCTTCCATAGGAACTTCAGTTCCTCTCTCATACTTCGGACCGCCGCCCTCTGACACGAATCGCAGCTTGGTCGGGCCGGTTCAATTGCTGGATTCCGGCCAGGTTGACGCAGCACACGGAACCATAACCATTCCTCTTTACTTGGGCCATCTGAAAGGAAGCGGGAAGAATGTGTGGTATATCCTGACCGACGTTGACGACTCCAATGTCGCAGCCGAATTAGGTCTGAATTTCTCCACCAAGCTCACTTTCGCGTCGCACTCGGCTCGAACCGGCAATCTCGACGCCAACGGCAACATCGTGTTTGACGCCGGTACGGTGAACTTCAAGCCGGAGCGGAAAATTATTCCTGGCCCCGCGGGTCACGAATTTCCTCCAACCTTTGCGACCCCGGGATCCGTTGGGGATGCAAATTATGGACCGCTGGTCCGAATCGTCAACGCCGCAAATGTGATTTACAACGCTCCCATGGTGGCATTCGACGTGGACGCCAACGAGATCAGCTTCCCCAACGGTAACGTGGACTATAGCAAAGTGCACGACCAGGTCGTGGCTATCGATCCGGTCAACATGACGGTAACCATTAATCTGATCAACGGCTTCAGTTTCGGGCGTCCGGTCTGGTATCTCTCCATGGACACCAGCATTCCACTGGGAGCAGCCATCGAGCACAACACGTTTGCTCCGCTGATGCAAAAACTCCTGTTGGGCCACGATGACAGCTTCGCTAGTCCTGTCGAGCGTATCTTCATCAGCACCAACGGACCCGAGTCGGGATCTTGCAACAATCCGCTTCGCCAAGGCCTGTCGGCCGATCTGGCTGACGGTTTTAGGCCGAACAACGTTCTAGGCGGAATCCCAACCATCGCGCTCGATTACAGTCCGTATTGGGATGCACAGTTGTTCGAATGGACCCAGGATGCGATCGACCAAGGGTTCCGGGGACAGGTACGTGAAGAGTTCCAGATTCTCACCTTCGTGCAAGACGGCCTGATCACTGGGCCAGATGGTGGAAAATTTCAGAGTGCTGGCTTCGCCATCAACTGCCCGATCGTTCAGCGCCTCGACTGAGAGTCGCCTGGCTAACAACAGAGTGGCCCGCCATATCGCGTTTTGATATGGCGGGTCTTTTCATACCGGGCCTTAGCCGGAACATTCCACAGTACCTGATTGGTATCGATGGCAGCTGAGGGGTCATTGACACACAAGATGAATTGGCAATTTTCCGGTGGGATCGATCTCACCAAAACCAAGCACAAGCTCTGGTATCGGAAGGCTCCACCAAAAGGACATGCTGACGCATAATGCGTGGTTGCTTGAACGATTTGAGAGACTCTGGTACATCAGTAACCCATTGTGAGCGTAGCTTGGACGAACTGTTCGCCGTCGACGCAGAAGCGCGCCGCAAAACGCTGACTACTGCGGCGCGCCATATCCGGCGTCAGGAAGCAGCGAAACCTCTTCTCGATGATATCCGCAGCAAGATCGAGGCAGCGCAGTCCGTTGCATTGCCTTCCAGCACACTCAGCAAAGCCTGCCAGCGCGCGCTCGCACTGTGGAAGAAGCTCAACCGCCGCTGCCGTGACAGCCTATGGTTCAGAGGTAACTGTGTGAAAATCTACGGCACCGATCTCCAACCGACAAAAGTTGCCCCGCACGATGCGTCCCAGTATTGGCGGGTTTACACGCTCTGTCGGCGGATGAGAGTTTTCTGCAGAGGTTTACCCTTAGGGGCGCTTTTTCTCGCTTCTACTTACAGAAGGCTAGAAGTCCGCCGGGGCTCAGAACAACAGCGAGGTCATCGAACGAATTGTCTCCAACTATGAGGGATCGATTGCAAAACCGGCGATGGGTTGCAGGCACTCTATTTCTGATTGCGTCTTCGGTATGCTCTGCACCAGTCCCACGTGCGCAAACCACTGCGGCGAAACCGATCATCCTCGAGGTGACTTGGAAGGGCGAGACATCCGGTCGTGGCGTCGCGGCCATTGTTCGCGCCAACTATGAAGTTCAAGAGCATTACCAAGTTGTTTCCTGCGGGGGTGACGGCGACGCTTTGCCTACCTTGGAAGCAATGACGGACCGAAGTACGTTTGAGCCCCTGTGCCTCAAGCTCTTGGATGGACACATTATTCATGCCGAAGGCCACGGGGCCGGAGACGACGAAGTACCTGCCTACGCCTATCGGGTACCCGACAACTCCAGCGCGGGAGTTCCCGCTAAGGGGGAATTTCTTCCGACCTCCGACGGCAGGGTTGAAATCATTCTGCGCCCCGGAACGGGTAATCCAGTCATCTATGGCACAAACGGCTCGGCGGAAGAATCATTGGGTTGCGACGGAACCTGGTTCAATCCTCGAATCACCTACGAACAACTGCGGAAACTCCCGACTCTGGACTTCCCCTGGGAACATCCCGGCATTAGTGATGCTGCCCTATTGGAGAGTTGCAATCCTGGGAAAGTATCGATTCACATTCGCGCCACCGGTCCCAAAGAAGAGGTCGAGGCCGTGCTGATTCCTCCTGGCGACTACACAAGTTGGACCCCACAGGCAGGCGACAACGAAGAAACGCCCGGCAACACCATGATCGTCCGAGCAGAACTCCAACTCAAGGGGCAGCCGGGAAAGCAACCACAGCAGAAGACCGCCAAATTCAAGTGGGAACTGCTGGAGGTTTCTCACGAACCAGGCGTCTGCGGGAACTGGCCACAGAAAGTTATGAAGAACGCAGATGGCACGTTTCCTAAAGACCTTGAAAATCGTTCCTTTACTGTTGGCTCCGCCAGCATACGTGCTTCCGTAAAAGTTCCCATCGCTGGCTTGAATGACCCCCGCCTCCGGCTGGGTGCCATCCGGACAACCCGATTGCGGGCAGAAGCTGTACAGGCTTGTGAATGTCCCGCCCGTCGTGATTTTGTAGACCGTTCCGTCGTTTTTCGTACCTCCGGAAAGGGTCGTCCCGTACAAACTCCCATTGCGGGCTAGAATTACTCCTCCGTTCGGGTTGGTTCCGTCGGCGCATCCGCCTTGCGCGCAGAAGTTGTAGAGCGTGGTTAGCGTGCCCCCTGAGGTCAGTTTAAACACCGTGCCATAAGGCAAGGAGAGCCCGTGCGTTCCTCCACTCGTTGCTGTGCCGTAGAACACTCCATTCGCATCCTGGTCCAACCCCGCAACCGGGTTGTATCCATCGGGGCAGCCCGCGCCTCCCGCGCAGAAGTTATATAGCGTCGTCAAAGTCCCACCGGTCGAGATGTGGTACGCAGTCCCGCCGAAATTGACGCCGCCGTGGGACCCGGCGAATTCGCTGGTTCCGTAGAGGTCACCGTCAAAGCCCTGAATGAGCGGGGCGACCGGCGTGCCCCCATTGGCCCCATCAAACTGGATGAGTGTGGTATAGGTCTGGGCGGAGGAAACTACGGCTCCGAGGAGTAGAAGCACAAGAACGACACCTCGTGTGCCGATGTCGAGCCGGACTGCGATCGTCTGAAAATGACGCGTTTGCATATTCGATTCTCCCGAGGTCAAAGTGTCAGCAATAAAATGGCAGGGATTCGGGTAAACGAATAGGGGGAGGCGAGCGTCGAACGGCAGGATTCTGATCGCGTCCGGATCGGCTGTCAAGGCAAAAATCCGTCAATTTGACGAAAAATCCCCACAGCACTCAAAACCCCTCAATGAGACTCTTTCGTCCGGGTACAAGCACTGTCGGAACTCGAAGCGACTAGAACTTCCTACAGCCTTTTAGATCGTTCACGCAGAACTGGCCAGCGCAGTTTCCCCGGCTCGCCTCCAGCGCTCTCTTATTGTTGGCTGGCTTGGCGTTGTCCTTCCTGGTGCAGAACAGCGTTCCCGGCTTGTCGAACGGAAGTTTGTCCCCAACGATATAGTCCAGACTTTCCAGCCCCTCAGGAGACAGCCTTCTCCACTTGATGGCTCCTCCGGTGTGCTCGTAAAGAATAGAGGCTCGGTTGTAGCGCATGATGCATTCTTGTACCCCGCTTTCCTCTCCATGGGGGGCGGCGACCATGATTCGTGCGTCTGGCGGAATATCGAGGTCTTTGTTGGTAACGGGCCGGCTGTCAGTAACATACCTTACGTCGGCTGCGTAGTAGTCCGTGTCGCCGTGGTGGTACACGTTGGAGCAGTGGGCTAGTTCATGGGCAACATCCATCCTTTCTTGCGCGGCTCCCAGGTTGGCGGTTCTGTCCGTGTCAATCCTGATTTCAGAACAGTTCTTTGGCGAACAACCGGTACATCCGGAAATCCCTCCTCCACCCTCTCCCGCCGAACCCTTCCTTATTACGATGACGTGAACGTCGCCGAGACGCCGGTTGCTGCCTTTAGATGCCACATTCAAAACATTGTGATTCGAGTTGGCTGAATCGCAATCGCTGCAGAATTCATCCTGGTTGAGCTGATGAACT
>Ga0207110_10019_pt1 | contig 36854 bp, 35 predicted proteins | sample Alteio_BWMinHeat_74_FD_153582 | JGI IMG/M metagenome (GOLD analysis project Ga0207110, IMG submission 153582) | Enriched cells from forest soil in Barre Woods Harvard Forest LTER site, Petersham, Massachusetts, United States -... | ecosystem: Environmental > Terrestrial > Soil > Temperate forest >...
GCGACATCTTCTTTGTCGCAGGGAAGGCTCGCAGCGGCCTGAAATACCTCCTCAGCGAGTTCGTCGCCGTGCAGATAATCGCGCAGCACATTTCGCTCACACAACGACTGCACCAGGCCCAGACGAAGTGTAAGTATGGTGATTTTGTCCCGCGGCGCATCGCCGAGGTCAGAAGCATCAAGACCAAGAGCCCCAAACCCAGATGTCTTTCCCTTACCTAATGAGGCATTTTCCCGAGCGTGCTTCCACATTCTCCTCAAGTGCTCTGGATTCGCTTCAGGAACAGGCCCGCCTTCGCGGTTGAAGCGGTCTGCGAAATCAGACGTTTGATCTTCCGGCATAGGCTCCATTTATGCTACCCGGACCGCCGCCAGCATCTGCGCAGGCAGTTCAGATCGGTAGCGCTCTCTCAATTTACTCATCTTTATCCTTCTTCCCGCAAAATCTGATTTATCCTTCTCCCCTGCAAAAATCTGAATCTTTCTTTACTGGTACATCATATTCACGTAAACGCAATCACAGGTCGCGCAAATCACTTAGTGAAGGAGAAAAAACATGGCCACCCCGGCTCCAGCGACTCCAATCTCTGCCCCCGAAACGAAGGCTGCACCCAGCCCACCGAAGCGCCAGTGGCGTCAGTTTCTAACGCCAATCGCCGTTGTGCTCTTGGCGCTGGTGGTGACGGCCACCATCGTTGTGAATTGGAACTCGTGGGAAGGTGGACGTGTCGAGCAAGTCACAGATGATGCCTATGTCCGCAGCGACGTGACGCCGCTCAGCACGAAGGTCGCCGGCATTGTGCAGAATGTGAAGGTTTCCGACTTTCAATCGGTTCGCAAAGGCGATCTTCTGGTTCAGTTAGAAGACGACGACTATCGAGCCCAGGTGGCCCAAGGAACTGCAGCAGTAGAGGCAGCCAGGGCTGCCATCGAAAACAATCGCCGCCAGCGCGAGCTCCAGGAGTCGCGTATTCAACGCGCTCTTGCCGGAATCGACCAGGCAAACGCCCAGATCGCGGCAGCGCAAGCAGGACAAGAGGCCGTGCAGGCGGATGTCGTTCGTACGCGAGCGGAGCGCACACGCCAGGAATCGCTTCTGCAGACTCATTCGACAACGCAGCAGCGCCTCGAAGCCGCAGTTGCAGACGAAGAAAGAGTCACCGCGCAATCAGCCAGTCGCGATGCCGACTTGGCTCAGGCTAGAACCTTGTTGAAAAGCAATGAACTGGGAGTGGAAGCCGAGCGCCGCACCAAAGCGGTACTGGAGTCTCAAGACCTCCAGCTTCTGGCCGATCTGCATGCCAAACAGGCCGCTCTGCAAGTTGCCAATGTAAACCTGGGATACACCAGGATTTCCGCGGCAACCGACGGCACTGTGGGTGAGCGCCAGGTGCGACCCGGACAACTGGTTTCGCCGGGGACACCGGTGATTTCTCTGGTTTCGCGGACGAAGTGGGTGCAAGCCAACTACCGGGAGACGCAGCTTACAAACATGCGGGTTGGCGATCCGGTTGACTTGCGAGTTGACGAGTTTCCCGGTCAGGTCATTCACGGCAAGGTACTCGAGATTGCCCCCGCAAGCGGATCTCAATTTGCCTTGCTCCCTGCCGACAACGCCACAGGAAATTTCACCAAGGTCGTGCAGAGAATACCCGTAAAGATTGCGCTGGACGACTCCGAGCTGGCAAACAAGCTGCGCCCGGGTCTCTCCGTGGTCGCGACTGTCCACACAAGAAAGTAGTTGAAAGACAATGGCTACCTCAGCGGCAATTCAACCTACTCCGATTCAGATCGTCCGCGCCTTCGCCGGTGCGGTGCCATCCGAGGTATCGGCTCGTCCCGTGCTGGGAATTCTGGGAGTCGTGATGGGAGCAGGTATCGTGACCCTGGCCGGCCGCATGCTTACGCTGGGTCTTGCGGACCTCAAAGGAAACGCCGGAATCGGCTATGACGGAGGCGCCTGGATCTCCACCGCGTTCAACACTGCGCTCGTCTTCATTGGTCCATTCACGGTCTATCTGGGCGGCGTGCTCGGGGCGCGTCGCATTCTTCTTTCTGCGGCGGGCACATTCGTTCTGATCAACATTTTTCTTCCGCTGGTTCACAGCTACAGCTTGCTGATCGCCGCGGTCGCGCTGGCTGGTCTCGTTTCGGGAACGTTCTATCCTCTGACGCTCACGTTTGCCCTTCGTAGCATACCGCCTCGTGTTCTTCCGTTTACGGTTGCACTCTACGCGACCTGCGTCGATTTCGCCGTCAACATCGCTCCCTCGCTCTACGGCTGGTTTCGCGATCATCTTTCCTGGCGGTGGATGTTCTGGAATTCGGTGCCGCTCACCATCCTGATGATGGTGTTGGTCTATTACGGAATACCTCCGAGTCCAGCACCGAAGAGGAAAGGATCGCCGCCGAGCTTCGCGGGATTTCTTTATGGCAGCGCCGGATTCGCAACTCTGTACGCTGCATTGGATCAGGGCGAGCGACTCGACTGGTGGCGTTCAGGCGTTTTTACCGGATTGTTTGTCGCGGGCGCTTTTCTGCTCCTGTGTGGGTTCGTGCGCCGGCTGCGGGGCTCCAATCCTCTGGTGGATTTGCTCTTTCTCGGCAAGCGCGACACGCTTCTGCTGGGCAGCGTGCTTTTTCTGTTCCGCTTCACCCTGCTGGGTACGATTGTTCTGATCCCGCAATCCTTAAGCGTTCACGGATTCGAGGCTTCCCAGATTGGTCCCGCGCTGGTCTGGACGGCGGCTGCTCAGATCGTGATTGCGCTTGTTGCCGCACTGCTGCTGCTTCGAAATTTCGATTCCCGCCTGCTGATGGCTATCGGCTTTGCCTGCATCGGTATTGCGTGCTGTATGAACGCCAGCCTGACCAGCGCCTGGTCGGCGGCGAATTACGACCGCACGGAACTTCTTATGGGCATAGGACAGTCCTTCGCTTTCATCGGCCTGGTCTCGACCATCGTCCTTCATGGCCTGTTCTTCGGCGCGCTCGCGACACCGCAGCGCACGCTTACGTTCTCTGCGTACTTCCACCTCGTGCGGCTGTTCGGAGGAAATCTCGGCGCTGTCGCCATGGTGCACTTCATCGCTCAACGCGAGAAGCTCCATTCGTATCTTCTTGGGCTTCATGTGCAGCAGGGGAACTGGATCGCAGATGCAAGCATCCGGCAATTGACCGCAGGATTGTTTGCCAAGTCATCCGGACTCGCCGACGCAAGCGGCCGCGCGGTGGGACTCCTGTCCGGCCGGATTCGTCTGCAGGCATACATACTCACGTTCAACGACGGATTTCATCTGGTCGCGTGGGCGTGCGTGCTGGTGATGTTGGTCGTGGCGCTAGTGCGCAGAGTCCCACTTAGCTACGGCCATTTCACTCAGCTTCAATCGTCCACGGCTCCCAATCAGGAGACAAAGTCATGACCACTACACTACACACGATTTGCGATTCATTGTTCCGGCGGTGCCCAAACGCAACTCTGGGAACTCTTTTGCTTGCCACAGGCTTGTGCCTGGCGGTTAGTGCCTCCGCTCAAGAGAGTCCACGCACTGCCCCTCGTCACATCCGACTCCAGGAAGCGGTGCAGTTGGCTTTACAGCACAACCATCTGGTGCGGATCGCGGAATACAAAACTGAAGAAAAGCAGCACGCGAAAGAAGTTGCGCGAAGCGCGTATCTCCCAACCTTGCGCAATGACACTTCAGTGCTAAACGTCACCGACACGCAATTCATCGGGATTTCCGCCGGCAGCCTGGGAGTGGTGAGCGGTACCCCGATTCCCGGGCGAAATGTGATCCTTAATCAGGGCTGCACCACTTTTTACACGAGCGGAACTTCTCTAACTCAGCCATTAACGCAGCTATTCAAGATCAAGCGGGCGAACGACATCGCTCAGGCCGAAGCGGACGCAACCGGGGAAAAGCAACAGCAAACGGAAAATACCGTCGCTCTGCAAGTTCACCAGCTCTATTACAGAATTCTCATTGAACAAGTGCACCGGAGCGCGACCGAAGCGCGAATTCAAGCCGGCCAGGAACTCGAAGCCGAACGCGTACAGCAGGTGAAGTACGGCAGCTCTCTCGATCAGGACTTGATTGAAAGCCGCGCGCAATTTTTGCAGGCGAAACAGGAGTTGCTCACCAGCGATCTGCATCTCTCCGATCTCACTCTCCAGTTCAACGATCTGGTGGGATTTCCGCTGGCGACGCAATTGGCCCTCGAGGCGGATGTTCCTCCGGTTGACGATATCTGTCCGCGTGAGGAGTGCGTAAAAACCGCTCTTGCTGCTCATCCCGAGATTCGCGAGGCACAGGACGAGGTCAAGAAGGCCACGGCTGCCGTCAAGCTGGCAAAGGCTGAGTACATACCGGATGTTACTGCCATTGCCCGCTACAGCTATCAGGACAACGTGCCCTTCCTGGCACACAACTTCGGCACATTCGGAGTTCACCTCGGCTACGACCTCTTCGATGGCGGTCGGAAACGGGCCGCTCTGCGCGAGCACGAAGCGCAACTGGCGCAGGCCAACGAAAATCTTGCGCGCGTCACCGAGGAAGTCGAATTGGGAATACAAACCTCCTACAACAAATTGGAGCGCACTCGCGAGATGGTGAAGGTCTCGCAGGAGCTGTTGAACCTGCGCGCGGAGTCGCGGCGGGTCTCGGCGCAGCAATTGGAAAAGGGAGCCGCTCTCAAGTCGCAGGCAGACGGCGCACTGGCGCAGGAGTTCGACGCCAAGACGCTGCTCCTTCAGGCTCAACTCGACTTTGTCGAATCAAGAGACGAACTGATCAAGACCATGGGCCGGACGCCGGAGTAGGTTCGTCCGCAAGCCGCATAGATTGGGGTTTGCCGACGATTCTCCCAGGATGCAAAATGAAATATTGGCGCGCCGCTCAAAACCCTCATAAGGAGAAGAAATTGAAATTTCTATAAGTGAGAGGCGCGATACTCAGCCTTGGCGTTCTGGTATATGGTCAGTCAGATCAAGAACGGCGAATTATGAGCAGACTGTCTGGGAAAGTGGCAATCGTGACGGGCGCCTCCAAAGGCATAGGCGCTGGGATTGCAATGGCCTTGGGAGCTGCGGGCGCGCGCGTGGCCGTGTGAACTACTCCTCCGACCGGCAAGGCGCCGAACGGCTCGCTCAAGCGATCATCGACAGTGGGGGCGAGGCGATCTCGGTCGGGGCGGACGTGTCCAAGGCAGCAGATGTCGCACGGCTATTCGACAAGGTAGATTCCTCCTTCGGAAGACTAGACGTTCTGGTCAATAACGCCGGAGTATTTCGCTTCGGCGCCTTCGCGGACATCACGGAAGAGAGCTTTCACCTCCACTACAACATCAACGTTCTCGGGACGATTCTCACCGTGCAGGAGGCGATCAAGCGGTTCGGGGCCGACGGCGGGAGCATCATCAACCTCAGTTCCATTGTGGGCTCACATCCCGTAACGGGAGCCCTGCTGTATGCGTCCACGAAAGGCGCCATCGAAACGCTGACAAAGGGATTGGCGCTCGAACTGGCGCCGCGCAAGATTCGCGTCAACGCCATCGCTCCCGGTCATACAGAAACCGAAGGCAATGTAGCGGCGGGAACCTTTGAGGGTGGAGCCGGCGCCATTCTGGCGGGGAAGACGCCGCTCGGCCGGCTCGGTCGCGTCACTGATATCGCCCCGCTGGCGGTGTTCCTGGCGTCAGACGAATCAGCCTGGATCACCGGGGAGGTCATTCGTGCCGCAGGGGGTCTCGTTGTGGCCACCTGAGTGCAATGCGCGACTTAGCCAATAAATACATTCGGGCGAACGCAGTCAGGGCAACACAGAGAGGAGAATACGATGCAAGTTCAGAGTGACTACTTCAATGCTTATCACACCTTAAAGCTGACACGAGATGACAATGGCGTGCTGGTGGCTGAATTCCACACCAACGGCGGGCCATGCATTATGACCGCGCAATCTCACACGGAATTTGTCGATGGGTTCTACCGGATTTCGCAAGATCGAGCGAACAAGATCGTAATCCTTACGGGCGCCGGCGGGGAATTCATTACTGATGTCGATTGGTCCTCCTTCGGCAACGCCGCCGATCCCGGCGTTTGGAGCCAAGTTCACGATGAAGGTGTTCAGGCTTTGGAAAACATAGCCAACATACGCGTCCCAGTCATCGCGGCCATCGAGGGACGTGCCCATGTGCATTCAGACTACGCGCTACTTGCCAGTGTAATCGTGGCGGCAGATGGCGCGACCTTCCAGGATGTCGCCCATTTCTCCGCGGGCATTGCCCCCGGTGACGGAATCTTTACCACCTGGAGTTATCGCGCTGGGGCAGGACGAGCAGAGGCGTTTTTGCTGAACCCACAGCCGCTGCCGGCGCGCACTGCACACGAATGGGGTGTGGTTAGCGAGGTTGTGCCGAACGGTACAGCGCTCAGCCGAGCGCGGGAATTGGCCAAGTTGTACTTGAAGGCTCCCGAAGTGACCCGCCGCAATACGCGCATACATTTTATTCAACCGTTGAAAGAGCGGATTGTCCGAGAAGTCGGCTATGGACTGTCGCTCGAGGGAGCGTCAGCGGCTGACCTGGTGAAATCAATGAGAGCCCAGAATGAACCTGTCGCTCAAAAAGGAAAAGTCGCATGAACCGCACCGAAAGCACCTCCTCCCCTCAGGTACTTAAGAAGACGGAGCCGGAAGAATTTGATCTGGTGATTCTCGGGGGCGGCACCGGCTCGACCGTCGCTGCGTGGACTTTTGCCGGCGAAGGCAAGCGCGTCGCAGTCGTCGATCGCAAATATATCGGCGGCTCTTGCCCTAATATTGCGTGCCTTCCCAGCAAGAACATCATCCATAGTGCGAAAGTTGTGGACTACTTTCGCCGAGGCAAAGAGTTTGGCATTGCTCACGATGGCTTCACGATCGAGATGTCGGGCGTCCGAGAGCGCAAGCGCAAGATGGTTGTCGGCCTGAACGAGATGTATATGGAGAATTACCGGACGACGGGCGCCGAGTTCATTTTGGGTACCGGACGGTTCGTTGCTCCGAGAACAGTGGAAGTCACAATGGCCGATGGGAGCACGCGTCAACTGCGCGGCACGAATGTGGTCGTCAGTACGGGCACGCGTGCCGCGGTGGAGACAATTCCTGGCCTTGCGGAAGCGAAGCCGCTCACGCATATCGAGGCTCTTGAACTGGATGAAATTCCCGAACACTTGCTTGTTGTCGGTGGGGGCTACGTCGGAGTGGAGCTTTCCCAGGCCATGCGGCGATTCGGGAGCAAAGTGACTGTGATTGATCGCAATGCACGATTGATGTCCAAAGAAGACGAAGACGTGTGTGTGGCTCTTAACGACCTGCTTGACGACGAGGGCATCGATGTTCGTCTGAATACACGTATCAAACGCGTGTCTGGAAAATCGGGAGACTCGGTGACCATTCTGTGCGAACAGAATGGAACCGATAAGACACTGACGGGGACTCACCTGCTTGTCGCGACAGGGCGCACTCCAAACACCGAGGGACTGGGATTGGAGTTAGCCGGTGTTGAACTGACCGATCGTGGATACATCAAGGTCAACGAGCGGCTGCAGACGACAGCGGCGGGAGTGTGGGCGATCGGCGAGGTTGCGGGCAGCCCACAATTCACACACATCAGCATCGACGATTTCCGCGTAGTTCATGCCAATCTGACTGGCGGCAACCGCGTGACAACCGGCAGGCAAGTTCCCTATTGTCTGTTTACCGATCCTGAGCTTGCTCGTATTGGCCTGAGTGAAAGCGACGCAATGGCGAAAGGAATCCCATATCGACTATTCAAGGTCCCGATGGAAGCCAACCTGCGTGCCCGCACACTTTCCGAAACGCGCGGCTTTCTGAAGGCCCTCGTGGAGGCTGATAGCGATCGCATCCTCGGATTCACGGCCTTCGGTGTCGGTGCGGGGGAGATTCTTGCCACCGTCCAGATTGCGATGATCGCAGGGCTGCCCTACACCGCGCTGCGCGATGCGGTCCTGACTCACCCAACACTGGTCGAAGGTCTCATACCTCTGTTCTCATCCCCGGCGTCAGCGCACAACGTTGTCGAGACGAGAGGAGCCCGGATCTCCGCAGCTTGAGGTGAACTGCAACACCAACGACAAAAATAGGAATTTCGTGATCCGGTCGTTGCGCAACATGTTTCGCAACTTGCGCAACACGAGTAGTTCCGAAAGCCGGCATGTCGGAAGCGATCGCGGAGGTCCAAATCCTCTCTCCCCGACCATTATTGCCGTGTGGGTCTGACGAGTCCAAGAACTCACGAATATCGGCCATAAGCGAGTGATTTCCCGGTTCAAAGAACAACGTTGCTGAGTGTGGACTGATGACAAGGTGAAGCCGACCGACGACGTGCAATTGTGCAGCGTTCTCGCCGAGAAATGAAGGGGTTACGATGCCATCGTTCATGAAGGCACACATTAACGCCACGCGCAATGGGTGCAGATTTTGGGATGAGATGCAGCAGCGTGCTGAAGCACGTCGCCACCTGAAATTATTCCTCGCGCCACGTGATGCCGCGATGTCAGACGCTATGGTGCCTGACTACTTGGTAAGCGAGTCGATGATTGACAGATATTTCGCAATCGAACCACCTTTGATGCGAAGCACGACGGAGTTCGACCCCATCATCGGAGAGATAGAGACGGCCTACGTCTTAGGGCTGTTCTTTTCGGCACTGTCAGCGTCAGTGGTGACCATTGAACGGCTTTTGAACACAGCACGAATCGAACTGCACCAGCACGTGTCGCCGAAGATTAAGGCACTGTGGAACAAAGACTCAACGAACGACTGGCAGCCGAACATTGATGCGCTTTCGAGTTGGAAATACGTAAGCGACGAACTGGCGGAAGAGTTGCCCAAAATCTACGGCATTCGCTGTCACTATCTCCACTCCGGTGACATCGCCACTGTCGAAGTGGATTCTTTGCAGGCTGTCCGAGCCGCGTACCGACTACTGAATGAGTTGATTGGATTCCCTTCGCGCCTGTTCAGACTGGGAACTTCAGGTGGTTGGGAATGTCTCGACCCTCAAGACCCACTCGTGCGGGTTTTCTATACGCCAAACGCAGTTCAGGAGAGCGGAACATGACAACTGAAATGCAAACGCTGTCGCAGCGGGTGGGACGGTCAGAGCGAGAAAACCGAATCCTCAAGGTTCTTGCGCTGCTGGGCGTGGCTTTATTCGCGACCTTGTTGCTGATGGGAGCATCTGGCAAGCCACGAACCATCGAAGCCGAAAAGTTCATTCTTCGTGACAACCAAGGTCACGCGAGGGTGACGATTGGAACGCCAGAGTCTGCGGGTGTTGCAGTCGATACGAAACCGACCGACCCGGTGATTTGGCTAACAGATGAGAAGGGGGCAGACCGAGCAATACTTACGACGGATGGAATCAGGTTCGCAGATGCTCTCTCGAAACCGACCGTGGACATCGTCAGTGAACCGGGCAAATCGACGATGAGATTGTACGGCCCAAACAGGGAAGTCTCGTGGTCGGCTCCTTAAAGCTAGTTGTGAGGAACGTGTGACGGTAAGACGGGTAATCACGAAAAAGCAGCCGAAGAAAATCGGGAAGTGCATTTATTGCGGCACGACAGAGGGAAAGCTGTCAGAAGAACACATCACTCCTTATGCCCTGAACGGCGCGCTCACTCTGCTCAAAGCAAGCTGCACTGCGTGTCAGACAATCACATCTGCGATTGAAAAAACCGTGCTAAGGGGTGAGTTGCTAGCTGCTCGTGCGGCCCTGAAGACCCAGACCCGTCGCCCGAAAGAACGATTGAAGCCCTACCCGATGCTCATTGAGCAGAACGGCAGCATCAAGCAGATAAACGTAACGTGGGAGCATCACTGGAAAGTAATTCGTCTTCCGATTTTCCCAGTTCCGGCCTGTATTGACGGACGACCGTACACTAGCGGCATCCAATCAACCTCGATGGATGTTTTTGAGCTTCATGAGAGAGCCGATGACATCGCTAAGAAGCACGGGGCGGACAGAATCGTTCCACCTGAATTGGACGTGAAGTCATTCGCCAGATTCGTGGCGAAGATGGCTTATGGGTACGCAGTCGAGAGACATGGGCTTGAGGCATTCGAGCGAGTATTCGTGCTCCCAGCAATCCTCGGAACGTCCGACGATATTGGCCGCTGGGTGGGGTGCTCTGACATTCGCGAATTTGGCGTGAGAAACTGCAACGTCTCGCTCGGCTTCAGAATCCTTCCTGGCGATGCGCTTCTCGTGAAACTGAAGATGTTTCCGCTGTTCAATGGTGCGGAGTACATCGTCATTGTGGGTCAGATTAAACCTTTATACAGAGACTACGTTCAATCTCGCGGTGATGACGGCTGAGTCGTTCAATTGGCGCGCTGGCCGAACCGTCGCAAAAACGCATTCAGCCGAGCTACGCGGTTCAAAATTCGCATGGATGCTCGACCAATACTTTTCTGCTGTCTTCTCATGAATTTGTTCTTCAAGATGGCCAGTGCACGTCAGCGCATTAAAAGCTCAATCGCAATCGTAGTGCGTAGGCTCGCGGAGATGCGAGGGCAGTTCCTGAAAACAGACTGGCGAAGTTGATCACGTTCAAGCGGTCCGTTAGGTTGCGAATGTCGCCCTGCAGTTGCACGCTACGCAATTCTTTTTTCCAGAGCTCCAGCCCGGCGGAGATGTCGATTGACGATGACGGACGCACGCGATTCGCGTTCAAATTCACTCGATCAACCACCGCCTGACCGAACTGAGCCGCCAGAGTCGCGGCATCCTCGCCATTCAGTTCCACCGGAAGTCCGCTCCCATAAGACGCCCCGAGTGCCGTCCAAAATTTCGGAACAGGCTGGTAACGGATCTGGCCATGAGCTGTGTGACGCTGATCCTGCGACGCCCAAATCTTATCGTGTGAATTGAGTAATGCTGCCGCATCGTTGCCAAGGAAGAGACCACCTATGATCGGAAGCTGAGCCTTGGCTACCATGTAGGAGTAGTTGACCCATCCGGAAAACGGACCGTATTGGGATAACGTAACTTGGCTCTCCCCGCCATAGATTGACGCCGATTGCAGAGCGATCGGGAAACTGATGCCGGTGTTCAGCAGGGTATCGTCATCGCCGAAATTGTGGATGTTGCGCCAAAAGTAATTTGTCGTCCAGCTTGCGTTGTGCCGGATCTCCTTGGCCGTTCCGACCTCGAAGTAGTTCCCGCGCGAAGGCCTCACAGGTAACTGCGCCACTGTCTGATTCAGCGTGCGCACCTGCGCCGACGTGCTCAGCAACAGGTTCTCAGCCGCGGGAGTGCTGAAGATTCGATCGTAAGAACTTCGCAATACAAGTCCCGCTTTGGGCAAATACCAGGCGACTCCAAGCCGCGGGCTCCATGCTGTCTCATCGACGCGCAGACTGTAATGGTCGAAACGCAGTCCGGCGCTCGCGCTTAGGTTGCGAAACCGAATCTGGTCCTGGCCGTAAAACGCCTGCTCTCGATCCAGGCCTGTGCCGAAAAAGGAAAAGCTGGACGGCGTCGATGGATCAAAATTCGCTGGATCAGCGGATGGGGATATCTGATAAGAGAACTTCTCGCGAATCGAACTGTAGATTGCGTCCGCGCCTACCTTTAGCTCATGGCGTCCGAGTTGTGCGTCCAGACTTCCGCTCGCATACCCGTCGCGAAATCCGCGGTCCTGAAAAGCTTGAATTGGAACAGATTGTAGGTTCGATTCGAGACTGGCGGTTAGATCACGTACTCGCCCTTGCAGGCTCCCCACCAGCGTGGAAGAGAAGATGTGCTGGTAAGAAGCCTGGCCCGCGCTCTCGTCGCTGCCACGGTGTTGCCGTTGCCCTGCAGCCTGCTGCACCTGCTCATTAGGAACAAGGAACTCGACCCTGTCATGGCTCACGACAAGCCGCAGTCGATCGCGCTGCGTCAAGTCGCGCTCAAAGCTGCCGCGAAATCCGGATGTGGTTGCCGTGTTGCTGTAATTCTGCTGCACAGGAGGATCGAGGTAGCGGTCCGTGTGGGCGCCGATCGCGCTCAAGCCGAATACGTTCCGTCCATCGAAGTAACTGCCGCCGACGAACCCGCTCTCGGTGCCGAAACTTCCTCCGCCGAGTAAGGCAGTACCGTGCAATCCGCGTCCGGGATTGCGATTGCTCACCATTTCCACTACGCCGCCGAGCTTGCGCCCGAATTCTGCCGGAATACCGGAGGTATAGACCCTTACTGACTGCACGTCATCGAGGTCTTCGCCCGGCGCGAACGCAGGCGAGCGGTTTTCCAGGACAGGAATTCCATCCACCACATACTGCGTTCCGTATTCCGAGCCACGCGGATGCAGCACGCCGTTCGCCTCCAGCAACCATCCCGGCTGTTGCTGCACCACGTCAATCGCGCTGCGCCCAGGCGTGGAGGATTCCTGGTTCTCGAGCGCCAATTTCCCCAGGGTGTAACTCGTTCCGGTGTTCGTCGTATCCAGAAGAGTTCCGGAACCCTTAACCGTAATGCTTTCGATTTGGCTCGCCAACTTCAGAGACACCGGAAGGACGACGGGAATTTCCGAACGAATTTCCACCAGCGTGCTGAAAGGCGCGAATCCGGCGCGCTGCACGCTTAGTTTATAGACTCCCAATGGCAGCTTCTTGACGGTGTACTCTCCAGTAGGCCCGGTTTCAAATTGCAGCGCGAAATGATTGGCATCGCTCACGATTTCACATCGCGCAGCCAACACAGCGCCCGAAGGGTCGCTCACGCCGATCTTGAGCTCTCCAGCCTGCTCCTGCGCAACCAGCACGCCGCCCCAAACTAGGCACGCGATCAAATGTGCACACACCTGCTTCATGACTGCTTTGCCGATTACGAGTTTGCGCATCACCCACCATGATTATCCACCAGAAAATCGACCGACGGTGACTCCCCCGTCGAGGTTATCGTTGTGATTTTGGTTCTGATTTCTGTCTCGGATATCTCGCTGTGGGTACCGGGCCTTTTGCTGTGTTGAAAGGTCCACAGGAAAGAGCATGTTATTCTTGATAATGAAGAGTAGCTGCTTTTTGACCTTCGTTATTGAGCCCTGCACTCTGGCAGTTTCCCGAATAAGGCAAAATTAAAAATAATGATTTCTGTTTGCAATGTAAGCATGCGCTACGGCGCCAAAATACTGTTCGACGATGTCTCCACCGTCTTTACCGCCGGAAAACGGTACGGTCTCACTGGGCCAAACGGCGCCGGTAAATCGACCTTCATGAAGATCCTGACGGGCGAGATCGATCCAGAAAAAGGAAACGTGGTTCGACCCAGGAAGCTGGGCGTCCTCAGCCAGGACCAATTCGCCTTCGACGCCTATCGCGTGATCGACACGGTGATCATGGGCAATCGTCGATTGTGGGAAGCGATCGAGGAGCGTGAGGCTATTTTCGCCAAGGCCGAGATTAGCGATGAAGACGGCATGCGCCTGGGCGAACTCGAGGGCATCGTCGCAGAAGAAGACGGCTACACCGCAGAAAGCGATGCCGCCATTCTGCTCGATGGCCTGGACATTCCGGAAGAGCTGCACGACCGCAAGATGAGCAGCCTTCAAGGCGGACAAAAAGTCCGCGTTCTGCTCGCGCAAGCGCTCTACGGTCATCCGCAGGCGCTGCTGCTGGACGAACCCACGAACCACCTGGATCTCGACTCCATCCATTGGTTGCAGGACTTCCTGATCCGGTACGAGGGCGCCCTGATCGTCATCTCGCACGACCGCCATTTCCTCAACAGCGTCTGCACGCACATCGCCGACATCGACTACCAAACCATCATCACCTACACCGGCGGGTACGACGACATGGTGATGGCCAAGACGCAGGTTCGCTCGCAGATTGAAGCGGACAACGCTCAACGGGAAAAGAAGATCGCGCAATTGAATCAGTTCATCGCGCGCTTCTCCGCCGGCACGCGCTCCAGCCAGGTGATGTCGCGCAAGAAAGAAGTAGAACGGCTGCAGACCACAGAGCTTGCAAAATCAAACATTCAGCGTCCATACATCAAGTTCACCATGAACCGGCCCTCCGGCCGCCACGCGCTCGAGTTCCAGGATCTCTCCAAGAGTTATGGAGACAAGACGGTGTTTGCCGGCTTCGGAGCCTCAGTAGCTCGCGGAGAGAAGATTGCGCTGGTTGGCCGCAACGGCGCCGGCAAGACCACTCTAATTCGATCCCTAATCGGGAATGCTCCGGGAATGGATAAAAACGAGCACGGAATCGCCATCGATTCCGGAGAAGTCAAGTGGGGACACGAAGTGCAGATCGGATACTTCGCCCAGGACCATCGCCCATCCATCGGCGGCGGGCTCACCACCCTTGATTGGCTGCGGCAATTCGATGCCAAAGCTTCGACCGAGGAGTTGCGCGGTCTGCTCGGGCAAATGCTCTTCCAGCGCGACGAAGCTCTTAAGCCGGTGGAAGCCCTCTCCGGCGGCGAGGCAGCTCGTCTGCTCTTCTGCAGGCTGATGCTGGAGAAACCCAATGTTCTGGTGCTGGACGAGCCGACCAACCACCTCGACCTGGAATCGATCAACGCTCTGAACATCGCTCTTCAGCGCTATGAAGGCACTGTATTTCTCGTCACCCATGACCACGATGTCATCGAAGAAGTGGCCACGCGCATCTGGCACTTTGACCACGGCAATATCGAAGACTTCAAGGGCACATACGACGAGTACACCGCCAGCGTAATGGCGTGATAACGCCGCATTCGTGACGTGCGCTGTTACGCGGTCGTGTATCTTACGCTAACGCGGGTTCCACCCGTGCGACCGTTTACTTCACCGTGACGGCAATGGGAGCTGACGGGATGCCGTTCGCGACGACAACGAGCTGACTGGGGCCATGCTCCTGGGTCCTCGGCACGTCAAAATGAGTTGACACCAGATTTGACGACGCAACTGCCATGCTGCTGTGGTCGTGCGTTCTGCAATAAAACACGTGCCCGGTTCTGTTGTTGGTGATCCGCACGATCGGATAGTTGGTTGCCGATTGGTAATCGTCCCCGTAAGCCGACGCTTGCGACATGCCGTTGAACAGATATCCGGAAATCAGGTATGACCCGCCAGCACTGACGACCGTAGGGGCAGATTGGATCGTGGGCGCCCAGGCCGGATTGTAAGTTCCCGCAGGGTTATATACCGAGACGAAGAAGAAGTCGGTGAACAGGATTTGCCCAGTGGGAAGGACGAGGAAGTTGCCGTAGAAGGACGAGTCATTCGACGCATTAGGAGCCGGAGCGGCTTGCGTCAGGCTTGTCCCGTCCCATTCCAGGAACGTGGCAGGAGTGTTAAAGATCAGTGGGCTGGTCATCATCAGAACTTTGCCGTTCGGTTCGAGCGCGGCAGGACCATCGGCGATGTCGAGTGATCCGGGGAAATCCGGACCCACAGTCCAGGCGCCGGTCTTCGAATCGTAGATGGCAGTGTGGCCGGCGCCGCAGCGATTTGCCCCCGTATAGAACACCGTGCCATCGGGCCGCAGAATGGCGGGCCCTACTTCCTGGGAAGCATGGTTCTTGCCGCCGCAACTGAGGGCAGAATCCCAAAGCTGCACAATCGTGCTGCCGGCGCTGGACCACGAGCCGGTCGCCGGATCGTAGATCTCCGAGTTCATCCCCACGCGCGAGTATGCAAACACGTAAGCGTCCACCGTGAGTATTTTGCCGTTCGGCAGCAGCGTCCAGCCTTCTTCGTCATTGACGTCGAATTTGTTTGCGCCGGTCGGCGTCCAGGTCAAGGTGCCTGGGTCAAACAGAGCCGCCTGGGGAGTGCAGCAATTGGCCTGCATGTAGATTCCATCGGGCAGAACCACACTTTGGGCATCCCCGATGGTGGACCAGCCGGCGGGAGGATTCACCGAGGTCCAGGTGTTCCTGAGGGGATCATAGATCGCGCCTTGGTTCGTCCAGACCGCCTGCCCGAAGTTGTATTCTCCGCCTTCGATCACCACGCGCCCGTCGGGGAGTACGACTGATCCGTGGTAAAGCGGACTGTATCCGGGTGGCAGCGACGCCACCTGCGTCCAGCTTCCATTCACATAGCTGCCGAACTCGTCGGGCGTCAGCTTCCACCAGTCCTGGCAACCCTTGTCGGCGAGCAATACTGTGCCGTCGGTAAGCAAGAGTGGGCTGCCGGGACCGCAGTCGGTGAAATCAAGAACGGGCGGCTGGTTGTTCAACAATTGCCATGGTGATGCGGCAGTGGCGGCCGGAAGAAGGACGTCGGCAGACGTCACGGATTTTCGCGGGGGGAGCGGTTTGGGTGGCGCGAGCTGTGCGTTCACGATACTGGTTAGAAACAGTACAACCCACAAGGCTGTAAACATTCGCAGGATCCAACCGTTTTTGCGCTTCATGGTTTCCCTCTTCTTATTTATGGCGTGCATCTTGTCGTTGATTCTAGGAACGCCCTGATCGCGCCTCCACGGGCGTGCGGAGCCCAGGAGATGATAACTCTCCCGACAGGCGGCAGGCATTATGCGCTGGAATTCTTCGAAGTCAAGAGGAAAATGCAGTCGCTCCACTCTCAGAAGTGCCGCCCGCATTCTCGAGGGCGCAGCCCGCTGAGCATCGGCGCACAAAGACGAAGGCATCATTTCAGGCGCGCCCCTCCGTCCAAACTGATACATGTGGGCGCTAAGCCTTCTGACTAAACCGCTACAATCGGCGACACCTTGCCGTCAAAGTAACTCCGTCTGTGGTCCTGCGGTGCAGCGGTGTGCTTCCCTTTTTCGCGCGGCTCGCCTCCCCGCGCTGTTCGTATTCTTCTTCGTATCCGCGCTGGCTGCGCAGCAGAAGACAGAATCAGACTTCGTCATCCGCGATTTTCACTTCCGCAGCGGCGAGACGCTCCCGGAGCTGAAGATCCATTACGTCACCTTGGGAGTCCCACAGCGGGACGCCGGCGGGCACGTCGCGAATGCGGTGCTTCTTTTGCATGGCACCGGTGGATCGTTGAGCAGCTTTCTCGGAGAGCGTTACTCGACGCTCTTTCAGGCAGGCCAGCCGCTGGACTCATCGCGGTATTTCATCATCATTCCAGACGGCATTGGCCACGGAGGTTCGTCAAAGCCAAGTGACGGATTGCGCGCTCGCTTTCCGCATTACGACTATGACGACATGATCGAAGCCCAGTATCGGCTGGTGATAGCAGGCCTGCACATCGACCGTTTAAAGCTGGTGAGCGGAACTTCCATGGGCGGCATGCACGCGTGGCTCTGGGGCGAACAGCATCCAGAGATGGTCGATAACCTTTTTCCGCTCGTGTGCATGCCGACGGCGATTACCGGGCTCAACCGTTTATGGCGTGACCTCGCAATTTACCTGATCACCAGCGATCCTGATTACCAGAACGGGAACTACCAATCGGAGCACGGCCTGAATAAAGCCATCGCGATGTTCGAGTTGATTATGGATGCTTCTTCGCTGGTTCAGCCCAACGCTCCCGACCGGGATGTAGCCGGCACTCTTTTCAAGATTTGGATGGGAGACGCGGGCAAAGAGCGCGACGCTACCGATTTGGTCTATGCCCTGGATGCCTCGCGAAATTACAACCCCGAGCCGAACCTGGAGAGGATTCGCGCGCGCGTAATCGCGGTAAACGCAGCCGACGATTTCATCAGCAATACCGACGAGGGAGTAACGGAGACATTAATGAAACGAGTGAAGCGCGGACGCTTCGTTCTCCTTCCGGAAAGCCTTGGCACCCACGGTCACAGCAGCGGCGGAGATCCGTCGCTGTGGAAGCAGTATCTCGCGGAACTAATGCGATGAACCAAATTCTAGTGCTTCGAGTGCCGAGACGTGAACTTGCTCAAGACAAACTCCTGGACCACAGCGTTCGCCATCCGGCCGCCGGCGCCGATTAAGGCCCCGCTAAGCACCAATTTCGCGCCACGATCTTTGTCGGGATAGTAGGCATTCGCGATTGCACCTGAGGCCAGGTCACCCCCGACGCCGGAGAAGTTGAACTCAGGGCGTCCGTCGTCTCCTCTGATCACAAATGCACTGGAGAGCGCATGACGCAAGCGGGATTTATTAGTACCTGTGACTTGATAGAAGTAACGCGTGTCCTGGTGCAGCAGCGAGGGCAGGATTGCGTCCCCGACGAGAATATTGGTGTAGCCCCCGGCGAATGTCGCACCCAGGCGCTGACCATAGCCCTGCGCACCCTGACGATAACTGGGATAGCCGGACGCCTGATAGATCGCTGCGTTTAAGCCGAAGCCGGCAGTGGTTACCGGATCGGTCAAGAGCTTCATTGCGAGATTGAACTTCAGCTTCGACGTGAGAGGTGAGGCGTCGTGGTTATAAACAACATAGAAATTCGGTATGATGCCGGCGATGCGCTGCTGTTCCTCGGCCTTCACCTCTTGGAGCGCGACTTCCTCGGAAGGAATAACCGTCACCGTGACCTGCACGCTCGCGACGCGCAGGCTAACCCCGGGGAGTACAAAGTACTGATTCGGCTTGAGGGTGATCTCGTCTGAGGTCCAGGTTGCAAAGCCTTCGGCAGTGATACTGACATGATAGGGTGTTCCCGCTTTGACACCGTCGAGTTTGAAGAAACCGGTATCTTGCGTCGAAACGCGCCGATCGTCCTTGCGGCTTGAACCCTCCAAGACAACGGTCGCGCCTGGAACAACTCCACCCGTGACATCCAGTACGGTGCCGACGATTGTTCCGGGTTGCGGCTCCGGGTTTGAGAGTTGCTGTGCTACCGCAGTCGTTCCCGCCCAAACGGCCACGAAAAGTATGCAAATTGATCTGGAAATCTGCAGCCTCATCAAATGCTCCTGCGTGATGCAAGATGCGCGCACAACCTTTTTGGTCGCAGATTTTGAATTTTTTCATTCTGAATTGGAAGCGAAGAGTGTCGAAAGTGTCGAAGTCGGCCCGACTTTCAACGAGCGATTCGATCTCGGAGACCTGAATGAATATTGGGCAGGGGTGACCCGTCTTTCTGCTCTATTTGTTTCTGTTTCCGATATCTAGGAAGTGAGTGCCGCACACTCGCGGTTTTCCCCGATTCTTGGAGCTACGTCAATATGTAGGCTAACCCACTCATCGACTTCGCCACGGCGAGCGATGAGTGGGCTTCTCCCAGCTTTAGCTCAAGGACGCGATATCAATCACGAAGCGGTACTTCACATCACTCTTGAGCAGGCGTTCGTAGGCTTCATTGATTTGCTGAATCTTGATCAGCTCGATGTCTGCGGTGACTCCCTTTTCCGCGCAGAAATCGAGCATCTCCTGGGTCTCGCGGATGCCGCCGATAGCGGAACCGGAAAGACGGCGCCGCCCCATGATCAGGCTGAAGCTGTACAGGGGTGTCGGTTTTTCCGGCGCGCCCACCAGAGTCATGGTGCCGTCGCGCTTCAGAAGTTGCAGATAAGAGTTGAGGTCGTGCTCGGCAGAGACACAGTCGAGAATGAAGTTGAAGCTGCCCGCGTGTTTTAGCATTTCGGTTTCATTTCGGGAAACAACGACCTCATCGGCACCCAGGCGAATGGCGTCCGCCGTCTTGTTTGGTGACGTTGTGAAGAGCACCACGTGGGCTCCGAAGGCCTTGGCGAATTTCACTCCCATGTGGCCCAGACCGCCAAGACCTACGATTCCAACTTTCTGTCCTTTGCCCACATTCCAGTGGCGCAGTGGCGAATATGTGGTTATGCCGGCACAGAGGAGCGGCGCAGTTCCAGCAGGATCGAGCTGGTTAGATACTCTCAGGACATAATTCTGGTCCACCACGATGCTCTCGGAATAGCCGCCGTAAGTCACTCCGCCGAGGATTTTGTCTTCGCCGTTGTAGGTGAGCGTGAAGCCAACTTCGCAATACTGCTCTTCTCCCGCGCGACAACTGGCGCAGGTGCGGCAGGAATCGACCAGGCAGCCAACGGCGGCGATGTCGCCTTCCTTGAACTTCTTCACCTCACGGCCGACGGCGACCACACGGCCAACGATTTCATGTCCGGGCACACAGGGATACACGGTGGGCATCACCATCTGCCACTCGTTGCGCACCTGGTGCAGGTCGGAGTGACAGACCCCACAGTAGAGAATTTCGATCTGAACGTCTTGCGGCAGCGGCGAACGGCGAGGGATGGTGTGAGGCGCCAGCCCTGAAGAGGCGCTCCTGGCTGCGTAAACTTTAGCAGTGAATGTCTGTGGCTTCTGAGTTTGCGGAGCTGGAGCTTGAACTGTGTCGATCATTTGACATCTTCCTCTCTGTAGAACGGTTGGGGAATAAGACGGACTGCAATCGGCGACTTACAGCCAACATCTCAGAAAACCATATGATGTGCGGGGACGCCACGGCGCTGCAGATTTTCGGGATGAAATTTTAGTCCTTTGAGGCTTCTCTGCCTATTCCGCAAATCCATCCTTTATTCGGTTCTTCAATGATCTGCAAAACAGGCTCGGCCACCCGCGCATGATCACCCAACACAGCTATATTGTGCCAAAAAGGAACCGTATCGGCCGGGCACCCTGCTCAATTTCAGGAAGAGCCCGATCCCACAGCGAGTCGCCAAAGGCGTAATATCGAGACTACTTCATGCGTATGGATGAGGGCCCTATGAATATTGTAGATATGAAGAAGAAGAAGACGCTAGTGCAGCTTACGGTCGAAGAGGAGCGGGCCAGAGAGAAGGCGATGGACTTCTACCTTTACGTTGGCAAGACCGACGCGGACGCGACGCGCCTGGCGTGGGCAGATATCCAGAAGGCCTTCCCGCGGCTTAAGGCGTACGACAATGCGACACAAGTCGCTGAATAAGCGTGGATCCTCGAGAACACCGCAAATCCACTTAAACCTTCGAACGCAATGCGATGTTCCGTGGCTCTCCTGGTTCCCTTCGCCGCAACCCGCGCATTTTCAAGCAGCGCGCGATAACTGACGTCTCGTCGAAAATTCGGAACAAAGCTATTACTTCGGAGCTTCAGCTCGAACCTCGGATGGAATCGACTTAAGCTCTGAGGCAGTGAGAAGACTGCGATCGCAATAACCCAGACCCTCAGTGCAGGCCTTAACATTCCGTTGACGATCTCTGGATTGCAAGGAGGCAGTTTCAGCCTTGTTTAGATCGGCAAAGTTGCAGGCGGCGTCGCCGTTTCCGCAATTCTCCAGATTGCGCTGGTGGTCGAATTGAAGCACGCGCTTCAACTCAGGCTGAGTTAATTTCGCGCGATCACACTGCTCCCACCCGTTACGGCAATTCTCTGCGTTGCGCTCATGCTCGGCCAGGCTCACATGCCGCGCCTCTAACGATGTAAGTTTGGAGTAGTCGCAGAGGTCCCAACCATTTTCGCAGTTGGACACGTTGTGTTCCTTCACCGCGTGAGCCACGTCGAGTCGCTGCGTCGGCGTCAGCCGGGTTGCATCACACGGGCCAACGGCATTCATGCAATCGGACCGGTTCCGCTCCAGTTCACCCTGGGAGACGCTGATTGCGTCTCGGCGACTGAGTTTGGAATGATCACAAGTCTGCACTCCAAAGTTGCAGTCCTCGAGGTTGCGCCGATAATCTGCAACCGCCAACGAATTTGCTTCTGACGAGGTAAGTTGAGAATGATCGCATGAGGATACGCCATTCCGGCAGTCACCGATGTTCTTGACATGACGCGCTGCGCTTACGTCGGCCGTCTCGGCGGCCGTAAGAGTGGAGCGGTCGCATAGCGACCAGCCATCCTTGCAGGCGAGAACATTGCGATCGTGATCGGACGTTTGAGCGATAACAATGGCCTGCGAAAGCACCAATATGGTTGTTAATAGCTGTATGATCTTCATTTTGCTGCAGTGCATATTGCCTTTTTTCTTCTTCTCAAAGTCCCTGAGATTCTCTTCTGTGAATTATCGTCGCTTCTGTGTGCCAGTCTGTTCAAAGCAGCTCACATCTAGCGACGGCCTCTATTCTGCCGCATGGCGCAGGCTCCTGAGGCGTTGAACAAATAGGCAAGCACTTCCCATCAACCTCGGCCTGCGCACGCCTGCTCCAACTCAAGTCACTTGGCGGTACCGTTTCCGTTTGTATGAGGCTTGAGCCATTCGGGAGTGTCGTCTCGCATGACTCCGCGATCGAGAATCTCTTTCACTTGTTTGGCGAGAGACTCAAGCCGACTGACATCATCGTGCGCCAAAGTTAGAAATCGCGGTTGGATGGATGCGTTCTTGAAAACGTCGATTGCGGCGTCTGAAATCATTTTTGTTCCTTTACTGAACTGTGCCAGGGAATGTGGATTACTCAGTCGAGTGCACCGTGAATCCCTGCTTCTTAACCCGGGAGCGCCCCAATGCGGTCCAATGCTCCGGTCATATCCTTCTGAGCTGCGCTGATGAAGCTTTCGCTGGGCTGGCTGATCTGGATCAAGCCGTCGAGAAAATCGGAAGAAGTGGGCGGAAAGACAGCTTGATGTTGCATGATCGCGTCCAACATCCAGGCGAGATCGGCTGAATAGATGCCGTCATGGAACGTGGCTCCGCTCTGGTGAGTATCGCTGGACTGCATCCAGTATTCGCATATCAGGCGCCAGTGGCCGCGTTCAGTTGAGAACCAAAACTTCAGGTAGTCCAGGAAGTGCCTGGCTGCAGTTCGATATTCAATCTGTATCGCGGTCGCCTCATCGGCCTTCGTCAGTTCCTTCCAGTTGAGCGCGACAGCGCATTCAAGAATGCGATCGAGGGTCGCGTTCTCTGGCGTAACGTGCCTGGAGTGAGCTTCTGAAGGCGAGGTTAGAAGCGTGCGTGATGCTGCCATTGATTCCTGATTTCGTCGTAAAGGATATTACACAGCAGCAGGCCACCTCCTTACTGTATAAGACAGCTCACTCAAAGTAGTTTCGCGATCATGATTCGCACTAATTAGGATTTGACTCCTGGCGGGTATCAGCGTAGGGTCGAAGATGAGTGAGCCTTCCTATCCTCTTTCAGATCCTCTGAACTAAGTCAGTCCCTCTGAAGCTTTCCCTTCTTAGCAAACGCACCACAACCTTTAGGAGGTTGCAATGTTTGCTCGTAATGTCTCTATTCGCCTGAAACCGAACACGTTCAACGATTTCAAACAGACGTTTGAAAAAGAAGTCGTGCCGGTACTGCAAAAACAGGCTGGATTCCGCGACGAAATCGCCCTCTCTGGCGACACCGATACTTATGTGACCGCGATCAGTCTTTGGGATTCCAAGGAACAGGCTGACGCTTACAACAGCAGCACGTATCCATCCGTGTTGAAGACTCTGGATAAGTACCTGGATGGTCCGCCAAAAGTGCGCGCTTCGGGTGTAATCAGCTCCACTTCACACAAAGTGACCGCAGCTCAAGTCGTAGCGGCTTGAGACGGTTTTTCAGACGAGAAGGGTTGACGATTCGCCCTTCTTGTCCGACGGTCTGAAGAAAGTCCAAATCTGGAGTCTTCTATGTATATGAAAAGCGTGAGTTGGGTGTCGGTGATTGCGCTGGTTCCAGCCGTGTTCCTGATTTCATCTGTGAATTATAGAATTGCGATCGAGTTCATCGTCTGCGCGGCGGCCACATCGATATTTGTTCAAGCCTTCCGCGCAAGGAAATATGAATGGGCAGGAGCTTTCCTGGTGATCGCGTTGGCGTTTAATCCCATCTTGCCGATCTCCGTTTCCGACAATCATTTCAGGTGGTTGGAAATCGCATGTATGGGAACATTCCTGGCTTCTTTGTTTTACCTCAAAACAACCATGCCACCACCGGCAATGATTTCTATAGCGACTCCGCGGTCGTAATGAACCCGAGATGAGTTGCGCGGGGCCGGGCCAGGAAAGAGCGTTTCATCCAAGGGAGTGCCTCGTGACAAAGGGATCCGCAGCAATTCGACGACAGGCAGCTTCTCAACCTGAAAGCATCGGCCGCGGCAACAACGGACGAAGATTCATCGGCTATGACCTATGAAGGTTGTCCAAACGACTCGGCAGCAAGTGTCGCCGACGTTACCGGATACTCCGGCTCCTAATTCTGTCAGCCCAGCAAAGATAGAGCTCTGAAGAAGCGGCTCCCGCAACTTCGTCCTTATCCTTAAGTTCGCAGAATCCCAACGCAACAAAGTTCCATCACACAGACGATCGTCGCCTCGCCACACCCGCTTAAGACCCAAGTACATCTGAGGCTGTTAGAGCAATTCGAGGAATCAGTTTTTACAAGTCGGTCGCCTGCTTTACGATCCTAATGGCATTCTGACTGAAGTCCAGCTTTGCCGCTTTCGGCTTTTTTGGCTTTTTCTTCTCGCGCTTCGGCGCATTCTTGTTCCCCATTTTGGAATGATGTCACAATTCAGGTTCCATTGCGAGAGCCTAAAAATTCAAACTGCACCACTACCCAAATTCCTCGGCTCCGCACTGTATAAAACAGCTCAGACAGGGACCTCCCCGGCGGAATATAAGGCATCGTAGGGCCGTTCGTATCGGCTGCCCCCGACACAGAACCTGCGTATTGAGGAGATCACCATGCCGTCTTCAGCTAAGACATCTCAAAACAACGAGATCTGCGAAGGTTTGAAGGAACTGATTCAGGATCCAAAGTCCTTCGGCTTGCGGGAGAATTTGCCACGGCGCGTTCTAGACCTGTTAGCCGAGTCACGGAAGATGCTAACAGAACTCCTGTATGACAGAGCAGTGCCGCCGAATAATGACTTAGCGGCCGAACTGTCGCAGGACGCCGACGCAAAATACCGCTTTAGAGAAGAAGACGAGATTTGGCCGTTTCATATACTGCTCGGCCGCCGGATGGACCAGCTCTCTCTCAGCCCCCACGATGTTGCCGTGAGCCTTGGCAGCACGCTTCAGTATGTGTCGGACTTGCGTAGCGGCATCAAGACACCGACCGAGCAACGCATTGTGGAACTGGCGATGCTGCTCGACGTCTCTCAAGAGAGCCTTAGGACAGGAGTAAGAGAACAGGTGAATGGCATGGCGGCGACGGTGTGAATTCACGAGCAATCCAAGTCCCGGTGCCGGAGACACCAAGTATGTCGAGTCCTTTGAAAGTCGGAACTGTCCTATTGCAGGATGATACTTTCATTCCCGATTCGGTCTGGGTGGTTAAGGAGACGTTCTGTTCTGGCTGGCAGGCGATCACCAACCTCAATGGCGAAGATCTGGACCGGCAGATTCGAAACCAGAACTGGAATTTCATGTTTATGGCGGGCGCGCTTCACGGCACATCCTGGGGATCGTGGAGCGATGTCGCCGTCCGATGCGCAGCCATTCGAGTCCTGCGAAAGACTGAACTCGCCAAGTTCAATGCGTTTGAGATAACCGGCGTCCACAAGCGTAAGTTCCTAAGCTTCCATTACGTGACCGTGACCGGTCATTCGCGTCACATACAGAAGAGCAGAGTCTTACAGAAACTCGCGGAACGAATTCATCAAGCCGCACACCCGGCTCCAGGCGTAGATCCAAACTTGCCTGCCCTGCCGTTGCCCGCTCCAGCGGTTGCAAGATGAACGCCCATATTGACGGGGAAGCCGATCTATTCACAGTGCTCTCGCGCCTCTCAGGCAGTTACGCCAAATTGGCAGGAGTACCTATGCCTCTCGCGAACATTCCGCTGAGGTTCTCAGGCAATGGAACTGCACTCGTGTCTGCATTTGGGAATTCTTGCGAATAGCGGAACGAGAAAGCGATGGAGGAGATTCCATTCGGCAGGACGATTGAAGGCCGTCAGCCTTTTGAGCGTCCGGCGACCATCAGTCCGGCTCCCACAACGATCATCACCCCGCAGAGGACTGGAGACACTTTCTCCTGAGACCGCGTTTCGACTCCAAAAGATACATCACCAGCTTTGACCCCATGCTTCTCCGTGTGAGGAATCGGCACGAACAGCAGCACTACTCCGATAATTAGCAGCAGCAAGCCAAGGTAAAGCAAAGCCTTCATCCCAGTGTTCTCCATTTGTGGACTGACAACAAGCGCGGGCCATACTACAACAAAGCTCATTTCGTTGCTTTTTCTTGAGTCCTGCGAAATCGAAGCCCAGACGCCAGGATGCCGTGCAAGATTCCTGCCTGGCTACGTTCTTCCTGTGAGTCGAATAGAATCTTAGCGATGCGCCGTCTCTTGCTTCTGATCGTCTGCCTTGATTTCCTTGTTCCTGCGTTTGCCGACAACGCTCGCAAGGCGGAGTTGCGCAACCAGAAGAAAGCCCAGAGCGACTACACGACTGCGATGGAGTTTGTCCGCGACGGCGATCTGAGCAAAGCCAAAGACCTGCTTGACGAGGCTGTCAAGCTCGATCCTCGCAATGTCTCCGCACTCACGGCCCGAGAGCTTTTGCGCCAGCACGACGTACAACAAAAGGTGTCGCAGGCGAACTGGGAACTGGGATTGAATCAGCGCGACAAAGCCATTGCCGGATTTGAGCAGGCGCTCCGGCTCGATCCTGAAAATCCAACCGCTCAGGAGGGGTTGCGCACCGCGATGGCGCAGAGTTCGCGAACCGACAGCGGCCCGGCGCCGCTTCTTTATCGCGATGCTGACGAAATTCACATCGAGCCCAGCGATCAGAAACACGACTTTCACTTCAGAGGAGACAGCCGCGGACTGATCCAGCAGCTTTGGAATTCGTACGAGGTTCGTCCTCTGATCGATAGTTCGGTAACCAGCAAGCAAGTGCGCTTTGACCTGGAGGGCGCCGACTTCGCCACTGCGGTCACGATTGCTTCGCAGATGACGAAGACGTTCTACGTGGCCATCTCAAAAAACCAGGCGTTGATTGTGGGCGACACGCCCGAGAACCGGAAGAACTTCGAGCGTCTTGCGCTGAGAACGTTCTACTTCGGAGAGGCCTCTACGCAGCAAGAGATCAACGACACTGTCACCATGTTGCGGCAGGTGTTCGAGTTTAAATATGTCCAGCCTGCGTCCGGTAAAAATCAGGTGACGGTGCGCGCGCCGATGTCGATACTCGAGCCGGCAACCCGCATTCTAGACGATCTTTTCTCCGGAAAACCTCAAGTGATGCTTGAATTGAACGTTTTCGAAGTGGAGCAGACGCTGGCCCGCGATATCGGCATTGGAGTTCCCACTCAGTTCACGCTCTTCAACGTGAACACTGAGGCGCAGAAACTGCTGAACTCGGGGAACCAGAACCTCATCAATCAACTCATTTCCTCGGGCGCGATCAATCAGGCGGGCAGCTCGTCGATTGCGGCGCTGCTGGCGGGCCTGGCCGCAGGTGGGCAAAACTCAATTCTCAGCCAACCCATCGCCACATTCGGCGGCGGACTCACGAAGAGTGGCGTGATCGTTCCCGGAACGACCTTTCATTCGTCGTTAAACCAGTCGTCCCTGCAGTCTTTGGAACATGTAATGCTGCGCGTGGCACAGAATGATCCAGCTACGTTTCGCAATGGAACGCGTTATCCCGTTCTGAATGCCAGCTTCGCTCCCATCTTCAATAACCCGGCGATTTCCAGCGTGCTAGCGAATCAGAGTTTCGCCGCGCCCTTCCCTTCTTTCTCCTATGAAGATCTTGGGCTGACGCTGAAGGCTACGCCAACTGTTCATGGCAGGGAGTACGTTTCCCTGAAGCTGGAGTTTCAACTGCGCGGACTGGGAGCCACGCAATTAAATGGTGTGCCGGTAATCACGAATCGGGAGTACAACGGGACCATCGGCATCCCGCTCGGCGAGACTGCGGTGCTTGCCGGAATGGTGACCAAATCGGAACAACTCACCTTGCAGGGACTTCCCGGCATTTCGCGACTTCCGATCCTCGGAGGCGCGACGTCGGTTAACAACAAGCAGACCGACCAGGCCGAGTTGTTCATGACGATCCGTCCCTATCTGGTGCGCGACTCGACGCACAATCCAAACGCCGGAACGGCCTTCGTTCCGCCTCCGAGCGAGTAGTAGCTACATGTAGTTGCGACGGGGAGTTCCCTGATACCAGGCGAAGTCCTGGTCATACTTCGGCGTGTTTGTTTCTCCCGCGATTAGATCCTCGACAACGCTCATCTGATCAACTAACCACAAAATGCCAGGCACCCACTCTGCTAAGATTGCCGGAGCGTAGAGAACGCATCCGGTCCGCGGAAAGGGTAGAAGCCCATCTTGCAGTAAGACATTTCTTGCGAACCTTCTTTCAGCCCGAGGTGCGGACGACGGGCGCGGCAATGAAAGGAGGTCGCTATGCCGACCGATCGTCCCCAAGTCTCTCGCGGGCTTCCAGAACATCCAAACCTGCGCCATCTCAAAGATCAGGCCAAGGCCCTGCTCAAAGCCGGCGAAGCTGCGTCCATCAGCAAGGCGCAATTCAAGATCGCTCGCACGTACGGGTTCGCCAGTTGGCCGAAGCTTAAGGCGCACGTCGATTCGCTGGAAGAAATTGGACAGCTCAAGCAGGCCATCGATAGCAACGACTTGGCTCGCGTGAAAACCCTGATGACGCGCAATCCGGAATTGCACCACGCGCCGCTTGGATACAACAAGAATGGTCCGCTCACCTGGGTGGCCGAATGTCGCCTGCCCTGGGAGCCGCCGACTCCGCAGAGATTGGCGATGGCGGAATGGATGATCGATCACGGGTCGGATGTGCACCAGGGCGGCGATGGGCCATTGATGCGAGCTGCACTGGTGGGCTATCGCATTCCCATGATGGAACTACTCTTCGCTCGCGGCGCCGACGTGAACGCGTTGTGGAACGGATACTTCCCTATCATCTTCGCGCCCTGCGAAACCCTAGAGCCCGCGCCCCTGAAATGGCTGCTGGAACGCGGCGCGAATCCCAACTGTGCTGATCCGCAGCGCAAGTATCCCGGTACAGCCCTGGACTATGTGATTGGCACCTATGGGCGTTCCAAGGAGCTCGGCGAGTGCATGGATATCCTGGCCGAGGCGGGCTGCACCACTCGATACAATTTGCCGCCGGTGTTGAGTCTGCTTCGCAACCGCCTCGATCTTCTCGCAGAACAGCTTGACGCCGAGCCCGCGCTGCTGCATCGCCGATTTCCCGAATTGGACTTCGGCTCCACGGGCGAGCGCCGGTTGAAACTGCACAACGCTACTCTCTTGCACGTTGCGGCGGAGTACGGAAACCTGGATGCAGCGACCCTGCTGCTCGACCGTGGAGCAGACGTCAATGTACGCGCGGAAGTCGATGAATCCGGCGTCGGCGGACAGACTCCGATTTTTCACGCCGTGACCCAGTTCTACGATTGGGGATTGCCGGTGGCGCAGTTGCTCCTCGATCGCGGAGCCGACCTCACGCTGCACGTCAAGCTTCCTGGTCACTACAAACGACCGGACGAGTTTGTCGAGTGCACACCGTTGGGCTATGCCCGGCTGTTCCCCAGCGGTTCGTATCAGAACAAGAGTGTGACGTTGCTGCGTGAACGGGGAGCGCCCCAGTGAGAGCCGGATTGAATCTTAGATCGTTCGGCCAACCACTAGTGCTCTAGATGACAGCTCACGTTCCCCACATGTACATTGGCGGGCCTGGAGGAACGAAGACATGCCAGTCGGTCGGAAAGCACGGTCGCGACGCGACTTTCTGCGGGGAGCGGCCGCCGCGGTTATCGCCCTAAAAGCGAATCTAGGAGCGAATCAAACGGAGCGGAGCCGGCCGCCGAACATTGTATTCATTCTCGCTGACGATCTGGGATACGCCGACGTGTCCTGTTATGGGCGGCCTGACTTCCGCACACCCAATATTGACGGAATCGCTTCCAGAGGCGTGCGCTTCCTGCACGCGTACGCGAACTCGGCGGTTTGCAGCGCCACCCGGACGGCACTGATCACCGGTCGCTATCAGTACCGGCTGCCGCTGGGACTCGAAGAACCGCTGTCTGGACGACCTGAAATCGGCCTCCCTCCTGAGCATCCGACGCTGCCGTCGTTGTTGAAAAAAGCCGGCTACAGCACGACGCTGATCGGTAAGTGGCATCTGGGAGTCCTGCCGAAATTTGGTCCGCTGAAGAGCGGCTACGATCACTTCTACGGCTTTCGCGGGGGAGCCCTCGACTACTACTCGCACAAGAATGGGGCGGGCGACGACTTGTGGGACGACGATGTGCCGCTCCAGCAGAACGGATATCTCACGGAGCTGCTCGGCCGCCACGCGGTTAGCGTGATCGATGCGTATGCTAAGTCGGATCAAGCATTCTTCCTCAGCCTGCACTTCAATGCTCCGCACTGGCCGTGGGAAGCTCCGGGCGACCAGGCGGAATCGGAGCGAGTGGCGAAATCTTCCTGGGGACTGATTGACTTCGACGGTGGTACGCAGAAGACCTACCAGCGCATGATCGAAGGCATGGACGAGCAGATCGGACGTGTTGTCGCTGCGCTCGATCGCAATGGCCTGACGAACAACACGATCGTGATCTTCACCAGCGACAACGGCGGCGAGCGTTTCGCGGACACCTGGCCGTTCACCGGCAAGAAGACGGAATTGCTGGAAGGGGGTCTGCGCATTCCGTGCATTGTGTCGTGGCCCGCTCGGCTGCCGCGGGGAACCACAAGCGATCAGGTGTGCATCAGCATGGACTGGCTTCCCACGCTGCTGGCTGCGGCCGGCACGGCGCCCGATCCGGGTCATCCGCCGGACGGCATGAACCTTTTACCGCTGCTCGGCCCCAGCGCTACGCCCCTGCCTCGCAAGCTGTTCTGGCGATACAAGGCAAACGCCCAGCGAGCGGCCCGCGATGGAGACTATAAATTTCTCAAGATCCTGGAGAATACTTTTCTGTTCAATGTCGTCGATGATCCGCTGGAGCGCGCGAACCTCAAAGATCGCCATCCGGACATCTATCAGAAGCTGACGCGCGCGTGGTTTGAGTGGAATTCGGCCATGCTGCCCGAAGTACAAGAGAGCTACACGCATGCTTTCACTGCGAAAGAGCTTGCCGATCATTATGGCGCCAGGAATCCAGACGGAAAGCCGGACAATCCTAAGTCGCCTGATGACGACTAAGCCAAGTCGCGATAGGCCCTCGTTTGAAAGCCCGAAGGGCGGCATTCCTTTGCGGGCGGTCGGGTGTAAGTAGGGATTCCCGTTTTGGAATGCCGCGCATCCGTGGCTCCGGCGCAGATTTTTAACGCATCCCTAGAATCGGCGCTGTTTGCAGGCGAACTTGGTTTCAATCCTGCGCGCGAGGGCAGGTCGTTGACTTGGAGACCCTTTATTCATATATTGCCCGCAAGCAGAGGGGTGCTCATGCTGGGCCGGACTCTTGCGCATTACAAAATCAGCGACCGCCTGGGCGGCGGTGGAATGGGAATCGTTTACCGCGCCCAGGACACAAAGTTAGGAAGGCTCGTCGCGGTGAAGTTTCTGCCGGAGCATGAGCTGAACTCACCCGACGCACTCCAGAGGTTCGAGCGTGAAGCGCGCGCCGCTTCCGCACTCAATCATCCAAACATCTGCACGATCTACTCCGTAGAACAGGCCGAGGGCCAGGACTTCATCGTGATGGAGTACGTGGAAGGGGAAACCCTGGCGCAGATTATCTCTCGCGGACCGGTTCCGTTTTCCAGGTTATCGGAGTGGGCCATTGCCATCGCCGACGCGCTGGATGCTGCGCATGCTGCCGGCATTGTGCACCGCGACCTGAAGCCCGCGAACATCATGGTCAATCAGCGCGGCAATGTGAAGGTTCTCGATTTCGGCTTAGCGAAGATCGTCAATGCGTCCCCTGAAGTTACCCTTGACGCTTCCCTCACCGGGGCTGGGATCGTGCTCGGAACCGCCGCGTACATGTCGCCCGAGCAAACGCGCGGGGAAGAACTGGACGCCCGAAGCGATATCTTTTCGTTGGGCACGGTGCTGTACGAAGCTGCCAGCGGACGCGCGCCGTTTGTCGGAAATAACTTTCTGCACATTCTGGATTCCATTGCCAACGCAAGCCCGGATCCACCCAGCTCGGTGCGTCCCGAGATTCCGCGCTCGTTTGATCTTCTGCTCGAACAAATGATGCAGAAGGACCGCAGCCGTCGGCTGGCAACCGCTGCGCAAGTTGCAGTCGCAATTCGGGAAATGGTCTCCGGCCCTGCATCGAGCGCCGTGGCGCCCCAGGCGGCGAAGCTCGACGAGCGCACAGAAGCAATCGTCGGTCGGGATGCGGAGCTGATGCAGCTTGAAACCATGCTGCAGCAGGCCATCAATTCCAGTGGCAGGCTGGTCTTCATTACTGGCGAGGCGGGGATTGGAAAAACTTCTGTTGCCGATCGATTTCTGGCCCGTGTTCGTGCAACTTACCCCAGCGTCGTGATTACCCGCGGACACTGTGTGGAGCAGTACGGTCCCGGCGAAGCTTACATGCCTTTTCTGGAGGCAATCGGGACGCTGCTTGCCGGTCCCCACCGCGATCGGGTCACGCGAATTCTGCGCGCACACGCTCCCACCTGGTGCCTGCAGTTTCCCGCAGTCTTCGCTTCTACCGGCATCATCGAACAGTTGCAACGCGAGACGATCGGCGCCAGCAAGGAGCGCATGCAGCGGGAGATGACGGACGCCCTGGAGGAGATCGCGTCGCGGTCTCCGTTGCTGGTTTTACTCGAGGACCTCCATTGGGCGGACGTGTCGAGCATCGACTTGCTTCGGCACCTTTGCCACCGCATAGAGAAGCATCGCATCATGGTGGTGGGAACGTTTCGGGCGGCGGAAGTGGAGTCTTCGCCCTCCCATCCGCTGAAGGGCTACCGCGCTGAGCTGCGCAGCCGGCATCTCTGCGAGGAGATCGCGCTGGCGACACTCACCCTGGACAACCTTGCCCGCTATCTGGAAGAGCACTTCAAGCCCAACGATTTTCCCGATGCTCTGATCGCCCTGCTTCACCACAAAACCGAAGGGCATCCCCTGTTTGCCACCGCTTTGCTTCAGTACCTGAAAGAAGGAGGCATCCTGGTCTGGCAGAACGATCGCTGGACTTTGTCGCGCAGCCTGGAAGAGTTGATTCTCGAGGTCCCGGAGACCGTCCGCAGCATGATTCAGCGTCAACTGGACGCGACCAGTGAAGAGCACCGCAAGCTGCTGCAATATGCCAGCGTGGAAGGCGACGAATTCACGTCCACCCTTCTGGCCGTGCTGATGGGACGTTCGGACATCGAGGTCGAAGAAGACCTGGCGCAAATCGAAAAGAAGCATCGCCTGGTGATTAACCGCGGCGAAACGGAGTATCCGGATGGTGAAGTTGCCACGCGCTATCGTTTTGCCCACGCGCTGTATCAGAACGTGCTCTATTCAGAACTGGTGACCAAGCGCCGCGTGCTGCTCCATCGCGAACTCGCCAACCAGCTTCTCGCCCGGCACCGCGACGATCCCAACCGCATCGCAAGCCAGCTTGCCGGCCATTTTGAAAGAGGCCGCGAGTTCGATCAGGCCTTCGAGTACCTGCTTACAGCGGGGGAGAATGCGATACGCGTATTTGCCAATGTCGAAGCCAATGCGCATTTCACCAGGGCGATTGACCTCCTTCCCAAAACGAAACAGGACCTGCAAGGACAGTTTTTGACATCTGCCTTCCTGAAGCGGGGAACGGTGAGAGTGGCGCTCAGCGATTTTTCCGCCGCCGCCGGAGACTTTGAAGCTGCTCTGACAGCGGCAAAGGCGCTGGGCGATGCGCAAGCCGAGTGCACCGCGCTGATCTCGCTGGCCAATGCGCTGTTCTGGTCACATCGCATGGATGAGATGCGGACGCGCATGAGTGAAGCTCGCGATGCGGTGGAGCGCGCCGGTGATGAAGCGTTGCGCATCGATATCACCATGATGACTGCGATGAAGCACCTTTGCTACGGAGAACTGGAGGATGCGAAGAAATCCCTGGACGAAGTGATTCGAAGATCGGAGGCGAGCGGGCACAAGCCTGGGCTGATGGCAGGACTGGCGTGGCGTGGCGCGCTGCACTTTTTCCAATCGGAGTATGAGAAAGCCATCCCGATGGTCACGCAGGCCCATGCACTCAGCACGGAGTTGCGCGACAGCTTTACCTTAATGTATTCACTCTTCTTCCTTGGGCTGTCGCAAGGGAACCTGGGAAAGATGTCGGCGGCGCTAAAGACGCTGCAATCCGCACTGGAGACGGCCTCGCGGAACGGCGACCGCTTCTGGTTCCCACGCCTGCCAAATTGTGTTGGCTGGATCTATCGCGAAATCGGTGACCTGAAAAGCGCGCTTAAGCACGATGAATCCGGGGTGCAGATCGCGCGCCTGCACAGTGTCCTGGAGGCGGAAGCCAACTCGCTCATCAACATCGGAATAGATAAAACCGGAATGGGAATCAACCACGGCGCAATCGATGAGACCTTTCGCTCGGTAGATGACATCTTCCACCGCGACGCCTGGTTTCGCTGGCGCTACCGCATGCGACACCTCGCCGCCAGAGCCGAGCACTGCCTGGTAGAACAGCAACTTGAATCGGCCCTGGGCTACGCAAACCAGCTCTGGGATGAGGCTTGTCACAACGATTGCGGAAAGTACATGGCGGTGGCCAGAAAACTGCTGGCCGAGGTCGCCGGCCGATCGGGTGATTTCGAGCGCTCGCACCAGGAGTTGCTGGCTGCGCGTGAGATCCTGCAAACACGTCCCGTGCCGGTTGTGGCCTGGAAGATCTATTCCGCTCTAGGTCGCGTTCTGATGAAGCTCGGCCAGGATTCCGCAGGCCGGGAGTCATTCCGCGCGGCAGCCGAAATTGTGGATTCTATCGCCGCCAATATCGACGACGAAGCCCTGAGGAACACGTTCCGAGGCAGCACCGAAGCTTCTCTCGTCGTGCGAATGGCCAGTTCGCAGTCCAGCACATAAATCATCACGCGCGACGACCTCATTCCCTTCGAGTCTAGAGCGGATCAGGATTGATGTGTCCAGCTAGCAGACGGGTGAGGGCATTGAGTTGATGTCAGTACCGTTCGCGATAGCGAATGGGTGAATTGGTGCTGCATCCACCTGGAGCACTGCACCCGTCCGCTACCGCGGGACGGTACTGACTGCCGGATGGGAGGAATCCGTGAAGATCCGTGTGCATCCGTGTTGATCCGTGTGAGCTTTTGCCGTTGGTTTTGCTTTTGTCGCAGCTTTTTGGAAACAAGGATGTCAGGATTCAGTAAGATTCTCTGACTAATCAATTGCAGGCGCAGCAGGCGAGGAGGAATACATGCGGATTCCGGCTCTCTTCAAGGAACTCCAATACATCGGCCAAGCCGAAGGAGACAGAAGTACGTACCACGTCTTCAAGGGCAACCTCGGCTATCTCGTCGTAGCTCCGAACAACCGCGGCGGCTTGAACGTAAATGTAGTGAACCTCAAAATACCTGACATCATTGCGCGGAAGTTCCGCCTCCAGGAAGTGACGGGGCCGGCGCTTGCCAAGCGAAGCGGTCGGCCGGATCTTTTCCGCGTGCCTTTCGTGCCCCTCAATTCCCTATATGTCATGGTGAGCCTCGGTCGCGCTCGCAAACTAAGCAAGCACGAAGGGCGTGCGATGGTATTTAGGATTAAATAATTCCGGAGCTAAAGGCCGGATGAATTGGGTAATGCGTTATGGGATCGGCTTAGATTTCTGAGTCTTTGGTGTTGCTGAAGTCTCGGTCTTGGCGATTCGCTTCTTCGCGTTGGATAGATTCTTCTTTCGCTTGTGCCTGTTGCTCCGACTGCTGCTGCATGCCCGCGCGTTTCTCTTTGCTCTTGCGCATCGCCTCGGCGAATTTGCCCTCGGTCTGGCTTTTCGGTTTTTCGGTTGCCATGTGGGGATCATGGCACAGTTGGGTTTTGGAAGCTATAGCAACTTGGGTGAATGTCACGCGCGCGCGTCGCCAACTCTTGTGAATGCGTCAAATTGGGCGCCGCAAAAGTCGGGACCTGGTGTCGCGAGTTTTGCGGGGTTTGGGATGAAAAAGCCGCTTTGGAAGCGGCTTTTGCTTGGGAGCTTGAGACCGTCGCGTGGGTTAGGCGGCGCCAGGTTTAGGTTGCGAGGGGTTTAGGCTTACGCCGGGTTCAGGCGGCGACGGCTCTTCGTTGGATAGTTGTGATTTCGGCTTCGGCTTGCTGCCAGTCGTCGAGATCATGACCGTCCTCTCGTCCTCGTGCCTCATATAGTTCGTACGCACGCTGGCGAATCTGCTCTTCTACGTTTGTGCTTTGAGAGGCGCTAACTTTCGTTGCTGGATTCTTTCCTGGATCTTTGCTCATGGAAAAAACCCCCTTCCTTCGACCAAAACTACGCTCGTGGGGTTCGACTGGTCAATGACTCAGGATTGGTGCGCAACGGCATCTCTCGTTTAAATCCTGGCGCGCGTTGCTCTTCGGTAGCATCCCGACTACGCTGGGGAGTGAGGTTTCGCCCGATGGATTATGGCAAGCTGCAGAGATTTGCGATGCGACATGGGAGTGTCTCGGTCATCGACACCGGGGGCATCACTCGTTCAGTTGCAACAAGTGAGATGGCCACGCACGATTTAATCGCCACCGCGGACCAATTCTTGTGGGACGGGCTTTTGCGGAGTCGCGTCGAAATGGAAGAATTGCTTGCGCAAAACGAGCGCGGACTCTCGCCTGGATGCGGTGACTGCGATCGGCTGGAGAAAGAGCTTATAGCCGCACGCGATCGCGACAGGAAAGAAAAGAATTTGGAAATGCGGAGCGAGTCGCCTGCTCTGAGAAGCTTGCAGGAGCACCGGCGGACGCATTAAGCCTTTCGGACATTGACCGCCTGCGGTCCTTTCTGTCCTTTCTCAGAATCGAACTCGACCTTGTCACCTTCGTGTAAGGACTTAAATCCCTCACCCTGAATTGCGCTGTGATGGACGAAAAGATCCTTGCTGCCGTCGTCCGGGGTAATGAAACCGTAGCCTTTCGAATCATTG
>Ga0207110_10023_pt1 | contig 34298 bp, 20 predicted proteins | sample Alteio_BWMinHeat_74_FD_153582 | JGI IMG/M metagenome (GOLD analysis project Ga0207110, IMG submission 153582) | Enriched cells from forest soil in Barre Woods Harvard Forest LTER site, Petersham, Massachusetts, United States -... | ecosystem: Environmental > Terrestrial > Soil > Temperate forest >...
TCAACAACTACTACAATCCGTTCTATACAACGCGCATTACGAGCACTCCGTCGATCAAATTGGACGAAACTCTATCCGTCAAGATGCGTCTTTCGTTTACGTTTTCTAAAAACTACACGAATTCGCCGGTGCAGGCCATAGGTGGTGCCGAAGGCTTCCCCGAACCAATTACAGCGAACCGGGGGACCTACGAGTCGGGCCCGTCCTACCGCTTGAATTTCGACTACACGGTGCGGCCGACGATGATCCTGCACCTTGGCGCCGGTTGGTCGCAGTTCGACTTCAGCGATCACACGCTCACTACCGATTACAACCCGCAGAAGGACATCGGCCTGAAGGGAGCCACGCTAAACCGGAACTTCCCGAGGATGGCGGCTACCGTCACGACAGTACCCGCGATCGGCGGGATGAACGCGATGGGTGCAACGCCTCAGGGCAACTCGCCCGAGCGCCGCCCCTCGGGCACTCTCAGTCTGACCTGGATCCGAAACAATCACACGATCAAGTTCGGCACCGATTGGCGGGAGGACATGTTACCCACTCTTACCTATTCCAACACCGCGGGCAGCTTTAATAGTTTCGGGGCAGGCATTGCTGGAGGGACGGGAAACGGCGTCACTTGGCAACCCGCCTTGACGGGGCTTGTCGGTTTTACAGGGAACGCCGACGTGGGCTTTCCATACGCAAACTTCCTCCTGGGCAGCGTACGCACCGTGACGTTGAGCGTGCCGATCGCCTACCGCCGGTCCAAGCAGCAGTGGGGAATGTACTTGCAAGACACCTGGCGCGTCCGGCGGAATCTGACTATCGACTATGGCGTTCGTTGGGACTATGGTACGTATACCAAAGAAGATCATGGGCGCCTGGCGAACCTGAGCTTGACCCAGCCGAATCCGTCCGCGGGCGGCCGTCTTGGAGCGCTGATCTATGAAGCCACCTGTCAATGCCAGTTCGCGCAAAACTATCCCTATGCGATCGGTCCTCGCATTGGAATCGCCTACACGTTCAACCGGAAGACGGTGATTCGTGGCGGCGTAGCCATGGCCTACAACTCGACCGGAATCGTCAGCGGCAGCGCGGCGAACAGCGCTACCAACGCCACGCCCGCGGAAGGAGAGCAAGGATTCGCGCTCCGTGATGGAATCCCGTCGAGCGTGAGCCCGCAATGGCCAGTGTTCGACCCGGCCCTGGGCCAAGCTGTGGGTGCGGTCGTCGCTGCGCCGTCGATGGTGGATCCAAATGCCGGACGCCCGGACCGGATTTTCCAATGGAACATCAGTCTGCAGCGGGAGATCACGCGCAACCTGGTCGTCGAAGCCTCCTATGTGGCCAACCGCGGCTATTGGCTATCAACGGGCGGTCTCCAGGATTTCAATGCCATCTCCGTTCCTCTGTTGACCCGCTACGGTTTCACCATAGGCAACCTCGATGACGCGACGCTTCTCAACACGCGCCTGAATCTGCTGACGGCAGCTCAGAAGGCGATCCTGGCTGGCCGCGGCGTGGGCCTGCCCTACGACAGTTTCCCGGCAACGGGCGCCACGGCGCAGACCGTGTTGCAGTCGCTCAAACCCTTCCCGCAATTCTCCACGGGCATCAGTCCATCAGCTCCCATGGGAAGGTCGTGGTATGACGCGCTTCAGACCACGATCACCAAGCGTTACTCGCACGGCTTGTATTTGAACGCCAATTACACATTCTCCAAGAACCTCAATTTGACCAGCGCTCCCGACATCTTCAATCCGTCCGTGGGAAAGAATCTTGCCGGCGGCAATCCCCCGCAGTCGCTCAAAATTTCATTTGAATACCAAGTGCCTAAGCCGGAGCGGGGGATGCCTGTGCTCGGCAACCGTTGGGTAGCGAACGCCGTGGGCGGATGGGCCCTCTCCAGCGCGCTGTTCTATCAGACCGCCGGGTATCTGGGACGTCCGGCGAGCGGCGCCGTCAATCCGATCAGCCGGTGGCTGGGACGCGGTCCGGGGAGCGCGCAGTTGATGAAGAACGCCGACGGAAGTTACATGAACCCGTGGGCCGTCAACTGGACCGACCTCGATGGAAAAGTCCATCCGGAGCCGATAGACATTAACTGCCATTGCTTCGATCCGGAAAAGACCATCGTGTTGAATCCAGCGGTCTGGCAAGCCGTTCCCGACGCCCAGTGGGCGGCGCAAACTTCGACACTGCCCTTCTTCCGCGGCCCGCGGCGCCCGAACGAGGCCATGAACGTGGCGCGCAACTTCCGTTTCGGCAAGGAATCCCGCTACACGCTGCAGGTCCGGATGGAGTTCCAGAACGCATTCAACCGGACCTACCTGCCTTCACCGTTGGTTGCCGGTCAGACCTTCCAAAACCCGGTCTACACCAAGTCCACCGACGGGCGCTACACGGGCGGATTTGGCACTTTCGGCAACCTCCGGGCAGCGGGCGCGCTCGGCACGGCGCGCAGCGGTCAGCTCATCGCCAGATTTTCATTCTGACGCTAGCGATTGTACATTTCGGAAGAGGGATACGGCGGCACAAGCACAGTAGGACCGGTCCCCGACCGGTCCCGTATTGCACCTACACGGAAACTACTGTTTTTGTTGTTTCGAGTAGTCGATGAAATTCAACTCCTGACACTTTCCGGGACTATACGGAGCATCAGCGACAAGAATTGTATCCGAGCCGGTGTACTTGCCCTTCAGATACACAGGATCTTCGGCGGCATAACTGCGCGTCAGCGCGATCTTGTCCGGATCCAGCGAAAACCGCTCGACCACGTGCAGCTTGTCGCTATTGCGCACGGGCGTGTTCAAGAAACCCGGCAGGAACCCTACCGTATCGACGACCAGCGTGTCGCCTTCCCAATGTCCAATCGAGTGCCCGGCGCGGCTTGGTTTGATGTTGTTCGGGTGTTCCCTGAGGTTCATGTAAATCGTACGTTTCAATCCGAACTGCCCGTACTCGAGCACGATCGTATCTTTGTTCTGCGTGATCCGGTTGACCGGTCCGTCGAAGGTCCAGTCAAAGACGATACTGGTGGTCTCGCAGTGGAAACGCGGGTTATCTTCTCGCTTGACCTCCGCGGCCGCCTTTTCTCCCGCTTCCGTTAGTTCGGTTCCGCCATAGAGCCGCGGCCCTTTGCCGGCGCCAACGCCCTTACCTTTAGCTCCCGCGGGGTTAGCCGGGCGTTCGCCGGATTTGCGTTGGCTCAATTCGTCAAGGCGCACCAACCCGCCGCCCGTGCCACGAGGATCGACCATGACCTGCTGGACCGGCGCCCACTCGCCGGCGATGTTCGGCTCGCCCGTTGGACGCCGTGGCTGCCGGTTGTTTTTCGGCGTCACAATGGGGCCCCGGACCTCCTGTACGCCGCCCTGTGGCGCCTTGACGTACTGCCCATACCGATCCATGCGGGTTCCGTCCGCCGTCAGGATGGTTTGCAGGTAGCACGAGGCGGGATCTGTCTTGTTGGGCGAAGCTTCGATGGTGATCTGCTGCCCCACCGGAAACACTTCCTTGGTCCAGCCGGAACGCCGCAGCACGTGGACCGACCTCATCTCGCACCGGTGATGGCTGACCTTCCCGTCTTTTTCGGTGACGTCGAAATACAACCATGCGTGTGGATTGATCAAATCGACCTTGGTGAGCTTGGCCTTGAACTCGACGGTCTTGCCCAGGTCGTACTCCGCCCCGCCGTGATGAGCGAGTGCAAGCGGGGGCACGAGAAATGCGGCGAAGAACAGCGTAGCGCGAGACATAATCGTTCCCCTCCCAAGTTCGCGAACCAGTATACACGCGTCCGCCTCTGTGAGGGGTCAACCCTAGTAGGTCCGGACTGTTTCGGACTTGCCCCATCGCGATCACGCAAAGTTGAGTAAGCGACAGAACCAGATTGCGTTGCGCAGTCAAACACCGGCCGCTGAAGTCTCGTATTACGACCATTTTAGTTCACCATAATGCCCGGACTCCGAGGGTCGAAAAAGCGGGGTCGGCTGTGATGAGCGGAAGGTCTTCCGTCAGGCACTGGGCGGCCAGCAAACAATCGAACGGATCTTTATGACCAGCGGGAAGAGACAGTACCCGGTAAGCGTGATCAGGGGAGATCGACAGAACCTCTTGGACCCCCAAACGCAGAATGTGTTGTTGCAGAAAGCCAGGTTGGCCGGGAAGGGTCAGCTTTCCGGCACGCCGTTTGAGCTGGATTTCCCAGATACTGGCAGTACTGAACAACAGGTCGTTTGATTCGTCCGCCAACAGGTCGCGCGCTCGCTTCGAGAGGCGGGCGGGTTCAGCAATGGCCCACAGGAGGACGTGTGTATCCAGCAAAAGCCGCACAGGCTCTCAACCGAGGAACTCGTCGAGTTCGGAGGCTGTGAGCGGCTTCTCCCAGCCGGCCTCCCAGGTGATGAGACCTGCGGCCGTGCCGAATTCCCGAGTGGGCTTGGGGGGGATGACGGTGAGACGAACCAAAGGACGGCCTGACTTCGCGATTACGATATCTTCGCCGCGGAGAGCCTTCTCGATCAGCCGCGAAAGGTGCGTCTTGGCCTCGTGAATATTGACTTCCATGACCTCAATATGACTTAGTTTACTAGATTTAGTCAACCTGGCATCGTCCGAAACTATCGCTCACTTCATCGGGACAAATCTCTGCACGCGTTCGCCGGCAAACACCTCACCAGTGTAGATCGTGCCTTTCGAGTCCACCGCGATCATGTGTAGCCCGAAGAACTGGCCGCCGTTCTCGCCCATGCTACCCATCTGCCCGATCACCTTGCCATCCTCGCGGTTGAGGAACCAAATATGGTTGTTCGTCAGATCGGAAATATACAAGAACCGCTGCTGTTTGTCCGGCGAAAACATAACGCCCCCCGCGGACCCGCCCACGCCCGTCATGGGGGCCAGGATGAATTCCTTTACAAACTTTCCTTGCTTGGTGGTGACATGGATGCGGTTCGCATTCCGGTCCGCGGCATAGACCAACCCATCGTTAGATATATTCAGAGTGAGGTGGCCCCTGAATTCCTTGGGCATCGGCCCGCCGGGAGTATAGGCGCGGTCCGCGTCGTCGGCGCTGACTTCCGAGAGTGCGTGCCCATAGGCGCCCCAGCCCCGCTTGAACCGGAAGGTGTCCATGTCAAACACCATCACGCGCCCACCCAGATAATTGTCGGCGGCGTAAAGCTCGTGAGCTGGTTCGTCGAGCCGTATCTCTTCGATGCCTCCCACGATCATCGGCGTCGTCGGGGGATACTTGGCGCGGAAGGCCGCGATCGCCTCCGCTCGAGTCGCCTGGGCCGCGGAATTAGGCTGAGCGCGCCCGCCTGCCGGCGTGAGAAATCCTGCAACTGGACCGGCGCCGCCGCGGCCAGGAGTGTGGTTAGGAAGAGTTGGCTCGGCAGCGCCCGCCGTTCCACCCGTCTCCGTCTCTGGCGTGCGAGGCACCGCTCCCACTACCTTGCCGGTCTTCGGATCGTACTTTCGGACGGTATTCTGTCCGATGTAGACGAACCCTTTGCTGTCCACCGCCATGCCGTGCCCTTGCGGCGCATCGAAGGAACCGATAACGTTGCCGTTCTTGTCAATGTGGATCATTGAGGGAGGCCGGACGCAGCAGTCGGCCAGCGGAGGATTCAATTCCGCTTCAAGCTCAATATCCGTCAGATCGTTGGGACGATCCAGCACCCAAACGTTATCGTCCTTATCCACGGCCAACCCGGTAACGCCTCCCAACTTCCATTTGTTCGGCAAGGGCTTGGGCCAGTCCGGATCGAACTTGAATTTTGGTACTGTCTGTTGCTGCCCTCCAAGCGGCGCCCACAAGTCCAATAGGCCGAGGACGGCCACTGCGGCGAAGGCGCGTCTCCCTACACTTCTATGGCTGTCCATGAATCCTCCCTTCATCCGGAGTGCCCGTGGCGGCGGAGTGCCCGTGGCCGGGTCACGATTCTTTCGCATTATGGCTCATGCTACAGCAAGGTGGAAGTCCAGGCGGTCCGCCCCACGATCCGGAGGCGTATAATCGAGCGAGACCGCTTATTAATGAAGAACGTCCGATCATGAAAACTGCCGCCACTCTCGCTTTGCTCTTTTGCGGATTCTCCCTCGCCCCGTCCCAGACGGTCCAGTCCGCGCCGGCTGAAGCCGCGACGGCCCCCGCTCCAACGGCCACGGCCGAAACAGCAAAGAACGCTCCCGAAATGACCACCAAAGATTCCGCGGCCACCTTCAGCACGCGCGTGAATCTGGTCATGGTGCCCGTCGTCGTGCGAGACGGCAAAGGACGCGCGATCGGCACACTGCACGAGGAAGACTTTCAATTGTTTGACAAAGGCAAACTGCAAGTCATCAGCAGGTTTGCCATCGAGAAACCAGGGACCTCAACCATCAGCGCGGTAGTGGCGACCAACGAAAAAGGCGAAGGGCAGCCTTCCCCCGAGACGACGCCCGCGCCGGGACCGATTCCCGATCGCTTCGTCGCCTATTTCCTAGATGACCTGCACCTGAGCACAGGGGACTTGATGCTGGTGCGGCAGGCCGCGGATCGCCTCCTGAATGAGGTTGTGGACCCCACCACTCGCATCGCGCTTTACACCGGCACCGGACTGGGTGATCTCGATTTCACCGATGACCGCGCGAAATTGCACGCTGCCATCCTCGGCCTCCAGCCGCACTTCAACAACAGGGTTCAGCCGGGGGGCGTGGATATCAGCGACTACCAGGCGGATCAAATCCTCAAGAACGACACCCAGGCACTGGAGGCGGCGGTTCAAGAGATCCTCGCTAGCGGGATCTTGCCTAACGATCCCTCGTCCAGGGCGATCGCGACGCAGATGGCGCAAAGCATGTCCCAGGAAACCGTGAGAGCCGCTGAAAACGACTCGGGGTACGTGCTCAGGAAAGTAGAGGACACCATAAGGCGGTTATCCAGAATGCCGGGCGCGCGCACAATGGTCATGATTTCCCCTGGCTTCTTCCTTCCTGAAATTGTTCGCATGGAAGAGACTCAGGTCATGGACCTCGCGATCAAGTCCAATGTGACCATCAACGCCCTGGACGCCCGCGGCCTGTACACGATCATCCCGGGAGGGGACGCGAGCACTCCCTCGACCGTCACCACAATCGCGAGCTCCGTGAAAGCGAATTACCAAATGTCCGCCGCCCTGGCTCAAGCCGACCTGATGGCTGAGTTGGCGGACGGCACGGGCGGAACCTTTTTTCATAACGACAACGGGCTAAAGGAAGGTCTCAAACTTTTGGCGGCCCGGCCGGAATACATCTACATCTTGGGATTCAACCCTCAAAACCTGAAGTACGACGGCTCGCGTCACGGGTTGAAGATTACTCTCCGGAGTCCCAAAGGCCTGGACGTTCAGGCGCGCCGCGCCTACTATGCCCCCAATCATGCGATCAACCCGGAAGAGCAGTCCAAGCAGGAGATTCAGGAAGCCCTCTTTTCAAGAGACGAGCTCCAGGATATTCCGATCGACCTGCACCTGCAGTTCTTCAAGGCCAGTGAGTCCGCTGCAAAAATCAGCGTGGTGGCGCACGTGGACCTGAAGCAGCTCCACTTCCGGAAGGTTGAGGACCGCAACAACGACAAGCTAACTATCATTTCGGGAGTATTCGATCGTAACGGAAACTATGTCGGCGGTATCAAGAAAGAGATTGAACTGCGTTTGAAGGATCAGACGCTCGATACCTTGGGCAGTTCCGGGATCAACGTGAAGACCACCCTGGATGTCATGCCCGGAAGCTACGTAATCCGGCTTGTGGTCCGGGACCAAGAAGGGCAGACCATGGCGGCGCGTAACGGCGTCGTTCAGATTCCTTAATGGCATTGAGTCAGAAGTGCATTCACGAAATCGTGGGACGGTCCCCCTGGACCGCGGCCGACGCCCTCGTCGGCCTTCGTCTTGAGCTGGCCAGCCGGACCAGGGGGTCCGACGCGGACGAGGGCGTCCGCCCCACCGCAAGTGAGCGACCAACTGCTAACTCAACTAGGGAGGTTCGATCATGACTCGCCAACGAATGCGCGCCGGAGTAATTCTATCCATGGCAACCAGTCTGGCCTGGGCCCAACAGACCAAGGCGCCGTCCCCCGTTGAATCGGGCGCGGTAATCCGCACCGAGACTCGCCAGGTGCTGGTCGATGCTGTCGTGACCGACAAGAAGGGTGACTACGTCCGCGATCTGACCGCCAAGAACTTCAAGGTCTGGGAAGACAATAAGGAACAGGCGATAAAAAGCTTCGCCTTTGAAGCGGATCCGGCCTCTCCTACCAATTCGCAGAAGCGCTACCTGGTGCTGTTCTTCGACAACTCCACCATGAATGCAGCTGACCAGGTGCGGGCCCGTCAGGCGGCGGCGCAATTCATCGATTCGAACGCCGCGCCGGACCGCATGATGGCGATCGCCAATTTCAGCGGAAGCCTCCAGCTGGCGCAAAACTTCACGGCGAACGCGGATCGATTGAAGGCGGTGGTAAACGGAGTCAAGTTCTCGTCCGTGAACGCCAATGATCCGGGCGATGCCACCTCGCAAGCAGCGCCTCAGTTAGCCAAGGCCGCCGCTGATTTCGGCGCGCGCGGCATGATCCTGTCTCTGCGGAACCTGGCCAAGTCCCTCGGGTCGGTGCCGGGACGCAAGACTCTTATCCTTTTCACCACCGGCTTCCCCGTCACACCGGAACAGATGTCGGAGGTGACTGCGACCATTTCCGTGTGCAATAAGGCGAACGTCGCCATTTATCCTATTGATGTCCGCGGTTTGACCACCAGCATTCCAGGAGTTGCCTCGTTGACGCCGTCGGCGCCAGCGGGTGGATTCCTGCTTGCGTCGTTTGTGCCTAGTCTCCTTTCCTCTGTTCCCGGAACCGTGACCATGTTCCAGAGGGGCGGAGCCGCTCCGGCGCCATCGCCGTCTCCTGCTCCAGCGGGCGGAGGAGGAACGGGGACCAGAGGCGGATCACCAAGTGGCCCCGGCGCATCCAGCCCCGGGTCCCTGGGCGGAGCCTCCGGCGGCGGCGTGACGCGCTCACCCACAACTGGCTCCAATCCCGGACCAACCAGCGGCAATCCAGGGCTGGGAACCGGAGGCAGAACCGGACCTGGCCCAGGGGCTCCGGGTAATGCAGGAGCCCCGCCGCCGACTGTTCTTGGCCGGAATCCCAACATGCCGAGCCCCTATAATCAATCCCGTGATTTGATTCCGAAATTCCCGGAGAGTACGGCCACCAACCAGCAATTCATGTACATGCTGGCCCAGGGGACGGGCGGATTTGTGATCGCCAACACCAACGACCTGTTGGGGGGATTACAGAAGATCGGCAAGGAACAGAACCTATACTACACGCTCGGCTACACGCCGCCGGAATCGCTGGAGGGAAGCTGCCACACGCTTCGGGTCAAAGTGGATCGTAGCGGCGCCAACGTCCGTTTCCGCACGGGTTACTGCAACTCCAGGCCGCAAGATCTGCTCTCTGGAAATCCAGTCGAAAAGACTTTGGAAAGCCGCGCGGCGGGCGCCCAGGCCGGCAACGTCGCTGCTACCATGCAGGCGCCGTTCTTCTACACCTCCTCCAATGTGGCGCGAGTCAACGTCGCCATGGAGATCAATGCCGGCAATGTGAAGTTTGAGAAAGTGAAGAACAAGTTGCATGCTGCCATCGATGTGCTCGGCATCGCTTATCTGCCCGATGGATCCATCGGCGCCCGTTTCAGCGACACCGTCAAACTCGACTTCGACGACAAGAAAGAGATCGATCAACTGAAGGAGAGTCCGCTTCACTACGAGAATCAATTTGATATTGCATCGGGCAAATACAATCTCACGGTAGTCTTCAGTTCCGGCGGCGAAGGCTTCGGGAAACTCCAGGTTCCGCTCGTGGTCGAACCTTACGAGCCGAAGGATTTCAACTTGAGCGGGCTGGCCCTCAGCAAGCAGGCTCGTCGGACCGCTGATTTAGGCGCCTTGCTGGATGCCTCCTTACTTGACGATCGGACCATGCTCATCGTGAATAATATTCAGATCGTTCCAACCGGGTCCAACCGGTTCAAGAAATCGGAGCAAGCGCTACTCTACTTTGAAATCTACGAGCCTCTTCTGGTTACTCCCGACCCGCAGAATCAGACGGCGGTCGCAATTCAGATGCGGATCGTGGACAAGAAGAGCGGCGAGCAGAAAGTGGACACCGGACTCATGCGCATCGATCTTCCCAAGGAGCCGGGAAATCCAGTCATTCCCCTGGGAGAGAAAATGCCGGTGAATACGCTGACTCCTGGGTCCTACACGCTCGAGTTGCTCGCCGCGGATACTGCCGGCAAAGATTTCAAGCGGACAGTTGATTTTGAGATCGAATAGCACGGATCCGGAGACACACCTATGCCTTGCTTGATCGTAGTATTCGCGCTGGCATGCCCCCGTGTCGCGCTGGCGTTGCTGTTTTTCTTCAGCAATTTCCTGGAGCGAGCCTACCACTCGCTCCTCCTGATTGCGCTAGGATTCGTTTTCCTCCCTCTGACCACGATTGTGTATGCGTGGGTCGTGAATGGCCACCATCCGCTCGACGGAGTGTACTTGATCGCGGTAATCATAGCCGCGCTAGCCGATTTAGGGATGCTCGGCCACGGCGCGAGCCAGCGGAACCGCGGGTCTTAAAGCGGCGCATGGCCCTGCGCCACATTTGTGCGGCGCGGGGAGTTTGTACATTTCCCGCGCAATCCCCGCCATGACTGGCGGGGCTGAACCGGGTTCCCGCCACTAATGGGGACGCCCCATCGGTCAGCCCCATCCGTCAGGATGGGGAAAGCGGCGCCATGCGCCGCTACGTCAGTTACGCGCGCAGGAAAGCCTGTAACTCCGCGAGAGTTTCTTTAGGAGCACTTTCCTGAAGCGAATGGCTACCCGGGAGGCTCTTGCCCCTGACGTTGACGCCCTCTTCCTTCCAGATGGGCAGCACATCGTAGATATGATTGACGCGGTTTTGGTCGGCCCACAGAACCAGCAGAGGGCACTGGATCTTCTTGCCGGCCTTCATGTCGGCCTCGTCGATCTTCAGGTCGATGGATGCCGATGCCCGGTAATCCTCGCACATCGCGTGCAGCATCTTGATGTCAGTGGTATTACGCAGGTATTCTTTCGCAACGTCATTGCCGCCTCGGGCCGCCTGCGCATCGTTGGCGGCCTTTAGGTCGTTTTCCGGCTTAGGCGCTGCCTGTATGTAATTGAACCAATGAGGATAGGCTTGGGCAAAATCGAGATTCACGTGACTGTAGAGATAGTGCGCCGGTATGATGTCCAGCACCGCGAGCTTCTGCACGCGATCCGGGTGATCCAGCGCCATACGCCTACCGACTCGTCCCCCGCGATCGTGGCCGATCATCACGAACTGCCGGTAGCCGAGGTGTTCCATCACCTCCACCCCATCCAGCGCCATCGGCCGCTTGGACTGACTGGAGTGGTCGGGCTGATCCGCGGGCCTGCTCGAATCGCCGTATCCACGCAGGTCACAGATGACCAGTGTGTTGTTCTTCGCCAGGTCGTCCGCGATGAGACGCCACGTGATCACCGATTGCGGAGCACCATGGAACATCAGCACTGGCGGCCCCGAGCCTCCGATGACCGCATTGATTTCGGCGCCCGTGGTCTTGATTCTTTCGTTGCGGAATCCGGCGGAGAAAAACTTCATGCACGGCGATGGTCCTCCGCTCGGCCCCGGAGTCTGGGCCTGCAAGATCGCGGAAGCGCCTGCGGCTACTGCGGTCTGCTGCAACAATTGACGGCGAGTTGTCTTTTCAGTCATTCCTAAATCTCCCTTTTGTGAATTGTGGGGCGGACGCCTCGTCCGCGCCGGACCCCCTGGTCCGGCTCCTGAGGCCGACGAGGGCGTCGGCCGCGGTCCAGGGGGACCGCCCCACCCCATCACTCAGACTCCCAGAGCCTCCAGCTTCAATGGACCAGTACTGTCACCCATCTTCTCAATCGGCACGCCGGCCTTGTCAAGAATCGCCACCAGCAGATTCGCCATGGGCGTGTTCATCTTGTAGTCCAGGTGATATCCGGTCTTCATCTTCCCGCCCAACTTCCCGGCCAGCAGCACCGGAAGATCCGAGTGACGGTGCAGATTCCCATTGCCCATGCCACTGCCATACATGATCAAGCTGTGGTCCAGCAGCGAGCCGTCCCCGTCCGGCGTGGCCTGCATCTTCTCCAGGAAGTAAGCCAGCATTTGGACGTGATAAGTATCGATACGGGCTTTCTGCGACATTAATTCGGCGTCGTCCCGGTGATGCGAGATCAAGTGGTGCTGCCCGGGGATGCCGATCATGGGATAGGTACGGCCGCTCAACTCGCGCGCGATGATCATGCTGAAGACTCGCGTCAGATCCGCGCGATACGCCATGATCTGCAGGTCGAACATCAGCTTGGTGTGCGCCTCGAAAGTCTCGGGAATGCCGATCGGGCGGTCCGGCAAGTCGAGCGTTTGCGGTCCCTCCTTTTCGGAACTCTGAATCCGCTGCTCGATATCGCGAACTGAATCCATATACTCGGAAAGCTTAGAGCGGTCGCTGTTCCCCAAGCTGGACGCCAGGAGGCCCGCTTCCGCTGCTATCGAATCGAGGATGCTACCCTCTTTCTTCGTGCGCGCGAGCCGTTGAGCGCTTGATCCGCCGTCTCCAAACAGCCGCTCAAACACGACCCGTGGATTGTTCTCCGTCATGTTCGGCGTGGTGTCATTGCGCCAGGAGACCGTGTTCACGTAGAAGCAGTCGCCCGAATCGCAGGAACCTTGTGAAGGCGTGTCGACGCTGAGCTCGATCGAGGGAATGGGCGAACTCTTTCCCAGTACGTGGGCCGCGAGCTGATCCGCGGTTGTGGCCAACTTGACTTCGACTCCGGGCCGCGTACGGTCATAAGCATGTACGCCGGTCAGCCAAGCCGCGGACGCGCGCGTGTGATCGCCGCTGCCGTCGCCTTTGGTGTCGGCCTCCAGGTGCGACAAGCCGGTGAGGATGTTGAACTGGCCATTCACGTTTTCGAGAGGCTTCAGGTTCGGTGTCAGTTCAAAACCCGGCCCGATCTTGGTTGGCTTCCACTGATCCCAGATCACGCCGTGCGATACGTAAACCCAACCCAGCCGGGGCGGAGCCTTGGTCTGAGCCGACATGGCGGGGATCATTGAATCCAGCACAGGCAACGCCAGAGTGGCGCCGAGTCCTTTCAAGACGGTTCTTCGCGCGATGGCCTTCTTGGTAATAAACGTCACGGGGTTTTCCTTTCAGTCTTAGCCATTCTCATTTGAAATGGAGCGCTCTTCGCAACACCGAGCACGATGGATGAAAACTTGTAGTCGCCCGCCGCGGCTTCACGGACAATCTTGCGGACCGCGGGCGCGTCAAAATACTGCACGTTGCGGCCGATGGCGTACATCAAAAGCTTCTCGCTCACGGCTCCCGCAAACCGGTCCGGATCGCGCAGGATCAGCTTCTTCACGCCTTCGAGGCCATTGACAACGGTGCCATCCGGTAACGTGCTGGTGACCTCGACTGGTTTGCCCGCGTCCTGATCGCGCCACTGTCCCACCGCATCGAAGTTTTCCATGGCGAATCCGATCGGGTCCATACGCGCGTGGCAGTTGGCGCATGCGGGATCAGCACGGTGTTGCACCATCGCGTCGCGCAAGGAGAGCGCTTCGCCTTTCCCGCTCTCGGTCTTGAGCGACGGAACAGTGGGCGGCGGAGGCGGAGGCGGTGAGGCGAGCAAGTTCTCCAAAACATACTTGCCACGTAATACCGGCGACGTCCGCGTCGAATACGAGGTCAGCAAGAGGATGCCTCCCTGCCCTAGCAGCCCGCCCCTGGGACTTTCTTTCGGCAACGTAATGCGCTGGAACTGGCTGCCGCGGATGCTCGGGATTCCATAATGCTTCGCCAGCCGCTCATTGACAAAGGTGTAGTTGGCGGTCAGCAACTCCCTCACGCTGCGATTCTCCCTGAGGACGCTGTTCAGGAACAATTCGGTTTCACGTTTAAAGGAATCCCGCAGACCCTCATCGAAATCGCGGAACAGGAATAAGTCTGGAGCTTTGACTTCGATATCCCGAAGGTACAGCCATTGGGCGGCGAAGTTCGTCACCATGGATTCCGAACGCTCATCGGCCAGCATTCGTCGAACCTGCTGCTCCAGCACGGCGGGCTGCTTCAGCTTGCCTGCGGCTGCTATGTTTAACAGCTCGTCGTCCGGGATACTGCTCCACAAGAAGAACGAAAGCCGCGAGGCCAGCTCGATATCGCTAACCGCGTGCGCGGCGCCAGGAACTGGATCGCGCTCGATGCGATACAAGAACTGAGGACTCACCAGCAGACGTTCCAGCGCGGTTTGAACGCCCAGATCGAAATCTCTTTCCTTGCGCCCCGCCTCATAGAACGGCATTAGCGCGTTCAGATCCGCATCTGTGACGGGCCGGCGATATGCCCGGCGCATCAGTGTGGAAAGAACCTGCTTGGCGCACGGTAACTCTGCGGCCGCGTCTCCCTGGGTTTTGTTTTCAGGCGGCCGGCAGCTGAAGATGCGCTGACGGCTGGGTGTATCCCCCGGGCCGGTGGCTTTGTAAGGACCGCGAATGGTCACGCTGGCAATAGCGGGCTGCGTTCCCCGCGTGCGCTGCCGCGGATGTAAAGTTCCTTCATCCAGAGCTTCCGTCTTCTGCACGAATGTTACGCCAATCACTCTTGGCCCGGCCTTCACGGCGACACGAACTTGGGTTGGCGTGCCACCGCCACGACCTCCGCGTCCTCGTCCGCCGCCCGCTCCGCCGATCGGAATCAGCTCTTTTCGTTCTCCGTCGACACTGATCTCGAGCTGATGCTGCTCTCGCGCCGCCCCGGCCAGCTCATATTGAATCTCGTACTCACCATCCAGTGGGAAGTAGCTATGGATGGCCGTTCCACCGCGCGTTCCAAATGGCAGTTCCTCGACGCGCGAATCCTGCGGCTCCTCGAGCGGCAGACGGTGGATGTTTACCATCACCGGTATCGCCGGATCTCCGACCGCCAGCCGGCTGATCTTTGCCGCCGCGTCGAGATATCGTTCCATCACCACTGGTGATACATACAACAGATCCGCGATATTGTCGAACCCGCTGGATGCGTTATCAGCGGGCAAAAGCAACGTAAAGTCCATCTCCTTCGGCAGGTTATCGAGCGCCAGCAAATCGCGGATGGTGTTGCGATACTCGGTCCGCGTCAAGCGATGCAAGTTGGGCAGCTCACCCGGGTTCGGCTTGGCGGCCGCGGCGCGATCGAGCTCGCTTTCAAGGTACGATGCGACTCGATCGTAGGTGACCTGATCCGGACGCGGCATGGGAACCGGCGGCATGGACTTCGCCCGTAGTTGCCGGATCACCTTTTCCCAAAGCTCAGCGTTATTTGAAACTTGCGCCAATGCGGCAGGATCGAGAACCACCCCGCCCGTCTTGAGTCTCTCGTTATGGCAGCCGATACAGTACTGCCTCACCGTAGCTTCCGCTACTGGCTGGTTCGCCTCCCGTGCCTGGGGAACCTGAGTCCGGGCCTCGTAAGTGAAAAGCAGGAGCGCCGCAGGGATGGCCAAGAAAGCGCCTAGAACCCTGATTCTTTTGGAGTTCGCACCCATTAACAACGCTAGTATGATATGGTGTATGCGAGAAAGCAAGCCATGCGAATGACTCTTCCAAACAAGTGGTTCGTGATTGCGCTCCTGACGACTGCGGCCACCTGCGCCGCCGCTCCGGAACTACAGCTGGCCGATGCCGTCAAGAATGGCGACCTCGCCTCTGTCCGGCTGCTGCTGGCCAAGAAGGCTGATGTCAACGCCGCTGCTATCGACAGCTCCACGCCTCTACATTGGGCCGTTCAAACCAACAACCTGGAGATGGTCAATGTGCTGATAGCCGCAGGCGCGAACGTAAAGGCCGCGACGCGCTACCAGATCACGCCGCTCGCGCTCGCTTGCTCCAATGGGAATGCCGCCATCATCGAACGCTTGCTGCAAGCCGGGGTGGACGCGAACAGCACCTCCGAAGAAGGCGAAACTGCCCTTATGGCCGCTGCCCTAAATGGCAAGGTGGATGCGTTGAAGGTCCTGCTTACGCATGGGGCGAAGGTCAATGCGACGGAGCCTTATAAGGGACAAACCGCACTTATGTGGGCGGCCGGCGAAGGGAACGCCGCTGCCGCGGCGCTGCTGGTCGAATTCGGCGGCGACGTGAAGGCCAAATCCAAAGCTGGATACACGCCGCTGCTGTTTGCCGTACTCAACAACCGCATCGATGCCGCCAAGACGCTGCTGGAACATGGCGCGAACGTCGAGGATCAAGCCCCGGATGGTACGACGGCTTTGAATATGGCCGCAGTCAACGCCTACTACGACCTCGCCTCCGTTCTCCTGGACTTTAAAGCCGACCCGAACGCACCTGATCCACGCGGTTCGACGCTGCATACTGTCGTCTGGCTGCGGAAGCCGGGCACGTCCTGGGAAGCCGCGGCACTGGCTTCGGATCCGGAAACGGTGCCGCGTCCAACGGGCAAAGTGACAGCTCTCCAGCTCGCCGAGAAGTTGCTCGAAAAGGGCGCCAATCCGAACGCTACAATCGCGTGGAAGGAAATGCCGATGACTAAAGGGCTCGGCACCACGCGCAATCCACCGAACATTAATCTAGGACGTCACTACTTGAGCTTCGTCGGCGCCACGCCGTTCTATGCGGCAGCCCGGAACGGAGACGTCGACTTCATGCGGCTACTGGTGCAACATGGCGCGAATCCGAACATCAATACGGAAGTCGGCGTCACACCGCTAATGGCCGCGGCGGGCCTCGACTACTACGAGGGTGAAACACCCGGTCCGCTGACGGGAGTGCCCGAAGCAGAGCGGCTGGAGGCCGTGAAGCTGGCATTCGAGTTAGGGAATGACATCAATGCCAGGACCCATCTAGGAAACTACCCGATGATCGGGAGCGCTGAGTTCACGCTTCTTACGTACCCGACGAATATGGACGACTTGCTCGACCTAGGCGTGGGCGATCCCCGGTGGGATGGTATGACGGCACTGCACGGAGCGGTGATCTCCAACCAACCGTCCATCGTGCAGTTTATGGTGGACCATGGCGCCAAGCTGGATGTCAAGAATAGACTCGGTTGGACTCCGCTGATGATCACCAAGGGCATCTTCATGGCGAACTCCAAGAAGGAATTCCCGGTTGCGGCGGAGATCCTCAAGAAGGCGATGGCCCAACAGGACTTGCTGGCGAGCGATTCGCAGCGGTGAGGAAGAATTAGCCGCCGATCAACGCGGATGAACTCAGAACGTTTATCAGCGGCGTTTATCAGCGGCTGAATTGGGTCTTCGGCGTTCAACGCAAGGCGCCGACTTGATAATCCAACACGACTCGCTGGGATTGATACTCATAGCGCGCGGATGCACTTGCGATCTGGGCCGAGGTCAGGTTCAATTGCGCTTGACTCAATTCCACGATGGAGCTGAGTCCAAGATCGTAGCGGCCCTGCGCCAGATCAAGAGCAAGCTGGGCATTCTGGAGTAATTTGTCCGTCAGACCCAGACGCTGGAAAGCGGTGGCCGCGTTCAGATACGCCACGCGTACGTCGCGAGTAATCCGGTTGGCGAGATCGTTCGCCCGCTGCGCGGCGGCCTTAGCCCTCAAGTTCGCCTCGGTTTCGCGGGCCCGGAACAGACCACCGTTGAAAATAGGAATGTTCACATTGATGCCAATCGCGCCATAACGGCCGGGTACGGCAGCTTCTCCGGCCGGCACGAAGCCTGCGGCTCCGGCGGCGCTGATGGTTGGCAGCTTTAGATCATGTTCCGCTTTGGCGAGACTTTCCGCTGAAGTTTGCTCCAGGCGCAGGTCCTTTAGCTCGGGACGTTCTTGCAGCGCCTGTTGCAACAGAGGATCAACGCTGTCCGGCAGCGCGCTGGGAAGTTGCTCTTCCGACAGCACAAATGACACTTGCGCGGGTAATCCCAACGCGGCCGCAAGCTCGGCCTGGGTGGATTCCACATCGCTCTGGGCTTGCGCGAGCAATATTTGAGCATCCGCCAGATTGACGTTAGCGAAGCTCACATCGAGCTGTGACTTGAGTTGGTTGTTGAATAGAGCGTTGGTCTGGTCTGAGACAGTTTGCCGCGCGGATACCGTCTGCCGCGCGACCTTCAATACAGCGTTGGCCCGCAAGACCGCGTAATACGCCCGCGCCGTCGCGAGCAGTATACCAGCGCGCGCGGTTTCGGTGGCTTGGTCCTGTGCTTGCGCGTGCAATGTAGCCGATTGCACCAGGTTCTTGGTCCGTCCGAAATCCGTGAGGAGTTGACTCATTCCTATGCCGGATGCCACTCGATTGTAGACCGATGGATTGTTCAATGCTCCGACGGCGATGCGGCTTCCTGAATCGGCGCCCACGCCGGTGATACTGCCAAATACCGCGGGAGACTTGGCGGCTCCGGCTTCGAGGGGTCCCTGATGTGCCGCCAGAGCATTCAAGCTGGCTTCGGAGAATTGGGGATTGTTCTGGATTGCCAGCCGCTCCGCGTCCGCGAGTGTGAGGCTCATCGGTTGGGCCCAGGCAACAGCTACTAGCAGGAACAAGAGTGCCAATGCAGGGCATGGCCCCGTGCCACGTCGTGATTTAGCGCGTGGAGTGGCGCCATGCGCCGCTTCTTGACAACTCTCCATCGACCGGTCGGGGACCCGCCCCACTTTGTTACGCATTAGTTCGCCTGCCGTGCACAAGTACATAAGCCGCGGGCACGAGAAGTACGGTAAGCGCCACCGAAACCGCCAATCCGCCCAAGATCGCCCGCGCTAAAGGAGCATAAGACTCACTGCCCGCGCCCAACTTCAGCGCCATCGGCAAGAGCCCGATGATGGTCGCCAGCGAAGTCATCAACACAGGACGCAAGCGAACTCGGCACGCCATCGCCACTGCCTCGCGCACCGCCATTCCCTCCGAGCGGAGGTGCCGAGTGAACTCGACAATCAAGATGCTATTCGAGACCGCAATTCCAACTAACATCACGATGCCCATCAGCGACATCACGTTCAGCGTGGTGTTGGTTATCCAAAGGGTCAAAAGGACTCCCGATAATCCCGGCGGCACGGCAACCAGGATGATGAACGGATCGATGAAAGACTGGAATTGCGCCACCAGAATCAGGTACAGCAATACCACCGCGAGCGTCAGGCCGATGGCGAAACTTCTGAACGAAGCCCGCATCCCCTGCACCATGCCTCGCAGACTGACGCTCAGTCCTTCCGGCACTTTCGTCTGGGCGATGATCGTGTCAATCGAGTTGGCGATGCGGCCCAAGTCTTCGCTCAGCGGCCGCACGTATACGTCGATGGTCCGCCGGAGTTCGTAGTGATCCACCTCTGTCGGGGACTTGATCCGCCGGACGTTGCTCACCATATCCAGCCGCGTCGGAGTGGCCTGACCGCCGGCGCGCAGCGGAATCCCCTGAAGGTCCGCAATGGACTTCACTTGGTCCTCCGGGTATTGGACCGTCAGCATGTAGTCGTTCCCGCTTTTGGGATCGATCCAAAAGCTCGGAGCGATCATCGTGTTGGATGTCAGTGCCGTGATAATGTTTTGCACCACCTCTTGCTGGCTAAGTCCCATCTCGCTCGCGCGGGTTCGATCCACATCGAGCTGCAACGCCGGATAATCGATGTCCTGGGGCGTGAACACGTCGGCAACGCCCGGAATGTTCCGGATTTTCTCGGAAAGCCGCAGAGCCGTGTTGTAGGCGATGGTCATGTTCGAGCCGGCTACCTGTACGTCGATCGGAGCAGGCAAACCGAGGTTGAGCACTGCATCCACCAAGCCGCCGGATTGGAAGTAGGGCGTTAGTTCCGGCAGCTCCCTCTGCATCTCCTGCTTCACACGCGCCATGTAATCATAGCTGCCAGTTCGGTGATCTTCCTTGAGACTCACTTGCACGAAGGCGGTGTGCATCGCGGAATTAGTCGTGTAAATCGCGGAGAAGTCCGGCGTGACGCCGATATTGGAAACGATCATTCCAAAGTCTTCGGGCGATACCACCCGGCGCACCAAGTCCTCTACCTTGTCGACTTCGTCATTCATGATCGAGAGCCGGGTTCCACTCGACGCTTTAAGGTTGATCACAAACTGGCCCGCGTCCGTACGAGGGAAGAAGGACAGACCGAGCGCGGGGAACAATACGAGACTCAGCACAAAGACAACGGCGAATGAGGCTAGTGTCAGCACGGGCCGCCGCATGGTCACCGCGACCATCTTGTCGGAGACCTTGAGAAAGGATTCGAAGCGGTCGTTGAACCAGACGTTGAACCATTGCCCAAACGTGCGCCGCCGTTTGGACTGCTCCACCATCACGGGGACTTCCTCCGACGGCGTGTGGTGATGTGACGAGTGTTTCAGGAAGCGCGCACAGAACAGCGGCACCACAGTCATTGCGACCACGTAGGACGCGAACAGTGAAAGCGCCACCGCCACGGCTAAAGCGGAGAACAGGAACTTGCTGACGCCATATAGGAAGGTGACCGGGAAGAAGACGACCACCGTCGTCAGCGTCGCGGCTAACACCGGCAGCGCTACCTCGCGGCCGCCTTTCTCCGCCGCCACCGCGGGTTCCTCACCGATTTCCATGTGGCGATAGATGTTTTCGAGTACCACTACCGAGTTATCGATCAGACGCGAGAAGGCCAAGGCCAATCCACCCAGCACCATGCTGTTGACCGATCCGTCTCCCCAGGCTAGGGCAATGAAAGTCGCCAGCACCGAAAGCGGAATCGAGAAGAACACCGCCACGGTTGCGCGCATGCTGCCGAGAAAGATCAGGATCATGATCGAAGTCAGCAGCAATCCGATGCCGCCTTCATGCAGCAGCGTCTCAATCGCGGTCTTCACGAAAACCGATTGATCGAACACGACCTTCGTGATGAGTTCTTTAGGTACGTCAAACAGGTGCTGCAAAGCATCCCTGACTCCATCCACGACGGCGATGGTATTCGTATCGCCGCCCTGTTTGAGGACGGGAACGTACACGGATGGCTGCCCATCCACGCGCACAATATTGGTCTGTATCTGATGCCCGTCCTCTGCCTTCCCAATATCGGCAATGCGAACCGGGGATTGGCCTACCATCTTGATAGGCAATTGATCGATCTCGGAAACAGTCCGTAACTGGCTGTTGGTGTAAATGCTGTAGTCGAGCGGTCCGAGTTGGACGTCGCCCGCGGGTAGAATCAGATTGGCGGTGTTGAGAGTGCGCACCACGTCCATCAAGCTGAGCTGATGGGCTTCGAGCTTGTATGGGTCGGTGTAGACCATGATTTGCCGGTATTTCCCGCCAAAAGGCTGCGGGACGCTCGCGCCCGGAACACCGCTGATCTGGTTGCGTACCTGAAACTGGGCTAAGTCGCGGAGCTGCGTTTCGTTGAGGCCTTCCCCTTTGAACGTCACCAGACACACCGGCAGACTGGAGGCATCGAACTTCAGCACGACCGGCGGCAACGTGCCCGGCGGCAAACGGCGCAACTGGGCCATGGCCAGGTTGGAAATGGTGGTGACCGCCGAATCGGGGTTAGTGCCCGGCTGAAAATAGACCTTGATCACGCTAACTCCAGGGAGCGAGCGCGACTCAATATGTTCGATCCCACTTCCCAGCTTGAAGAAGCGTTCGAACCGGCTAGTGATATCGGTCTCGATTTGCTCGGGCGGCATGCCGGAATAAAACGTCGCCACGACCACCACGGGGATGTTCATCGCCGGGAACATGTCCACCGGCATGCGCGCCAAGCTGGACGTTCCCACCACCGCAATGATCAGGCAGACCACTACGATGAAATAGGGATTGCGGATCGCGAAGCGAGACATAATTACCGCGACATGGGCGTTGTCATCTTTGGCCGCACTTCTTGACCCTGCTGCAAACCGGCACGGCTCCCGACCACGACTTGCTCTCCTGGTTTGAGTCCCGACTTGATCTCGACACTCGCCGCGTTCTGCAGTCCGAGCTTCACGCTGCGTAGATCCACATGGTTGTCCGTGGTCACCACCGCGACCTTTCCGGATGAATCGTCGCTTCCCATGTCGACCGCCGTGACCGGCACGGCTAGAATGCCGTGTCGGCTGTCGAGCGTCAAATCCACCTCGGCGTACATCCCAGGGATCAGTACGAGAGTTGGATTCGGCACATCCACTTCCGTATCCATGGTGCGTGTGGCGAGCGAGATTTTGTCCGAGAATCTGGCTACCTTGCCGGCAAACGTTCGGTTCAACGTGGGCACCCGGACGGCTACCTGTTGCCCGATATGCACCGTCGGCACGGCCGATTCGGGCACCGGAAGAATCAGGCGTAGCCGAGTGTTTTCCGAGATCGTTACCAGCGGCATGGCCTGCGTATTTGAGGCTGTGCCGGCCTGTACCATTGATCCTGTGTCCGCGAAGCGCCTGGTGACCACACCCGCGAAAGGCGCCGTGACATTGGTGTAATCGAACAGCGTCTTGACCTTCTGCAACTCCGCGTTGTTAACTTGTACCTGCTGTTGCGCCGCGGCCTGATTCGAGCGCGCTGCCGCGATTTGCGCTTCCGCCTCCAAGTCCTTACTCTGGGCCGCGTCCACTTCCTGTGGGGCGACCAGCCCCGTCTTCTGTTTGGCGACGGACGCCAACCGCTCGAAGGAAAGATGCGCGATTTGGTGCGCCGACTCCGCGCGTTTTACTTCGTCGCTGGCGCGAGCCACCTCCGACTGAGCTCGCTGGATGGCAGCCTCCGCACGCGCCCGATCGTCTGCCATTTCAGGAATCTCAAGCACGGCCAGAAGCTGTCCCGCACCCACCCGGTCCCCTACATCCACGTTGATCGCCTTCACGTAGCCGGAGACTTTGGCCATGACGGAGACTTCCTGAAAAGGCTTGAACTCAGCGGTCAGAACCAAGGCGTGAGACATGTCTTCGATCTGAGCCTTGGCCACGGCCACCGTGGGTGCAGTGGGATCGATCGCTTCCACCTTCTCTGTCTTGGAGCAGGCGCAGAGCAGGACGGCCAGAAGTGCCAATACAACGATCTGGACAGGTTTTCTTGTGGGGCAGTTTGGCAAGCCGCCGCCGGTTGCCAACCAGTGTCTTGGGCGGGTTGGCAACCCGCCGCAGGCTGCCAGCCTGCCCCACTTACAAGACTTGGTCATGCACAGACACAACATTACGATTGATCAGGGCTGGGACCCATACTCCGCGCCTGGTATTTTTTGACCCAAACCTTGGTAGTAAACCCTGCCCTGACGGGCACGGCTTGAAGCCGCGTTGTGTTAAGCCCCGTCCCGTAAGGGCGGGGTTATCGGTTTTTAGTAAGCTATATAGAACGAGGAGACACACAATGGAGCAAACCATCAGCCGCCGAGAGACCCTCAGGAGAGGACTCGCCGCGGCGAGTCTGCTTGCGTTCGTGCCGGATTGGGCGACACCCGCGCTGGCCCAGGGGGAAACCGATGTTCCCTTTACCGATCTCCCCAAGAACTTCAATCCGGCCAACCCGGCCGCCGCGACGCGCCAATTGGACATCCGTAAAATCGATGGGATGCTGACTCCCAAAGACCAGTTCTTCGCGATGCAGCACCTCAATAAGCCCGAGATCGACCCCGCTGCGTATCGCTTGAAGATCACCGGCATGGTCACCAGGCCGGCCGAGCTTTCGCTAGCCCAATTGAAGGCGATGCGTCCCACGGAACTAATGGCGGGGTATGAGTGCTCAGGCAACAGCCCCCGTGCAATCCAGGGCATGTCCTCGAACGGCCGCTGGACCGGCGTGCCTCTCAACACCGTTCTGAAGCAGATCGGCGTCCACGAGAAAGCTCGCGAAGTCGTCTTCCTTGGCACGGATCGCGGCGTGGCGGATGTCGCATTCCGTCAGCAGACCTTCAAGCTCGATCAGCAATTCGGCCGCAGCATCACGCTGGAAAACGCGATGAAGCCGGAGCCGCTGCTGGCTTATGCCTTGAACGGCGACCCGCTCACCCGCGAGCAGGGCTTCCCGGTGCGTTTGCTCATGCCCGGTTGGTACGGGGTTTCCAACGTGAAATGGCTGTCCGAGATCCATTTGCAGGAAGACCGTTATCTGGGGAACTATCAGGCGCGCTGGTACCGCTCGGTGGTGGGAGTGGGCGGCACCGGGGAAGACACTGACCCGGGAACGGAGTGGCTGGAAACCGAAATCACGCGGTTGCACTTGAAGTCGGTAATCGCCCGCGTCCGGACCATCGGAAACGCATACCAGATACTGGGATTCGTACTCAACGATGGCACGCCGCTCAAGTCAGTTGAAGTTCAGATCGATGGCGGAGCTTGGCAGAAAGCCACGCTCGATCCCGCCAATACGCAATACTCTTGGAAGCTATTCACGTATCGTTGGGAGGGCGCCACGCCGGGCGAACACACTCTGGTCTCCCGCGTCACCGATGCGAACGGCGAGGTTCAGCCTACACAAGCAGAGCTGAGTAGGAAGAAGACGTTCCTGCAAGACAATTCTCAGTTCCCTCGCAAAGTAATGATCGGCTAAACCAACCCCGCCCTTACGTGCTGCGGCTTGACAGATGCAGCGCAACCCCGCTTGCGGCTGTGGCTTGACCGATGAAGCCCCAGAGCGTCAGCTCGGGGTTGATCTTGGCGGGTGGCGCTAGAACTCGGGCGCGCGCGGGTATATACTCGCGTGCATGAGAATTGCCAAACTACTGCTCTTCAGCGGCATGGTAGCCATCGGTATCGCCGGATACTTTGCCGCAAGCCATCTTGATGCACAGCAAGCAGCGCCGGTGAAAATCAAGGCCGACGAAATCGGCGGCGTGGTCTCCAGTAGCAAGGGTCCCGAGGCCGGAGTCTGGGTCATCGCGGAAACCACGGACCTACCCACCAGATACATCAAGGAGGTGGTCACCGACGATCGCGGACGCTACCTGATTCCCGGTCTCCCCAAGGCTAAGTACTCGGTCTGGGCGCGCGGCTACGGATTGGTGGACTCGCCTAAAGTCACGGCAGAGCCAGGCAAGCTGGTTGATCTCAAACCCACCGTAGCGGCGGATGCGAAATCCGCGGCGCAATACTATCCGGGGAACTATTGGTTCGCGATGCTCAAGGTGCCCGAGAAGAACGAGTTTCCGGGGACAGGACCCACGGGGAACGGCATTTCTCCGAACCTGAAGACTCAAGGTCAATGGATCCACTTGATCAAGACCGATAGTTGCGAATCGTGTCACCAACTCGGCAATCAATATACGCGCACCATTCCACCGCTGTTCAGCAACTTCGATTCGCCCGCCAAGGCTTGGCTGCGGCGTGTACAGTCCGGACAAGCCGGCAGCTCCATGATGGGCGGCCTGAACCAACTGGGACAGGAACGAGCAACCGCGGAGTTCGGTGATTGGACCACGAGAATCGCCCGAGGCGAGTTGCCAGCGGAGGCTCCTCCACGGCCGCAGGGTATCGAGCGCAATGTAGTGATCACGCAATGGGACTGGGCCGACCCAAAAGCGTACCTGCACGACGAAATCTCAACCGACAAACGCAATCCGAACATCAACGCCAACGGGTTGATTTATGGATCTCCTGAGGAAAGCCGCGACTATCTGCCCGTGCTCGATCCCGTGCACAACACCATCAGCCGGGTGACGACTCCGTATCGCGATCCCAATACACCTACGCCGGGGAAGCCTTTGCAGCCGTCCGCGTTTTGGGGCGATGAAGCGATTTGGGACACGCACACCACGGTGCATAATCCCATGTTCGACAAGCAGGGCCGCCTCTGGTACACATCGCGTATCCGAGCGAACGCCAACCCCGATTTCTGCAAAGCAGGGTCGAATCTTGTTTCGGCCAAGCTCGCTCCAGTGAATACAGCCGGCCGTGAATTGGCGGTATACGACCCGAAGACCAAGCAGACGTCCATGATCGACACCTGCTTCGGCACTCATCACCTGGTGTTCGCCGAAGATGCCAACGATACGCTGTGGACCAGCAGCGGCGGCGGTGGCGGAGTGGTGGGGTGGCTCAACTCGAAGATGTGGGACCAAACGCACGACGAGCAGAAATCGCAAGGGTGGACGGCGCTGGTGCTGGACACCAACGGCAACGGCAAGCGGGACGCTTATGCGGAAGGCGAGCAAAGAGTGGCAACGGCGCCCAGCGGAGAAAGTCTAGGAGTTTCGGCCGCTGTCAACGCTTCGGCGGACCCTACGAAGGATACGCGCCTCAACGCGGCATTCTATGCCGTCGCCGTGGGCCACGACGGCATGGTATGGGGTAGCGTACTAGGCTTTCCGGGTGGGATCGTGCGCTTGAACCCGGGGCCGAACCCTCCCGAGACGGCTCTGGCTGAGTACTATGAGCCACCCTGGAACAATTTGAAGGTGCCGGTGCAGGGCTATTCGCCCCGTGGAATGGACGTCGACGGAAACGGTGTCGCCTGGGTTGCACTCGGGAGCGGACATCTGGCGAGTTTCGACCGGCGGAAATGCAAAGGCCCGCTTAACGGCCCGAAGGCCACCGGCCAGCAGTGCCCGGAAGGGTGGACGCTGTATCCGACGCCGGGACCAAACTTCAAAAACCTGAAGGACTCCGGCAGCGCCGACTCGCACTACTATGATTGGGTGGACCAGTTCGATACGTTGGGGCTGGGCAAGAACACGCCTATCGCAACCGGCAACAACTCCGATTCGCTGCTGGCTCTAGTGAACGGGAAGTTCGTGGTCATGCGCGTCCCGTATCCGCTCGGCTTCTTCGCGAAAGGGATGGACGGCCGCATCGACGATCCCAAGGCCGGCTGGAAAGGCAAGGGAGTCTGGACCACCTGGGGTACCCGCACGCCGTTCCACAGCGAGACTGGTAAGGGGACGACCAGCAAGGTGGTCCACTTCCAGATCAGGCCAGACCCGCTCGCGGACTGAGCACCCGATTTCGCCGTTGTTCGGGCGCGGAAAAGGTGCGCCCCGCCTCGGTGACGAAAGCATCGCTGCTCTTGGCGGTTTTTGCGCCTTGGCGAGAAAGAATGTTTGGCTCGCAAAGCCGCTAAGGCCGCCAAGCAACCACGAGTGTATTACTATCCGTATATACAGAGTGAAATACAAGTGGCGAAGAAATCATCCGTATCATCTCAGCCCGATGGGCCGAAAAGCATGAGGTCCGAAGATATCACAGACAGGAAATGGACTGAACAGCAGCGAAGGACGCTCCGCCGCGCCGCAGCGCGTCAAGCAGCCGGAGACAACTCTCACATCAACTTCGAAGACATTCCCCGCCTGACGGCTGAACAGTTAGCGGGGATGGTACGGCTACGTGACGTCAGGCGCAAAGTGGCAGTGAGTGTGCGTCTTGACCCGCGAGTTGTCGATTGGCTGAAATCCAAAGGCGAAGGTCACCTAACGCGGATCAACGATATCCTCACAAATCTGATGGAAGCGGAGACGGGGCCGCGTCCCGGACGCTAGACTCGTGCGTCATTCTTTCTTGGCGAGCTTTGCGCCTTGGCGAGAAAGAATGTTTGGCTCGCAAAGCCGCAAAGGCCGCCAAGCAGCGAGCGGGGGACTGGCGGACGGACGCGCTACTTCAGCGCTGCCTTCGTGGCGAAGTCGAGCACTGCTGACGGGAAGATTCCCAGAAACAGCGTGCCCACGGCGGAGCCATACACCGCCAGGCGCAAGCCCATCCCGAGCGGAGGCAGATTCTCCACCGACTCGCCCGGCTCCTTGAAATACATCACCACCAGGATGCGCAGATAGTAGTAAGCCGCCACAGCGCTGTTCAGCAGACCCAGGACGGTCAGCCAAACCAGATGGGAATCAAGCGCTGCTTTGAAGATATAGAACTTCCCAAAGAAGCCGCCGGTCAACGGAACTCCGATCAGACTTAGCAGGAAGATCGTGAGCATGGCCGCCATTCCCGGCTGCCGCTGTGCGAGGCCCGCGAAATCCTCGACCGTCACATATTTTTCGCCCTTGCGGCAGAAATACGTGACCACGGCGAAGGCCCCGAAATTGGTGAAGGCGTAGGCAGCCAAATAAAACATGGCCGCCGCCGCGCCGATATCGGAGTCCGCTGTCACCGCCACGAGGACGTACCCGGCGTGCGCGATCGAACTGTAGGCCAAAAGGCGCTTGATGTTGGACTGAAGGATGGCCCCGAAATTACCCACGATCATGGTCGCCAATGCGACGCCCCAAACGAACGGCGTCCATACGGAGGCGACCGGACCAAAACCGGTCAAGAACACTCTCAGCAGGATCGCGAAAGCAGCAGCTTTCGGACCGACAGTAAGGAATCCCGCCACTGGCGCCGGAGCTCCTTGATAGACGTCGGGGGCCCAGCTCTGGAACGGAGCCGCTGAGATCTTGAAGGCAAAACCCACAAAGATGAGCGCTGCTGAGACGCCCACCAAGGAAAGCGACGGGCCATTGGAGGAACTCAGCGCGCCTCGCACCATAGTGAGATTGGTCGATCCCGTCGCTCCATAGATCCACGCGACACCGTAGAGCATAAACGCGGTCGCAAAAGATCCGAGCAGGAAATACTTCAGAGCGGATTCGTTGTTACGCGGGTCGTCGCGCAGGTATCCGGCCAAAATATAGGATGCGATCGAAGAGATCTCCAGTCCAATGAAGATCATGATCAGTTCGTTCGCAGTCGACATCACGCACTGGCCGACAATCGAGTACAGCACCAGGGCATAGTATTCCCCACCCTTGGAATTCTCGCGAGCCAGATACTCGGTGGAACCGAGCACAACCAGAACACCTATCCCAATCACGAGAACGCGGAAAAACGTGGCGAACCCATCGATCAGCAGCATGTTCTGGAAGGCAGGCCCCTGATCACCGTTGGCCGCAAAGGCCGCCACCAAAGCTGCCGCCAGCCCGGCGAGCGTCAGCGGAGCGTAAATGCCCTTCTTGTTGTCTCCGAACACGCCTTCGAGGAACAGGATCAAGGTCGCGACAATCGTCAGAATAATCTCAGGGAGTATCCGGAAGTACTCCGCGGAAGTCGGCGGGAGGAAGTTATCGAGCATGGACGACCTCCGCCACCTTCACTTGCGTCTTATTCACTTGCTCAAGAATCTTGGCGTTCTGCGCGCTAATCGGCGGCATGAACGATTGCGTGAAGGTCCCCATCCAGACCATTAGGATCAAGAGGGGGATGATCGCCGCCCACTCTCGCGGGGTCAGATCACCGATATGATGGCTCACCGACTCGGATGCCTTTCCGTAAAAAGTGCGCTGATATAGCCACAGCATGTAGCAGGCGGAGAGGATCACGCCTAACGCCGCGAATACAACCCAAGTAAAGTTGGCCTGCGCCGCGCCCTGAAGCACCAGATACTCGCCTACGAAGTTGTTGAGCATCGGCAGGCCGATGGAGGCAAGAGTTGTAATCAGGAATACAATCGCCAAAGTCGGAGCGGGCGTCGCTACGCCTCCGTACGCGGCGATCTCGAGAGAGTGCCGCCGCTCATACAGGTATCCGACCAGCATGAAGAGCGCTCCAGTCGAGACGCCGTGGTTGAGCATCTGATACACAGCGCCGTCGAGACCTTGCTGTGTGAACGAAAAGATCCCCAGAACAACGAAACCCAAGTGACTGACCGACGAGTACGCGACCAGCTTCTTCATGTTGGGCTGGACCATCGCCACCAGTGCGCCGTATACAATCCCTGCGATCGCCAATCCCGCGATCCACGGAGCGGAGGAATGTGCGGCGTCTGGAAACAGAGGCAAACAGAATCGCACCAGCCCGTAAGTCCCCATTTTCAGCATGACGGAGGCCAGCATGACCGAACCCGCGGTCGGAGCCTCTACGTGCGCGTCAGGAAGCCACGTGTGCAGCGGGAACAAAGGAACCTTGATCGCGAACGCTCCGAAAAACGCCAGGAACAGCAACAGTTGCGTGCTCGGCTCGAACACCAAGCGTCCCGACTGAAGCTGGCTCAGGATCTCGACGTAGTCGAACGATCCGGCTTTGTTGTAAAGATATATGATCGCGGCCAGCATGAGCACCGAGCCGGCCATCGTATACAGGAAGAATTTTACGGCGGCATAAATACGGCGCTCGTGGCCCCAGATGCCGATCAGGAAATACATGGGAACCAGCGTGACTTCCCAGAACACATAGAACAGGAAGAGATCCAAGGAAACAAACGTGCCGATCAGCCCGAATTCGAGCAGCATCAGGAACGCGAAGAACTCCTTGACGCGATGATCGATGTGCTTCCAGGAAATCAGCACGGCGATGGGAGTGAGCAGCGTCGTCATCAGGACCAACCACAGGCTCAACCCATCCAGACCAATGTGGAACCGAATCGGTGGGACGGCAATCCAAATGTCGTTGTGTGTAAATGCGAAGCCGGGAGCGGCACCGTTCGAAAAAGGTCCAAGCAAGCCCAGCGAGAGAACGAAAATGACCAGGGAAATAATCAGCGCCCCCATGCGGGAGCTCTGCTTGGGCAAAGCCAGCAGAATGAAGAACCCAATAAGAGGCAGGTGCAGGACTACGTCGAGCAAGGTCATCGTAGCAGGACTCCCCTCAGGCCGATAATCGCGATGGCGAGAATCGACCCGGCCACGACCCATGCGGCATAACTACGTATGTAGCCCGACTGCGCCAACCTCAACATGCCGCCGACGCCTCGCGCGGTCTTGCCGATGCCGTTGACGGCGCCATCAATCAACCGCATATCCGCCACACGCCAGAGTAGCGAGCGCGAGCCATCCACGATAGGCTCGACCACGGCGGAATCGTACAACTCGTCCACGTAGTATTTGTTCAAGATCACCTTGTAAGGTGCACTAAAAGCGCTGGCCAACGACTCCGGCAATTTCGGCGCCATTACATAGAAAAGGAATGCCAGCGCAATACCGGCCACACCAGCGGAGACGGATACAATGACTAGCCATTCAGGCGCGCCACCCTCCGCCGCCGGGAACATCGGTTCGAGAAACCTCGGAATATTGATAGCGCCACCAGCCAGACTCAACACAGCCAGAATCGCCAGAGGAATCCACATCGAAGGAGGCGACTCATGCGGATGATGATGACCGCGAGGCTCGCCGAAAAACGCCAGGAACAGAGCGCGGAAAACGTAGAAGGCGGTCATGCCGGCCGTGATCACACCAACCCAGTACATCCAAGGGGAGTAGATGTATGCCGCCTCGAGAATCTTGTCCTTACTTTGGTATCCAGAAAACGGTGGAATTCCCGCGATGGCGATACCGGCGCACATGAGCGTGATGAACGTAATCGGGATCTTCTTGCGCAGGCCGCCCATATTCCGCAGGTCCTGTTCACCGGAGAGAGCATGAATCACGCTGCCGGCTCCGAGGAACAGCAAGGCTTTGAAGAAGGCGTGGGTCATCACGTGGAACACGCCGGCGGAAAACGCTCCTGTGCCGAGGCCGACAAACATATAGCCCAACTGGGACACTGTCGAGTACGCGAACACTTTCTTAATGTCGTTTTGCGCCAAGCCAATGGTGGCGGCGAAGAATGCGGTTGCGATCCCTACGATGGCGACGATACCGAGCGCGAATGTGGAATGCAGATAGATCTGCGAGCTGCGCGCCACCATATATACGCCGGCGGTCACCATGGTCGCGGCATGGATCAGCGCGCTAACCGGTGTCGGACCAGCCATAGCGTCAGGCAGCCAGACAAAGAGAGGAAGTTGCGCGGACTTGCCCGTCGCTCCCACCAGCAGCAGGAGTCCGATGGCCCCGATCCATCCGAGGTTCGCTTCGACCGGGAGGTCCTTCACTTTGCTGAACACAGTTCCAAAGTCGAGCGATCCGAAATGCATGGCGATCAGGAAGATGGCCAGCGAAAATCCGAAGTCGCCGATGCGGTTTACGATGAATGCCTTGTTGCCGGCATCAGTGGCGAACTTCTCCAGGAAATAAAACCCGATGAGCAGATAGCTGCACAGTCCCACGCCTTCCCATCCGACAAACAGCAGCAGATAGTTGGCGCCAAGCACCAGAACCAGCATGAAGAACATGAATAGGTTCAGGTACGCAAAGAAGCGGTAGTAGCCGCCTTCGTGAGCCATGTAGCCGGTGGCATAGACGTGGATCAGGAGGCCGACGCCCGTTACGATGAGCAGCCAGACGGCCGTGAGACGATCGACCGCGAAGTCCACGTTGATGGTCAGAGCGCCGGATTGAATCCACGTGAAATAATGCTCGAGGTGGGTCTGGTCAAGCTCGGTCCCGCCGCTGAAAACTCCCAGGGCACTGAGCGTCTTGAGCACCCACAGGAACGACAACAACACCGAGCCCACCGCGATGATATTCACTGCGGTTTTCGAAAGCCGCCGGCCGAAGAGCCCGTTGATCAGGAATCCGGCGAAGGGAAGAATTGGTATAAGCCAAAGTTGCATCTTTTAGTTCTTAAACGAACTGACCTCGTCGATCTCAAGTGTTTGGCGATTCTTGAACACAGTCAGGATAATGGCCAGGCCCACTGCTGCCTCGGCCGCGGCTACCACCATGACGAAGAAACTGAAGATGTGCCCGTCGTTCTGTTTCAGCTTGTAGGAAAACGTGACAAAACTCAGGTTCACGGCGTTAAGCATCAGCTCGATGGACATGAACACTGTAATAATGTTCCGGCGGAACAGGAAGCCCGCGACGCCCAATCCGAACAGGATGGCGCTGAGCGTGAGATACCACGAGATCGGAACGCTCGCCGGCAAAGGGAGAGGAGGCATTAGTCGAACTCCTTTCGAGCGAGCACAATCGCCCCGACGATCGCGACCAGAATCAGGACACTGGTCACCTCGAAGGGCAGCAGATATTGGGTGAACAGTTTCTCCCCAATGTCGGACGCATTGCCGTGAGTAAAGCCGCCGAAATTAACGCCGTCCGAAGCCGGCGCCAGAAAGTGCGTGACATACGCGCCCATTCCCGCGAGCAAAAACAGGAGAGGCAGTCCGCCGTACCGGACCCACAAGCGGCGTTTGACCTTCTTCTCCGTCCCGGCGTTGAGCAACATGATGACGAAGACGAAGAGCACCATGATCGCACCCGCGTACACGATTAACTGCGCGGCCGCGATGAATTCGCCGCCCAGCAGAAGGTAGAGAGCAGCCAAGGAGCCCATTACTCCGACCAGGGAGAGCGCGCTCGAAATAGGATGGTGTTGCAACACAAGATTAATGGCGCAGACCACTGCGATGCCGGCAAAGAGGAGAAAGAGAATCGCGTCCATGATTATTTCGTGGCGAGCGCCACCATCAGTGCGGTGATAAAGAGATTGATGAGCGCTACCGGGAACATGAAGGTCCAGGCGAACTTCATCAACTGGTCGTACCGGAAACGCGGAAGCGTGCCGCGGACCCAGATAAAGAGGAACAGAATAACCCCGACCTTGGCGGCGAACCAGAACAGCGGGAGCAGCAGCGTGGCCAACACAGGCACCAGGAACACGCCGGCTATCCCGAGGAATACGACGCCAAAAACCGGGAGCGTGATTTTGTCAAACGGCCGCGCCGGGTTGGCCCCGTGATAAAGGCACACCAGCCCGCCGATCGCGAAGATCGCCGACGGAATAAACTTCGAACCGAGCTCCGCCGGGAAGATTGGATGCCACCCTCCCAGAAAAAGTAGCGTCGCGACGCAGGAAACGGTCACCATGTTGGCGTATTCGGCCATGAAGAACGCGGCGAACTTCATGCTGGCGTACTCGACGTGGAATCCGGCGACTAGCTCGTTTTCCGCTTCCGGAAGATCGAAGGGGACGCGATTGGTTTCCGCGAATCCCGCGACCAGAAACAGCAGAAAGCTGATGACCTGCGGGAACGGGTATTTGAAGATGGTCCAAGCGGGGATGAAGTGGAAGCCGAACACCGGGTAGAAGTACTGCTGCTTATCCACAATCTCTCGAAAGCTGAGCGTGTTGAGTAGCAGCAGCGGAGCGGCGATCGAGATCGCCATCGGCAGCTCATAGCTGATCATCTGGGCCGAGCTGCGCAGTCCGCCCATCAAGGAGTACTTGTTGTTGGAAGCCCAGCCGGCCAGCGCGACACCGTAAACGCCCATGCCCGAGAGGCCCAGGATGAACAACACTCCGAAATTCAGATCGGTCAACTGCATGGCGGTAGTGATGCCAAAGACAGAGACGACCGGTCCAAAGGGAATCACGGAAATAGCGGTCAGGGCAAAAATCACCGCGATCGCCGGCGCCAAAAAGTAGAAGACAGTATTGACGTGCGAGGGCAAGATGTCTTCCTTGGTAAGCAGCTTGATGACGTCG
>Ga0207110_10024_pt1 | contig 33996 bp, 26 predicted proteins | sample Alteio_BWMinHeat_74_FD_153582 | JGI IMG/M metagenome (GOLD analysis project Ga0207110, IMG submission 153582) | Enriched cells from forest soil in Barre Woods Harvard Forest LTER site, Petersham, Massachusetts, United States -... | ecosystem: Environmental > Terrestrial > Soil > Temperate forest >...
GATTCGGCAGTTTTGGAATTTCGCCGATCACGCGCACGTGGCCAAAGCGCTCGATGGTTTCGCGGTTTTCGCGGTTCTGGTCGCCGATCAGCACGACGCCATGCACCGGAAGCTCCGCCGCGTGCAGCGCCGCAAGCGTCAGCAGCGTGTGATTGACCGTGCCCAGGCTGCTGCGCGCCGGAACTGACACACTTATTTTTTTCGGATGATGGTTCGACGGCAGTTGAAGTGGCATTAAAAATGGCCGTACAGTTTTTCAGCAATCAACAGCGCGGCGAAAAATGCGAAATCGTGGCGCTGGAGCATGGCTATCACGGCGACACTGCCGGGGCGATGTCCGTAAGTGACGATTCACCGTTCACGGAACCGTTTCGCGCGATGCGCTATCCGGTACACCGCGTGCATTCGGCGTATTGTTACCGATGTCCCGTTGGGTTAAAGCGCGAGACCTGTCATATAGAATGCGCGCAGCAACTTGAATCGTTGCTGGCGGAACGGGGCGACAAGATTGCTGCGGTGATCGTCGAGCCGCTGTTGCAGGGTGCGGGCGGGATGATCGTGCACCCGGTGGAATTTTTGCAAAAGGTGCGCGCCCTTTGCACGAAGCATGGCGTATTTCTGATCGCCGATGAAGTGCTCACTGGCTTTGGGCGAACGGGCAAAATGTTCGCGTGCGATCTCGCGAGCGTCACGCCGGACCTCATGTGTTTATCGAAAGGAATTACGGGTGGATTCCTGGCCATGGGCGTGACGCTTTGCACGGATCGCGTCGAGAATGCATTTCGGAGCGAAGACAGGAAGCACACGTTTTATCACGGGCATTCGTATACGGGGAACGCGCTGGCCTGCGCTGCGGCGAATGCCAGCTTGCAGATTTTTGACGATGAGCCGGTGTTTGACCGCATTGCAATGATTGCGCGGATTCATGCGGAGCGCCTGGAGCAATGTCGCAGTCTCCATCAAGTGGGCGAGACGCGGCAGATTGGGACGATGGGAGCGATCGAGTTGCGCGCGGAGGATGCGGGTTATCTGTCCGCGATGCGTCCGAAGCTGTACCAGTTTTTTCTCGAGCGCGGAGTTTTGTTGCGACCGCTCGGGAATGTTGTTTACGTTCTGCCGCCCTATGTGATTTCGGCAGATGAATTGCACCTTGTATACGACGTGATTGAAGAAGCCATTCAGACGTTGCTCTGAGGCTTGCGATCTTTTTGAGAGAGATTGCAGAGCGGGCCGGGCTGAAGCCCGGCCTCTACAAGAGACCAGAACACAGCTTGGAGAAAACCGTTGACGGCGAACTTGAACGGATGGAAACAGAAGGTCGTGGCGTTTGCGAGCGGGCTCGGGGCGCCGGGACTTTTTCTCATTTCGTTTCTCGATTCGTCGGTGCTGACGTTTCCGGTCATCAATGATCTTTTGCTGATCGAGCTTTCCATGCAGCATCCCGCGCGGATGCCGTTGTATGCGTTCATGGCAATGCTTGGATCGGTGCTAGGCTGCGTGCTGCTGTTTTTTCTGGCGGAAAAAGGCGGCGAGGCGCTTTTTCACAAGCATGCGGGGAAGCGGGCGCAGGCGATTCACAATTGGGTGGTGCACAACGGCTTCGGCGGGATGCTGGTCGCTGCGCTGTTGCCGCCGCCCACGCCATTTAAGGTTTTTGTCGTGGCCGCGGGAGTGTTCGAGGTGCCGCTGGTCAGTTTTACGGCGGCGATCACCCTGGCGCGGGCAATCCGCTACTTCGGGATTGGCTACCTGGCGATTCGCTATGGGGCGCAGGCGCTGCCGTATCTGATGAGCCATAAATGGCAAGTGGCGGCGGTGGTGATTGGGCTAGCTGCGGTTAGCTATTTGCTTTCCCGTTTGATCCTGCGACACCGGCCGGAGACACAAAAGTCGAACTGAGTGCGGCCACGCCCTCCCCCCCGTTTTTTGTAAGTGTTGATTCTAAACAGCTTAGTGTTTTTATAAGTCCATTAGAATCAACACTTATGGGCGGCCTGTAAGTGTTGATTCTAAAAGGGTTGTGTTCCCTTCCGAGATGAGCAGCCTGGGCTATTTCCTGCCTTCGGAAAAGTGAGAGTCGGCGACACGCAGTGATTATATAGGGGCCCAAAACGCAAAAGCGGGAGCCGGGCTTCCCCACTCCACAATTCTTCCTGCCAAAATTATTGCGCCGAAAAAACAGGTTGGTCAAGCCGCAGATTGCGCTGATGTGACCAAAGCGGGGATATCACCACCAGGCTCCTTTTGAACCGGGTTCCCAGGTGAGCTCTTGGGAGAGGATTTTGCCGGAGGGGTCGGTGTCGATGAGGGCTTCCACGCGCCTGCCGGAGCTCGCGTCGCGCGTGTAGGGGAAAGCGTGAAGAATGATGTGGAAGCCTTGTGGGGTCTTTTCGACGCTGGCTTTGGGGAAGCGGGCGGTTTGGAGGAAGAGGCGGGCGACGGCGCTGTCGCGAGCGGCGTCGAGGGCGGGAGAGGGTTCGGGCTTGTAGGAAGTGGTCGCGGACTCGGGATCGAAGCTAGCGCCGGGGCCGACCTCGACTTCCACGTCGTGGAGGGCGCTTTCGGTTTCGATGATGCCGTGCCAGCGGAAGGGGGAGGCGGATTCGGCGAAGGCGGCGGTTCGGCGGGGTGGCTCGCCGTGATAGGTGCGTGATTCCAGGAGGGACAAGACGTTGCTGTGGAAGACGGCGCGGGCGCCGATGTAAAGAACCAGGGTGGCTAGGGCGAGGGACGCGCCGACTCTACCTTTCGGGCCTTTTGATTTTGCTCCGATTTCCTCAGTGACCAATCCACTGAGCAGTGGGAGAAGGATGCCGGCGAGGAGAATTGCCAGAATCCAGAGATCGAGGTGGGCGAGCCAGTCCAGGGAGAAGCGGTGTGTGGAGAAAGGCCAGAAGAGTTCTACGCCGGCGCTTTGGCAGAGGTCCATGAGGAGATGGAGGAGGGCGGCGGCTGCCGCGGGAACGAATATATCCTTGATCGAAATCTGGGTTTCGGTAGGTGGGCGCTTTGGAAATTGAAGCAGGAGGGCAATGAGCAGAGCTAAGAATAGAGCCGCCAGAAGCGAGTGAAGGTAGGTGCGATGGAAGGTGAGGAAGGCGGAGGGGCTGATGTAGACGCACAGGTCGTCGAGATCGGCGATGGTTCCGGCGAACAACATGGCGATTGTGACGTTGCGGGCGGCGCGGGGGAAGGCGGCGCGCTTTAGGGTGTAGGAGGCCAGGGCGTGGGTCAGGGGGTCCATGGGTAGAGTTTATCTCATGGACTTGGAGTGGGAGGTGATGGGTAACCTCAAATGCGGCAGCTAGGCTACCCCACCCCAATGGAGGTAGAAAAAGAGCGGCCCGCCTCAGAAGGCGGGGACCCACAAAGGAAAGAGAAAGACACCGGTCTGAAGACCGGCCACTACGGGGAAGTGGAAAAACACCGTTCCGAAGACAGGTCAGTCCGACGGTGTTTTTTGGCCCTAGCTGAACATGGTGCTCGTCGGAGCACAGCCAGGAGTGGCTGTGCTACAGGAGATTTATGAGTGGGGGCCAGGGACGAGGAGTTTGAGGGCGCGGGGGATGATTTTGAATTCGACGGGGAGGCGGGCGAGGGGTTCGCCGTCGACTTGGGCGTAGAGGGGATTGGTATCGAGGGGTTCGCACACAATTGTTTCGGCTTTCCAGAAGTGGACGCCTTCGGTTTCGCGCAGATCGCCGAGCAGGAGGCTGGGCAAATAGCTGAGATAGCGGAAGCCACTTTGGGTGGTCAGGGCCATCAGTTCGAATTGGTCCTGAAAAAGATCGGCGCCGGTGGTGATTTTGAAGGGGCCGCCGTAGTTTTGCGTGCGGCCGACGATGACGAGGGAGGCGTCGAGTTTTTGGTCGCCGGTGACGATTCGGAAGTGCGGGAATTTGTAACGGAAAATCTCGCGGGCGCCCTGCCACCAGTAGGCGAGAATGCCGACGCGGGCCTTGAGATCGAGATCAATGGAATAGACGATCATGCCGTCGGGGCCGGCTCCGGCTACGCTGAGGAAATATTTTTTTTGTTCGGGCTGCTCGAGGGGGGTGGCCAGGCCGAGGGCAATTTCTTTCACGGTTCCGTGAACGAGTTTCTCGGCGGCGCTGGGGATGTCCCAGGGCAGGTCCAATTCTTTGGCGAGGATGTTCGCGGTGCCACCTGGAAGGAGCGCGAGCGGGACACGGTGGCCGTTTTGTTGGGCGGCGAGGCCGTTGACGATTTCGTTGAGCGTGCCGTCACCGCCACAGGCAATGACGAGCTGGCGACCTTCGTCGGCGGCGCGTAGCGCGATTTCAGTGGCATGGCCCGGACCCGTTGTTTCGGCGAGCTCGGTTTCGATGCCTCCGCCGGCAAAGATGTGTCGCGCTTCCGCGAGCCCGCGTTGTCGGCCGCGGCCACCGCCGCCGGCGTTTGGGTTGTGAATCAGCAGCGCGTTTCGCAGTTTCGAATTCATCGCTGGTACAAGAGTACTCCGTTCGTATAGTGAGAGATACATTCTATATAATGTCAGCGTTTTTCAGCACACTGTTGTGCCGAGGGTTTCATGGCCAAAGCTGCGCCTGCGGGCGTGAAAAAAGAGATTGAAGAGCTTCGCGAGAAGCTGCGGTACCACGAATACCGGTATTACGTGCTGGATGATCCGGAGATTTCGGACGCGGCGTATGACCGGCTGATGAACCGTTTGAAGGAGTTGGAGTCGGCGCATCCGGAATTGGTGACGCCGGATTCGCTGACGGTGCGCGTGGGCGGCGCGCCGCGCGAGGGGTTTTCCACGGTGCGGCATGCGCGGCCGATGCTGAGCCTGGACAATGCGTTTTCGTATGAGGCGCTCGGCGACTGGGATAAACGCGTGCGAGAAGCGAGCGGAAAGGAAAAGATCGAGTACATCGCGGAGCACAAGTTTGATGGGCTGAGCATTTCGCTGCAATACGAGGATGGGGTGCTCACGCGTGGAGTAACGCGGGGCGATGGGACGACGGGCGAAGATGTCACGCCGAATGTGAAGACGATCCGGTCGATTCCGCTGCGGGTAGACGCGGCGGCGCTGAAGAAGATCAAGCTGACGCCGGATTTTGAGGTGCGCGGGGAAGTGATGATGACGAAGAAGGCGTTCGAAGCGCTGAACCGGAAACAGGAGGAAATTGGAGGAAAGATATTTGTGAACGCGAGGAATTCGGCGGCGGGGGCGGTGCGCGTGCTGGATCCGGCGATTACGGCGGCGCGGCGGCTGGATTTTTTCGCGTACTACCTGTTGGTGGATGGCAAGGTGCCGTTTGCGAAGCATTCGGAGTCCTTGCAGGCTTTGAAGCAATTGCGGTTCCGCGCTTCGGATGATTGGAAGCTTTGCGTGGGAATCGAGGCGGTGACGGCGTACTGCGACGACTGGGATTCGAAACGGGAGAAGCTGGCGTATGAAATTGACGGCGTGGTGATCAAGGTCAATTCGATTCCGATTCAAAATGAACTGGGTTACACGTCGAAGGCGCCGCGATGGGCGATTGCGTATAAATACCCGGCGCGGCAGGAGACGACGGTGGTGAACGACATCATCGTGCAGGTGGGGCGGACGGGGACGCTGACGCCGGTGGCGGTGCTCGAGCCGGTGCAGGTCGGGGGCGTCACTGTCAGCCGTTCCACGCTCCATAATATGGATGAAATCGAGCGGCGGGGATTGCAGATTGGCGACACGGTGCTGATCGAGCGCGCGGGGGAAGTGATTCCGCACGTGTTGGAGGTGGTGAAGCCCGGGAAGAATCGCAAGCCATTTCGCATGCCGAAACATTGCCCGGAGTGCGGGAGCGCGATTCATCACGTGGAAGGGGAGGCGGCGTATCGCTGCGTAAATGCGGCGTGCCCGGCGAAGCGGAGGGAGTCGCTGCTGCATTTTGCGGGGCGGCATGCGATGAACATTGATGGACTGGGCGACAAGATCGTGGATCAGCTGGTGGACAAAGGTTTGGTGAAGGACGTGGCGGACTTGTATTCGCTGAAGATGGAGGGTTTGGCGGCGCTGGAACGCATGGCGGAGAAGTCCGCGCAGAATTTGCTGGATGAGATTGAAGCGAGCAAGAAGAATTCGCTGGCGCGGCTGATTTATGCGCTGGGGATACAGTTTGTGGGGGAGCGGACGGGGCAGTTGCTGGCGGAGCATTTTACTTCGCTGGCGGAATTGGCGGCAGCGAAGGAAGAGACGCTGGAGGAAGTGCCGGAGGTTGGTCCGAAGGTGGCGGCGAGCATTGCGGAGTTTTTCTCGGAGCCGGCGAACCTGAAGCTCATTAAAAAATTGAATAAAGCCGGCGTGCATCCGACGGCGGAGAAGCGCGTGGTGAAGAGCCAAAAGCTGGTGGGGAAGAGTTTTGTGTTTACGGGCGGACTAACGAATCGTTCGCGGGAGGAAGCTGGCGAAATCGTGCAGCAGCACGGCGGGAAAGTTTTAGGTTCTGTCAGCAAGAAAACCGATTACGTGGTGGTGGGTACGGACCCCGGCTCTAAGTACGACAAGGCCAAGGAACTGGGCGTAACGATCCTTACCGAAGGTGAATTCGAGAAGTTGCTCGGGCTGAAGTAATTTGCTCGACGAATTTAGCTATTCTGCGCAGTCTTTCCATGCGTTCTCGCGGTATAATAAAAATGGCGGGCGGGCCGGGTGATCGCTGGCTTGGTCATCGCGAGATGGCTGGGCGGGAGGAAAGTCCGGACACCGTCCTGAGGCACGTTGGTCCGTTCGCGGACGCCGAAAGGCGGCCGAGGAAGGGGCAGCGGAACTCTTGACAGGGCAACGCGCCTGGTAACGCCAGGGGGACGGTAGCACAGACTTGAGTCTGTGACTTCTCGCAGCGGCTGGATTATTGAGTCTTGCCGCGCGGCACATTCAGGAAAGGCCGGGCTAAAGCCCGGCCTCCACAGGAAGGTGCAAGAGGAAGGATACAGGCTGAAGCCTGTGCTACGGTTCACGGAAAGTGCCACAGAGAATAGACCGCCGGGCGGAGCGCAGCACGGTGGCATCGCGCAGGGAAACCTGCGGGACGTCTTCGAATGGAGGCCGGGCTAAAGCCCGGCCTCTACAGGCTCGCGACGTTTGGCAAGGGTGAAAAGGTGGGGTAAGAGCCCACCGCTCCGGTGGTGACACCGGGGGCACGGAAAACCCCGCGTGGTGCAAGGCCAAATAGGAGGGGAGAGCCGGCCCGGCTCGATGAGTTAGCGTTCATGAAAATGAACGCGCTCCGTTTGCGATGGCGCAAGCTGTCGCGGATGAAAACCCTCGGGTAGGCTGCTGGAGTCACGGTGCGAACCGTGACCTAGAGGAATGATCGCCGCGCGCGCAGGCTGCTTTGCAGTTTGCGCGCGGCACAGAATCCGGCTTACAGGCTCGCCCGCTATTTTTCAATAACTTACGGACAGTTTTGGCGAAATTTTGCCATACCGCGGCGCTATTTCCCCTGCTGACCGCGGAAGGGCATTGAGAACGATGCAGTCCTTCCATATCGCGGTCATTCCCGGGGATGGTATCGGTAAAGAGGTCGTGCCGGAAGGAATCCGCGTCATTGAAACCGCCGGCGCCCTTTTCGGGTTTCGGATCGATTGGCACCCGTTCGACTGGAGCTGCGAGACCTACCTTAGTACCGGAAAGATGATGCCCGCCGACGGGCTGGAGCAATTGCGTTCCTTTGACGCAATCTTTCTTGGAGCCGTGGGACATCCGAGCGTTCCCGATCACGTGTCCTTGTGGGGCCTTCTTATTCCCATTCGCCGCGCTTTTCGGCAGTACGTAAACCTGCGGCCCGTGCGATTGTTCGAAGGGATGGAAAGCCCTCTTAAGAAATGGAAACCCGGAGAAATCGACTTTTGCATTGTCCGCGAAAATAACGAAGGCGAGTATTCCAATATCGGCGGCCGATTGTATGAAGGCACGGCCGACGAGATGGCCGTTCAACAGACTGTTTTCACCAAACGCGGAGTCGATCGCGTGGTGCGCTTTGCGTTTGAGCTGGCCCGGACCCGCAAGCGCCACCTGACCTCCGCCACCAAATCCAATGGGATCATCTACACGATGCCCTTCTGGGATGAACGATTTCAGTCGTTGGCCCAGGAATACCAAGACGTACGCACCGATCAATACCACATCGATATTCTCACCGCCCATTTCGTGCGGCATCCGGATTGGTTTGATGTCGTAGTCGGATCCAATCTTTTTGGAGACATTCTGTCGGACCTGGGGCCGGCCGTTGTCGGCTCGATAGGCATCGCGCCATCGGCAAATCTCAATCCGGAGCGGGAGTTCCCATCCATGTTCGAACCGGTGCACGGTTCCGCACCTGATATTGCCGGAACCGGCGTTGCGAACCCCATAGGGCAGATCTGGTCCGGCGCAATGATGCTCCGGCATCTTGGCGCCCACGCGGCAGCTGACGCGGTCGAGCAAGCAATCGCAAAGGTTCTCGCGAATTCCACAGTTCGCACTCCGGACATCGGAGGATCGGCAACCACGGTAGAGTTGGGGCGTGCGATCGCCGATGAGCTGCGAACGAATACAACGTCACGCACATGATTCCCGGCGATCGCGAAAAGCCAGAGGAAATCTCTTGAAGCTAGGTCGACGCGCCATGATTCACTCCACGGGCCTGGCGCTTGGCTCGGCCTCATTTGCCGGGCTTGCGGCAGTCGAGGCACGAGGAATGTTCCCCCAGCTAGGAGTTCAGGCGCTAGCTCGCACTCCTCGATCCGCCGAGCGCGAGCCAGCAAGAACACACCCGGGAGCTATGGCGTTGCGAGCGCTACCGAGGGAGCATCGGAATCCAGCCGCAGGACAATTGGAGTATTTACCGGCAGTTCGACGTTTGAACCTTTCGTGATGAATGCATCGCAAAGTCTCTTTGCGGCGCCAAAATATCCAAACCCAATTGCCGTGCTCGCAGATGCTTGCGCTGCGCCGGCACCGAGCAAGCCAAAGCCTTTCCGGCCTTCGCCGGACCGAGACCATGCTGTCTTCTGCGTGGTCATGTCCGCAACTCCTCTCGATGGACCTATGAGTGAAGCGGGAGCGAGAAGCCGCGCGAAAGTGGAAGTCGTAGCTTTAATTTCGCCTTCCTTACCAATGTCCAAACCTTCCGAGCGCTCGGCTTGAATGCCTCCAACAGTTGCATGAAGTTCTCTCGTCGTGCCGTCCGCCATCTGGACAGAGCGGAATGCAAAAACGATGCTTCCGTTTTTCTTCATCCACCCTGCGGAGGAGGCTTTCTGGACCGTCCCTGTGATTTTGGTTCCGGCGGGATACAGCAGTTGATGATCCGCCTGGAAGTACGGCTGCGAAACAACGGCCTCGATTTGCGAGCCCGCCGTGGACGTACTTGAGTTGACTGGGGTCAGAAGGTGAAGGTGCAGATAATCGCTTGCTTGCAGAGACGCCGTATCAAGCTGAACCGGCGCGAGTAGCATCAGAGGTTCGAGCAAGGCGGCGTCAAAGACCGTTCCTTGATCGATGAATTCCGGGTGGTAGGGCAAGCTGGTTACGACGGCTTCGCCCAATCGCTGCAGCTTGTTCGGTTCTCGCAGCGGGGCCATAGCGCCCTTGAGTTTTTGCCGGACTCCAGGACGCTGCGCCTTGGGAAGATATTGTGAATTCGCCACGCGACCTAGGCCGACGGCGGAATCGCTGTGAATCGGCACCGTCGTGCCATCGGAAAGCACCAGTTGATCAAACGTCACGTGCGCCATCTTGGGCGGAGTGAGGTCGCCATTAAGGAGCCTCCGGGCACGCTTGTGCGGAGCAGTACTAATTGCAGAAACATGTCCCTTGATCGTGGAGCCTGCCGGGATCGCGAGAACTTCTCCCGCGTAGACCGGCTCGAGCAGCTTTGCGGTAATGGGCTGCCCTACGGCTTTGAGACGCACTCCTTTTTCGAGCGCGGCACGGAAATCGTTGCCGGGCTCGACAACTAAAGCCTCCTTTTCGGGTTCTGCCTCTTGTGCGCGCGCCGGAATACCCGTGAGGCCCAAGACTGAATAGGAAAGTAAAATCCAAACAATGCTGCGTTTCATAGTGTCCCTCGTCTCTTATCAAAATTCGGGCGCTTTCCCGGCAAGCGACCGTCCAGCATTCGAGGAACTTAGGCGGAGCTTACTTGGAGCGAAGAAGGCGTGCGGCGAGGATATGTGGACGGTATGTAAGGAATTGAATGGAGGCTAATCGCGCTACGAGCGAGATTGCTTTGCTTGATGGCTGCGATTGATCACGGGCGCTTCGCCTGGATCTGGCATTCGATGGGAGCTGGCTGGGATCCCACCGCCGATTTACCAGCAAGATCATTTGTGCCGTGAGGCAATCAAATAGGTCGAGGGCGGTGTGCGTCGGGTTTTGGTGGGATTCGGCTCAGGCGGCTTGTTTGTTGGCAAATCTCGCGCTCAAAATTGAGCTTAATACAGCAATCCCTGCGAAGAAAATTACAAGTGCCAGGTCGTCTCCGCTCGTAATTTTCCCGAACCGAAACAACAGGTAACCGACGACCAGATTGAATAGTGCCCAAATGACGTTCACGGTTGACGACGACAACCCTTTTCCAGGAGGGTGAGCGAATGGCGTCGGGAAACGGTCACCTGAAATGCCATGCACGAAATGAGGCATGAAATTAGCGAGAAACATTCCCGCGAAGAAGCAGGCGATGTAGTTATACGAGTTCATCAAGGTTTTTTCCTTTCGATTCGCCGGATAGAAAGGTCATGGGTCAGGGCACCAGCCAGCGAGGTACTTCAACTCTCTTCTCTAAGCGGATTACAGGCACTTCAACGTTTAGCGGTCTCGCATGTTTAGGCGCAAAGGCTAAGAAAACGCAAAGATCTATTGTGCCGGTCACGATGCTTCACGGCTGTTTCGCCTGGACCTGCCGTTCACTCGGGAGTTGGGTGACGTCCCAGCCGCCGCCCAAAGATTCGATCAACTGCACGCTGCTCGTCATCTGTTGCACACGGAGCGTGATCACCGTCTGTTGATTTGCGAGCAAGATTGCTTGTGCCGTAAAGACGTTCAAATAAGGATCAAGCCCGGTCTTATAACGCGCAGATGCGACATCGACAAAGCGTTGCGCAGACGCGACGGTCTCTTGTTCCTGTTCAATTTCTTGAGTAAGGAGGCGCAAGGCGGCGAGGTTGTCCTCGGTCTGTTGGAATGCGCCCAATACCACCTGCTTGTAATTGGCAACGTCAGCATTGTAGTTCGCCGTGAACTGCGCCATCGTCGCCTTTCTCAGGCCGCCATCGAATACGGTTTCCGAAGCTCCTGGTCCGAAAGACCAGTAACGGCTTGGAGAAGTCAGCCATTTCGAGAAAGTTGATGCGGCAAATCCTGCTGTGCCTGTGATGCTTACAGTGGGATAATATGCCGCCTTTTGAGCGCCGATGAGTGCATTTGCTTCTGCCATAGTTCGCTCCGCAGCCGCGATGTCCGGACGCCTCTCAAGCAGATCGGAGGGCAGACCAACCGGGATGTCAGGCGGCTGTGTTGTTAATGACCTAACCGGGATGGAAAACGTAGAAGCCGGCTCTGCTACCAGTAGAGCGATGGCGTGCTGAAACTGCGCGCGAGCAATACCGGCGTTCGTCGCTGCTGCCTGAGAACTCTTGAGAGTGATCTCGGCCTGGGCGACCGCTTCATCGTTATCGAGGCCTGTCTTGTACAAGACACGAGTGATCTCAAGCGACTGACGATCTACCTCTACTGTCTTCCGGAAAAGATCTTCCAGAGCATCCTGGCCACGCAATTCGAAATAGAAGACTGCCAGATTCGCTTGCTCGGTCAGCTTCTGATTTTCAAGATCTGCGGCGCTCACCTGCGCCGCGTTGGCGGATTGACGCACGGTGTTGCGCACACGGCCCCAGAGATCCGGCTCCCAAGCGACGTCGAATGGAAGATTGAAGGTATTGCTGTTCGGATTGCCTTTCGAAAGACCGGGGGCCGTCGTTTGTGACTGAGAGGCTCGGTTCCGCGCATAAGAAACCGCTACACTAACGGTTGGATAGTAGGCGGATCGCGCCTGCCGGACTTGAGCTCGCGCGGCCATGAAATCTTCAAATGCACGAGCGATGTTCTGGTTCGAAATGTTCAATTTCTCTTCAAGGGAGTTCAATTCGGGATCCTGATAGATCTCCCACCATTTCCCACGGAGCATCGCATCTTGCGGTTGAGCGGGCTTCCAGACGGTGCCATCCGGCGCTTGCCGAGGATTCGACTCCTTGAAAGCGGGAGGAACCGGAACTGCCGGGCGCAAATATTTGGGACCAACATTGCATCCCAGCTGTCCAAGAAGAGCGAAAACAAGGAGCGCGAATGCCTTTATGCGGCCAGGTCTGTGGACTTCTTTCCTGTCCGCGTCCGAGGAGCAGCTTTGCAAAAACTGTTTCATCAGATCGTGCCTCCCTGAACAACCAATTCAGCAACGTCGCCGCCGCTGCGGAGCCGCAGCCGGAGACGATCCAGAATTAGATAAATCACCGGCGTAGTGTAGAGCGTGAGTATCTGGCTAAGGATTAAGCCGCCGGCAACAGCGATGCCCAATGGGCGCCGGAGTTCAGATCCTGTTCCATGACCCAGCGCGAGCGGCAGAGCACCGAAGAGAGCGGCCATCGTGGTCATCAGGATGGGGCGAAACCGCAGAAGACATGCTTCGAATATGGCGTCATTTGAGTTCTTTCCCTCAATCCGCTCCGCCAAGAGCGCGAAATCAATCATCATGATCGCGTTCTTCTTGACAATTCCGATGAGCAAAACGATGCCGATGATGGAGATCACGTCCAGTTCGCTCTTGAAGAGAATGAGGGCAAGGACAGCTCCGACACTCGCGGGTGGCAGAGTGGAGAGAATTGTAATTGGGTGCACCAGGCTCTCATACAAGACCCCCAACACGATGTAGACCGCAAACAACGCCATCACGACCAGCACGATCTGGTCGATGAGCGACTTCTTGAAATCCCCCGCAGTGCCGGCAAAGCTGCCGCGGACAGTTCGAGGCATCGCCAGCTTCTGCTGCAACTTCTCGATGGCGATAGTGGCTTGTTCAAGGGGGACCCCAGGCGCCAGATTGAAGGACACGGTCACTGCAGGAAAGAGTCCGTCGTGGTTGACCAAAAGAGGGGAAGTCGAATTTGCGGTGCGGACGAAGGCGTCCAGAGGAACGGCGTTTCCCCCGGAGGGATGAACGTAAATCGATTTTATGCCCAAGGGGCTTTGCGCAAATTGCGGCGCCGCCTCCATCACGACGTGATACTGGTTCAGCGATGTATAGATGGTGGAAACTTGCGCCTGCCCAAATGCTCCATAAAGCGATTGATCGATGAGCTGCGGCGTTATGCCCAGACGAGCGGCCGTGCGACGGTCATAGTTGAGCGAGGCCTGCAGCCCCCCGTTTTGCTGATCGATGTTGACATCCTTGATTTGAGATAGTTTTTTCATCTCCTGATAAAGGATCGGGCCCCACGTATTCAAGTCTGCCACACTGTCGGACGTCAGCTCATATTGATAGCTAGTGTTACTGCTTTTCCCGACGGACGGAATATCCTGGAACGGCTTGAGCAGTGTCGAAGCTCCGGGAATTGCGTCCAGCTTTGGCCGCATGCGATTGAGTACTTCGGCCGCGCTCAATTGTCTTTGTGCCAACGGCTTAAGCGTAATAAAGAGAAATCCTGAGTTGCTCCCGTCTTCGCTCCCAGGCCCAGAGGTACTGCCTGTAAATCCTGTGACCACGTCTACTGCCGGATCAGCTTGGATAACCTTTTCAATTGAGATCAAGGCGGATTCCATCGCACGAAATGAAGCATCCTGCGGTCCCTGAATCCCGCCGAGGAGTGAGCCAGTATCCTGTATCGGGAAGAAGCCTTTTGTGACATGGCCCATCAAGATAACGTTGAGCGCAAGCGTCCCGAAGAAGACGAGCACGACTGGGGCAGGATGCTTCAGCACCCACGTCAAACTTTGGCGATACCCAGACAACAGACGATCGAAGAGGCGCTCACTGAAGCGATAGAGGCGTCCGTGCTCTACTCCCTTTTCCGATCGAAGGACGTAAGCACACATCATCGGCGTGGAGCGTGAGCGACACGACCATCGAGATTGCAATCGACACCGCGAGAGTAACTGCAAACTCATGAAAGAGCCGGCCGGGAATTTCTCCCATGAACAAAATCGGAATGAAAGCGGCGATGAGCGACAGGCTCATGGACAAGACCGTAGGCCCAGTTTCGTGCGAACCCCGCAGAGCCGCGGCCATCGGCGGGACACCCATCTCCATGAGCCGAACAGTGTTCTCCATGACGACAATTGCGTCATCGACGACAAACCCAGTGGAGATGGCAAGAGCCATGAGCGACAGATTGTCCAGCGTGTAGCCGCAGAGGTACATCACGGCAAACGTGCCGATCACTGATGCCGTTACTGCGACGCCGGGGATCAAGGTGGCCCGGGCGTTGCGCAGAAAGAGGAAGACGACAAAGACCACCAAGCCGATTGACAGAACCAGTGCTGCTTCCACGTCTTTAACCGACGCACGGATTGTGGTAGTAAGGTCGCCTGTGACCAAGAGCTGCTGGTTCGAAGGGATGGAAGACCGGATGGAGGGTAGCTGACGTTTGATCTCATCGACTGTGCTGATGACGTTGGCACCAGGAGAACAATAGACGAGGAGGCTAACGGACTCCTTACCGTTAACGTAAGCCACTGAACGAACGTTCTCGACCGAGTCGGAGATCGTTGCAATATCCTTGAGTCTTACGACGGAATGATCCTTCGATGCAACCACGAGGGGCGCATAGTCGCGAGCCTTCGATATTTGATCGTTTGCCGTAATGTCGGTGATGGTGTTCTCATCGGAGATCTGACCCTTTGGACGGTTCGCATTTTGAGCGCTGATCACGCTGGCGACATCCTGCAAGCCAAGACCATAGTGACTTAGCTGTTGCGGATTCAGATCGATGCGCACAGCGGGCAAAGACCCACCAAGAATCGTCACTTGCCCAACGCCGTTAATTTGAGAGATTTTTTGCTGGATGATGGAAGAAGCGGTGTCATAGAGGACGCCTGAAGCGGCTGTCTTTGATCTCAGATTGAGGACGAGCACAGGCGCCCGCGCGGAATCAATCTTGCGGTACGTGGGATTCACAGGAAGGTTGGAGGGTAGATAGCTGCGAGCGGCATTGATGGCAGCTTCTACGTCCCGCGCGGCGCCATCCACGTCTCTGCTCATATCGAAAGTCAGTCTGATCGAAGTGACGCCAAGAGAGTTCTTGGAGCTCATTGACGTGATGCCAGCGATATGACTGAACTGCTTCTCCAGAGGAGTCGCCACCGAGGACGCCATATTCTCGGGACTTGCGCCAGGAAGCGCTGCGGAAACCTGAATCGCGGAAAGATCGACCAAAGGCAAAGAGGCAACAGGCAGAAACCGGAACGCGATCATCCCTGTCAACGTGATGCTAAGGGCGAGGAGTGAGGTAGCGACGGGTCTTTTTATGAATGGGGCTGAGAAGCTCATGGCAGTTCCGCCGCGTCAAGAGCTGCCACCCGGCTCTGGTGGGGAGCAAATCGTTGTCCCAACCTGTCGAAGAAGATGTAGATGACAGGAGTCGTATAGAGCGTCAGGATCTGGCTGAGAAGCAAACCGCCCACCATCGCAATGCCCAGCGGACGCCGGAGTTCCGAGCCGATACCAGAACCGAAGGCGAGAGGCAGGCCCGCAAAGAGCGCCGCCAAGGTTGTCATCATGATGGGACGGAAACGCAGGAGCGAAGCTTCGTAGATCGCCTCCGTAGAGGTGAGACCGCGAGTCCTCTCGGCATCCAATGCGAAGTCGACAATCATGATGCCGTTCTTCTTGACGATACCGATCAGCAGAATGATGCCGATGATGGCTACAATCCCGAGATCCTGCCGGAAGAGAATAAGTGCCAGCAACGCGCCGACTCCGGCCGAAGGAAGCGTTGAGAGGATGGTGATCGGATGAATGAAACTCTCGTAGAGAATTCCGAGAACAATATAGACCGCCATCAGCGCCGCTAGAATCAGCAGTGCCTCGTTGGAGCCGATTGCTTTGTAGGCTGCGGTGGCGCCCTGAAAGCTTGCCACCACACTTGGAGGCATCTCTAGGCGACGCTGTACTTTCTCGACTGCAGCGACGGCCTGGCTTAATGAGGTATTTGGCGCCAAATTAAAAGAGATTGTGACGACTGGAAACTGGCCCTGGTGAGCGATGGTCAAGGGGCTGGATCTCTTTTCAAAGCGCGCGATTGCAGAGAGTGGGATCGGCGACGACGCCGAAGCCGATGTTGCGGCGGAGCCGCCTGTTCCCAAAGGATTCGAAGAAGGCTGACTCGATGCGGCGGACAGGCCGGACGCGCCGCTGGTCGAAAGAACCGAGCTTGTGGACTTCGATGAAGCACCGAGCGCGCCGGATGTGTTTGACGATAGGGCAGACGCGCCGGCGAAACCGGATAGACTCGACCGCTGCGCCCCTGAAATCCCGCTAGTGGAGGAGACCGCAAGGGTCCGTACCGAAGTAGACGCGCTGTTGGAAAACGACCGGCCAGAGGTGGAGGTAGTGCTGGAGCTAGTGCTGTTCTGCGAGGAGGAATTCTGTAGATAGATGTCCTGCAGTTTTTGCGGATTCCTCTGAAATTCAGGAGATGCTTCAAGGATGACGTGGTATTGATTGAATTGCGTGTAGAGGGTACTGATCTGGCGCTGACCGAACGCATCGTACAGAGTAGAGTCAATCTGATCCGGAGTGATGTTCATGCGCGATGCTGTGGCCCGGTCGATGACAAGATGCTCGGCTAGCCCGTGAGGTTGTTGATCGGTAGCAACATCGCTTAGCACTGGTTGTTTTCTGAGCTCCGCAACCATCCTTTCGGTCCATGTGTCGAGTTCCGCTTGATCGGCATCGCCAAGCGTGTATTGGAACTGGTTACGGCTGGCGCGGTCGTCGACTGTCAGGTCCTGTACGGGTTGCAGGTAGAGACGTATGCCTTCCACTTTTTGCAGTTTGGACTGGAGTCGGTCGATTACTGCTGTCGCGTCGGCGTGGCGCTCAGCAAATGGCTTCAGGTTAATCTGGATGCGCCCACTGTTAAGCGTTGCATTTGTCCCATCTACCCCAATGAAAGAGGACAAGCTCGCAACTGCGGGGTCCTGAAGAATGACGTTTGATAGTTCCTGTTGCTTGAGGGACATGGCGCGGAAGGATATGGACTCAGGAGCTTGGGAGATGCCTTGAATTATCCCGACATCCTGTGTCGGAAACAGGCCTTTCGGTATGGCAACGTAAAGGTAGACGGCAAGCACCAAAGTTGCGGCCGCTACAAGGAGTGTCGAGATTTCATGGCGAAGCACCCACCGCAGGGTTCGGCTGTATTGCGCGATGAGAGTTTCAAACATGCGCTCGGACCAGAGATAGAAACGTCCCCGATCGAGTTCTGGCTTGTGGCGCAGCAGGCGAGCACTCATCATGGGAGTCAGGGTGAGCGAAACCGCGGCAGAGATGAGGATCGTAACCGCCAGCGTGATGGCGAACTCACGGAAGAGCCTTCCTACGATATCCCCCATCAGCAGCAGGGGGATGAGGACCGCGATAAGAGAGATGGTGAGTGAGATGATGGTGAAGCCGATCTGTTCCGCTCCCTTGAGAGCGGCTTCGAGCGGCTCTAGTCCTTCTTCGAGATAGCGCGATATGTTCTCGATCATTACGATCGCATCGTCGACGACAAAACCGGTGGAGATCGTGAGGGCCATCAAAGTGAGGTTGTTTAGGCTATATCCCAATAAATACATCACCGCCAGCGCGCCAACGAGAGAGATGGGAATGGCAATAGCAGGGATGATGGTCGCGTAGAGATTGCGCAAAAAGATGAAGATGACCATCACGACAAGGCCGATCGTAAGGACCAACTCAAACTCCACATCCTTGACCGATGCTCGAATCGTTGTCGTCCGATCGGTTAACACTGTCAGCTTTACGGATGCCGGAAGGTTTGCCTGCAGCTGAGGGAGGAGATCCTCGATGCTCCTCACGACGGCAATTGTGTTTGCCCCTGGCTGGCGTTGGATGTTCAAGATTACCGCGGGGGTCTGATTCATCCAGCCTGCAAGCCGTATATTCTCGACGCCATCACTGATCTTGGATATATCTGAAAGTGTTACCGGAGCGCCATTCTTATAGGCAACTATTACATCGCGATAGTCGTCGCTGGCTAGCAGTTGGTCATTCGAATTGATTTGATAATTCTGCGATTCTCCATCTATGGTTCCCTTCGCCGTATTGACGCTTGTGCTCGCAAGCGCGGCCCGCAGATCTTCGAGACTAATGCCATAGGTTGCCAGCGTTGCCGGATTGACCTGAATGCGGACAGCGGGCTTCTGGCCGCCACCGATTGTCACCAGTCCAACTCCACTGAGCTGCGAGATTTTCGGGGCCAGCCGCGAGTCGGCCAGGTCCTCCACCTTAGAGAGCGGAAGGATGTTTGAAGTCAGGGCGAGCGTCAATACAGGCGCGTCCGCCGGATTCGATTTGCTATACACGGGGGGTACTGGAAGATCCGTGGGTAAAAAGCTCTGCGCCGCGTTGATGGCGGCCTGTACCTCCTGTTCGGCCACATCGATATCCAGATGCAACGAGAACTGCAAAACGATGGATGAACAACCATCCGAACTGGTGGAAGTCATCTGCGTCAGACCGGGTATCTGTCCAAATTGGCGCTCAAGAGGCGCTGTGACGGCGGACGACATCACATCCGGACTAGCTCCTGGATAAAAGGTCCGCACCTGGATGGTGGGATACTCCACCTCGGGTAGTGCCGAGATTGGCAGCTTGATGTAGGCAGCGGCCCCGACGATCAGGATCGCCACCATAAGCAAAGCAGTCGTGACGGGCCGAAGAATAAAGGGGCGGGAGGGATTCACAACGTGGCTCTCTTATCGACTGTTGTTTTTTGAGGTGACTGTTCGACTTGGACCGGCGTTCCTTCTTGCAACTTGTCGAAGCTCGAGAGCGCCACTATTTCCCCCGCACGCAAACCTTCCACTGCGGTGGTACCGCCGTCGGTGCTCTGCTCGGTGATATTCCTGACCGAAACGGCATCCTTATCGACAACGAAGACAAATGCTTGCGTTCCATTGCGCTGGATCGCAGCGCTTGGAATAAGAACTGAATCTTTGAGAGTTTTCACCAACAAGCGCGCATTGACGAACTGGTTTGGAAACAGGGCCAGGTCGCGATTGCTGAATTCACTGCGGAACCGAACGGTACCGGTCGACGTGTCAATCTGATTGTCGACAGTCAGCAAGGTTCCGGTTGCCAGCTTCGTTTCAGCAGACCGGTCAAAAGCTTCCACTGCAAGAGATTTGTGTTGACGCAGTTGCGCTTGAACCTCTCCGAGATGATCTTCCGCGACGTTGAACACAACGGTAATCGGCTGGAGCTCGGTGATCACCACGAGCGCGTTCGAACTCCCTGCAAAAACGGTATTGCCTGAATCGACGAGCCGCAGACCAACCCTGCCGGAAGTGGGAGCTGTGATGTGACAGTAGCTAAGCTGGACCTCCGCATACTGCACCTGACCAAGGTCGAATTTGACGGCTCCTTGATCCTGAACCACGACCTGCTCCTGGTCGTCGAGAATCTGCTTTGCAACAGCATTCGAAGCGAAGGCCTCCTTATAGCGGGCAAGATCAATCTCCGCTTGTTTGAGAACGCCGCGGTCGTGGTCGAGTAGACCTTCTGCCTGTTGCAATTGCGCGCGGTAGGGACGCGGATCGATGTCGATGAGCGGATCACCATTGTGTACGATTTGACCCTCGTGATAATGCACTGCAAGGACTTGACCACTCACCTGGCTGAAAACGTTTATCGTAGAAATTGGCGTTACCGTGCCGAGAGCGTCAAGATAAAGGCCCATGTCTCCTCGAACTGCGACGCTGGCGCGGATGATGACAGAATGGTTTGCCTCACCGGCAGTCGCAGGATCTTCCTTGTGCTTTCCGGACCACACCGCAGAAGAGACGCCGAGCACCAGGATGGCAACCAGACAAATGGCCCACATCCTCTTTGACTTGGAAGCGCCCTTTGCAACATGGGCCGGTTGCGCGAGCCCAGGTTGCGAGATCCTCTCTTCGGTCTCTTCGAGAAATGGGATCATTTGCCATCTCCCGGAGAAATAATCAGATGCATCTGTGCGCGTGTCCTTAGCATCCGAAAAAGGAATAGGAAGGCCGCACAGGATCTATTGAGCATCCATCTTCTGATCTTCATGATGCCTCCGCAGCTTCCATTGTGCGGACGACAACCGCGCAGTGCTGTTAGAAACGATCAGTTATATGTGAGGATTTGAATGGAGAGCGGATCACGCACACTGGAAAAAGACTGAGGAAGCAGTTCAAGCCGAACGAGCTTTGTCCGGAAAATATTTCGGTGACACGACACCACGGATCGATTCACTCAGAGTGAGCCGCGTGGCCCTTCCGCCGGTAAATGCCAGAGTCTTATAGCGCGGTGCTATGCTCGCGCTTTGAGAGAGTCTCTCCGTCAGAGGCTATGTCGGGTGCGACAGGCAACTGGATAATAATTTCGAGGCCAGTGGGCCGAAGGTTCTCGGCACGTATCGTGCCGCGGTGCAGATGAATCGCTTCAGAGGCAATGGCGAGCCCCAGACCATTCCCTCCCGTAGCTTCCGTGTCCCGGTTTATTCGATAGAAAGGCTGAAATATTGCCTGCAGAGAATCATCCGGAACCCCAGGACCCTGGTCCCGCACGGAAAGAAGCGCCAATGGTTCCGGAGTACTCCGATCCACGTCCAAAACGATCTGGACATCGCTTCCCGGCCGTGTGAAGCGAACGGCGTTGCGAATAATGTTTTCACAAGCGCTTCTAAGTGCATGGGGATCGGCATTTCGTAGAATGATCGAACCGGCCGTCTGAAAATTGACGGATTTGCCAAGCGCTTGTGCTTCGAAGTTCGCATCAGCCGCCACTTCCTCGACAAGCTGGGCGAAGTCCACGTCTTCTCTCTCCGCTGACGAAAACCCGGATTCCAGGCGCGAGAGCGTCAATAGCTGCGCCATTAGCAGATCGATTCTCACAACGTCACGATCCAGACGCTGAAACAGGTCGTCAGAATCTGCTGCGAAACGATTTCTTAGAAGAGCCAGAGAGATATTAATGCGAGCCAGGGGAGAGCGCAGTTCATGCGATACCGAGTTCAGAAGCCTCTTTTGCGTTTGAATCAGAGAGTCAAGACGGCTAACCATCGAGTCGAAGTCTTTTGCGAGAGCTGCCACCTCGTCATGGCGCCGGGAAACGGAAGGCGGCACTCGCGCTTGGAGATCTCCTTGCGCGACTTTTCTAGCCGTCGACTGAATACTGTGGATCGGCGAGGCAATATGATACGCAAGGCCGAGGCAAAGTAAGGTGACCAGGACAATCAAGGAAATGCTAAAAGGGAGGCCGTCGCCCATCAATACGTCTCCTATCCGGCGCAAATCGGATTTCAGGAAGAGCATCAGAATGTAGGGATGACCTGAGGCGGAGACAAACTTGTAGGCTGCAATATGGCCCCGAAGTACGACGAGTTGGCCGTCTTTTGCTGCGTGCGCAAGTTGAAGACCGTCATCTGGCAGCGGCTGCGACAGCACATCCTTATAGAATCCGTCGAGCAAAAAGATTTGCCGGTCGTGATCGTGAACATCGCTCTGCGAAAAACGGGCAAACGCCTCTGGGCCGCCTGATTCATATGTCCTAGCGGCTTCTGCGGCCAGGATAGGCGCAACGGTGGCATACATGTTTGGAGTTGACACCTGCCTCATGCCCGTCAGGCGACTGCCGAGAAGCACGACAGCGATCATGCCCCAGGCCGTCAGCCAGTACCAAAAAAAGATCTTCAGGAAGAGCCGGTACATCGGCACCCTGGCTTTCACCTTGAGGAATCTTGCATGAAGATTAAGTGGCAAAGGTTCTTCCTTCCTTATCACCGGTCCTCCCTTCGAGGTATACAATACAACCCAACTTCCGAACAGCCCTCCAGCCAAGACCAAACAATTCCTTACAGTCGCCCTACCCTTCCTCACTGCACCGTCCGAGACGGCACCGTACTCTGCGTGTGGGAATACTTTTCCTGAGCGGAGAGTTATGACTTACCGGCCTATCAGTCTGCGGCGTTCAGCCGCCATTATCTTGTTCGCGACTGCTATTTTTTGTGTTCATTCGCATCCTGTCGCCGCACAGGATTTAAGAGCCAAACCGGCGCCGACCGATCATGCAGACGTTGCTCCTTCGTCGCCATCCCATGGAGATGAACCCCAACCCACTCGGCAGGACTTGACCAGCGACTCTTTGCCCGATGCACCACTGCCTAAGGGGCAGGCACAAGGGCAAGACCAAAACCCTGTGGCACCTTCGGGTCTCCAACCGAACCAGGTGCTGGGGCTGCCTCCAACATTAACCAGAACCCGTTTAACAGGGGAAGACAAGCTTCAAATCTACATCCATAAGACCTTTGGCCCGCCCGCTGTGATTCTTCCTGCATTTGGTGCGGGCTTCCAAATGCTTAATCCGCCAAACCACTACCCAAGAGAATGGAAGGACGGAGCTGAGGCATTTGGCAGAACCTACGGGTACAAAGTTGCCGATCGCGCCTCCAGGGAGACGGCTCAGTTTCTCATGGGTTACCTTCTCCATGAAGACCCTCGCTACCAACGCTCCACCAGCACCAATCCATTGCGTCGAACCTTCCATGCGCTCGCCTTCACCATCATCGACAAGACGGATTCCGGCAGAAATACTCTCGCGGTAAGTAACTTCGCTTCGGCTGCAGCCGGTGGGTTCGTGGGCATGGGCATCCTTCCGAACGGCTACAACGATGTAACCCATGCAGAACAGCGTATGGCTAGTGAGTTCTTGCAAATCGCTATCGGGAACGTAGCTACTGAGTTTGAACCTCAATGGGGGCCATTGGCCAAAAAAATACGCCTTCCGAAGATCCTTCCTGCTTGGTGGGTTCCGCAGCATTCACATTAGCCTTAGCATCGCTTAAGCTGCTTGCGGGATGCTCAGGCGATCTAGCCGATCCTAAGCGTCCATTTTTTCGGCCGTGGACGGGAATGTCATGCCGAGCAGCGGATTGTAAGTGACCGGCCCGCCCTAAATTGCATCGTATGGTTGGAAGGAACACAGCATAATATGGCCGGGGAAGGTACTTTCTTTTGTCAGGATTTGTTTGAGCCGGGCCTGTCCAGGTTCAGAAGGGATTAGTCGGAGTCGTTATGGACGAGAAGAGCACGTTAAGTGGCAACGCAAGGGAAGTTGCCGGTAGGACGACGCTGCAACTCAAGCCGCGCCTGCTTATAGTGGATGACGATCGCGAACTCTGCGAAATCCTGAAGCGGTACCTCGAGGCGGAGGATTTCCGGGTTTCTTTTGTGCATACGGGTGAAGCCGGCGCAAAGGCGGGCATTGAAGGCAGTTACGAGCTAATCGTGCTGGACGTCATGTTGCCAGACAAAAAGGGATTTAACGTTCTCAAAGACATTCGACAGCGCGCGCGAACTCCTGTTCTGATGCTGACCGCCAGGGGCGAGGAGTTTGACCGCATCCTTGGGTTGGAGCTTGGCGCCGACGACTACCTGGCGAAGCCGTTTAACCCGCGCGAACTCGCGGCAAGAATCTCTGCCATTCTCCGCAGATCGGGCTGGCAATCCGACAGCAAGAACGGGCTTAGGCCTCCCAAAATCAAGTTTGGAGACCTGGAACTCGATTTGGGTGCGCGCACCGTCTCGAAAGCCGGCGGGCCCTTGAATTTAACATCGGCAGAATTTGAGCTGTTGCACATGTTTTTCGAATTTCCAGGCCAAGTCCTCACACGAGATAAGCTGGTGGAACGTGTCCTGGACCGGAAATTCTCGCCCTTCGATCGAAGTATCGATTTTCACATTACCAATCTTCGACGCAAGCTTGGGCCACATCCCGACGGTGGCGAGAGGATTCGTAGTGTCCGCGCCATCGGCTATCTGTATGCATGGCCCCGGAAACAGTAAGTCCGATAAGTCCTCCTCTGAGGTACAAGATCTGAGTTCGACTCGTGCAGAAGCAAACGCCGGGCTGACGGTCCTGTCCTATTTCAACTCCCGAATATTGAAATAGCCAAGCAGTATCCATCCACAACTCGGCAGAGTTTGCAGCGGATAACCAGCCGAGAGGAGGGGCCACGCCCACACTCCGAGCAGGTCCCGCTGCATATCGGTTCACCTACAAACACTAACAGGAAAAACACCCTTCCTAGCGGCACTACCTCTCACAGGTCACCAGAATGAATCAGAGAGGAGAACTCTTGATGAAGTTCTGGGTTCAAAGGGTCTGTGCGACCCTTCTGGTCCTGTTGCGGATAATCGGATATTAGAAATCGCCATGGAACTATCGAGAACTATATCCTTACTGGCTCACGTTTGCCGTTTCGTCATCCTCATGTTTGCTGCTGCCATGGCGTTGCCACCAGCGCCAGCGTTGCCCTCCCAACCGGCAAAGGAGTTGATCGGAGATGCCTGCTACAACGAACTGCAACAGCGCGAAAAGAAAACGTTGTGGTCCTATACCGCGGAGCGCCACAGCAACAATCACATATTCCTCGAGCGCGTTATCGAGACAGTTGACGGCCCGGTTCGTCACGTGGTTGCAACGGATGGCCATCCACCCACACCAGCGCAGATTGAAGGGGAGAATGTTCGCCACCAACAGTTGCTGAAAAATCCGGCCGGGAGGCGTGAGATCCAGAGACAACGGGACGATGACGACAAAACGATGGAAGAACTATTGCGCATTATTCCTGAGGCCTTTATTTTTGAGGATCAGGGCAGGGAGGGACAATCCGAGAGAATAGCGTTTCATCCAAATCCTGGGTTCAAGCCCAAGACCTATGAGCAGCGGATTTTGCACGCTTTGGATGGGATAGTTTTCATCGATCTTCACGAGAAGCGAATAGCACGCCTTTCTGGTTCACTGGGAACACGCGTAAAGTTTGGGTACGGCTTGATCGGCCGCGTGGAGCAAGGCGGCACCACGGAAATTACGCGCGTTCAGCTGTCGCCGGGAGTTTGGAAAACCAGCATGGAAAAAATCGACATCGAAGGGCGATTTGTAATGCTCAAAACAATCAATAAGCATCAAGATGAGAGTAGAACTGGTTTTGAGCCGGTAGCACCAGACACAACGTTCGCGCAAGCGCTCAACCAAATTGAAGAAAAATAATCTTGCGGTTGCTAAGAATCGTTACTCGGCAAGACCTCGCGGAGGTACACGCCCGCGTCCATGGCAAAACAGAAGGTGTGATTTGTGAACTCTCGACCTGCTGTCCAATACGTCCGTCCGATTACGCAGCCAGCCCCTTAGTAAAGATCTGGCTTCGCCTGGAAATGCGAGACCCACTGGCATCAAGTGCAATGCTCTTTACGAGAATTGGTTTCTTCACCTGTCCTCCGTCGCTCGAGCCGGGGTCCTAAGCTCTCCGCCAATTTGTATCGAGCACGATGCATCCGCGCTTTCATCGCGTTCAGCGTGATACCCAGTCGTCTCGCGGCTTCTTCCAGCGAGTGCTCTTCCATGGCGCAAAGGACAAATGCCGTGAATAGCGGGGGCGATAGCTGTCCCACATTCGTTTGAATCATTTCCCTCAACTCGGTGTGGGCGAACAGTTGCTCAGGATTTGGATCCTCATCGTGTAAGAGATCTGATATGGGAACTTCACTCTCTGGAGGTGTGGCGTCGAGCGAAGTCACACGCAGCCCTCTGGCACGTCGTCGCCGCATGAGTGCCGCATTGACGACGATGCGGGTCAACCACGTCGAGAACTTGGAGCGCCCCTCGAAGCGCGCCACATTGCGGTACGCCGACAGAAGCCCGTCCTGCAAAGCGTCTTCCGCGTCTTCGGTGTTTCCCAAAATACGTCGGGCAGTTCCGAGCAACTGCCGTTGGTACCGGCGGAACAGTGTCTCGATTGCCTGGTCATTTCCGCCCTGGCTCGCCCGAACGAGTGCCTCTTCCCATTTCGTTTCAGTCGTAATGCATCGGCTTCCCATTTCCCGCCTCCAAAGGTTTTCCCGTCTGGCAAGACGAATGACCCTGTCCTTCTGAACACTGCATCACATTGTTGTCACGGCTGGAGCGTGGTGCCGTGGGGAAATGAGATATCTGCGTGAGGAATTGATTGCTTAATGGTTTTACGGCGAAGTCGGTATTCGCTAGAGCCATCATGGAGAGCGAAGGAGGTAAGTCGGCGGTGGGCAGGAGTCATGGAAGGAGCCAAGAAAACAGCGGGGTGCCCCGTCGGTATCTGCTCGCAGTGAACGATGATTTCGCACAGACCTAAGAAAGGCATAGACTCGTTCGAATCCTCCGCCATGCTTCAATCGGAGTTGAACGGTTCAATGGAATTTCGAATTGATGAACAAGCAGATCTGTCCTTGTTTTGAGTTATTGGCTGAGGAGGCGGCGAGTGAGCAGCTTAGGGTGGCGGAAAGCGCCGCGCCCAATCAAGACAGTTCGACTTGAGCCTGACTCATGATTAGGCCGGCATGGAGAAGATCTAATACGGGGATCGGTGCGCACGACTGTGCTGCGCCGAGAGAAATTCTAGAATTGCAGGATGGGCTACGCTGGGCTGATCGGTATCGAAAATGTGGCTGGCTTGTGCGATCAATACGAGTTTGGCCCCTGGAATACGCTCGGCGATCAGCTTCGCATTTGCGGATGGGATGAGCCGATCGGTTTCGCCGTGGATGACGAGCGTCGGGGTGGAGATTTGCGAGATGCGGCTGTAGGCCTCCCAGCCAAAAATTCCTTGAAGCTGGCCGGAGTAACCCTGGGGAGTGGGATACCACTTCATGCGGATGGCCATGTCCTCGTCGATGCGCTCCCGCGAGGTGCCAGCGTCGTAGATGAACGGGATGATAGCTTCCTTGGATTCTTCGGGCGTCAAGTCACGGCGCATGAGAATTTGGAGCGCTTCAGGCTCGGCCTGTACCGCATGGGGACCTCCCGGTGCGGTGCATCCTAGAATTAGTGAACGCATACGGTTTGGGTATTGAAGCGCAAATTCCTGCGCAATCATGCCACCCATGGAAACGCCAAAGACGTGCGCGCGCTCCACGCCAGCAGCATCCAGAACGGCAGCCGCGTCCGAAGCCATCAACGGGATGGAATAAACACCGGCGGGGACATCGCTTTGGCCGATGCCGCGATTATCGAATGCGATGGTGCGATAACGGCTGGCGAGCACGGGGCGGCTGCGATGCCACATATAGGAGGGATAACTGAGGCCCATGATGAGCAATAGAGGCTCGCCGGAACCCTGTTCATCCCAATAGAGTTTGGCGTTTTGATTTTCAACAAAGGGCATGCGGTCTCCGGTTGGGGTAGATGGCAATCGTAAGGACGTCTGGATGGAAGAATCCGATAGTCACCCACAGATGCATGTTACTAACACGGCCGCCATTGTATATAATCCGGCTCACCATGCCAAATCAAGAAACGCAGTACCGCATAGCCGACAGGGTCGCCACGATTTCGCTGAATCGGCCGGATAAATTGAATGCCTGGACGGCGGTGATGGAGCGCGAGGTGCGCGCCGCGATGGACGACGCAGAGCGCGATGAAAACGTTCGTGTGATCGTCCTTACGGGCGCGGGGCGCGGATTCTGTGCAGGCGCGGATATGTCGCTGCTGAGCACAGTGGCGGAGAAGGGAATCGATGAAGCGCGGCGCGCACAGAGTGCGCAACCTACAAGAGAGAGCGCCGAGGGTGTGCGAAAAGATTTCCAGAAGAAATATTCCTATTTTGCTGCGGTCGCCAAGCCGGTGATCGCGGCCATCAACGGGCCGGTGGTGGGCTTGGGATTGGTGATTGCTCTGTATTGTGATCTGCGGTTCGCTTCCGACGCAGCGCGTTTTGGCACAGCTTTCGCACAGCGAGGGCTGATCGCCGAATACGGAATGGCTTGGATGTTGCCGCGCCTCGTTGGACACGCTAACGCGCTGGACCTGCTGTTTACCGCAAAAATGATCGATGCGGCGGAGGCGCTGCGAATAGGGCTGGTGAATCAGGTTTTTCCGCGCGAAACGTTTCTGGAGAGCGTGCAGAAGTACGCAGCGGAGCTGGCGTCGAGCGTTAGCCCGCGGTCGTTGCGGGTAATCAAGCGACAAGTGTATGACGCCATGTTTCAGACTCTGGCGGAATCGTTTGAACAATCCGAGCAGGAAATGCTGGCGAGCCTGCAATCCGAAGACTTCAAAGAGGGTGTGGCACACTTTATCCAGAAGCGCGCTCCGGTTTTCTCCGGCAGATAGGGAACGTGCGATGAACTTCGAATTCAGCGACAAAGTGAAGGACCTGCAGCGCCGTGTGCAAGCGTTTCTGGACGAATACATTTATCCCAACGAGAAGCGCTTCGAGGAAGAGATTGAGCGAAATCGATGGCAGCCTACGAAGATCGTCGAAGAGTTGAAACCGAAAGCCCGCGCTGCCGGTCTGTGGAACTTGTTTCTGCCGGAGAGCGAACACGGCGCGGGGCTGACCAATCTTGAATACGCGCCTCTCTGCGAAATCATGGGCCGAAGCCACATGGCGCCGGAGGTCTTTAATTGTTCGGCTCCCGACACGGGCAATATGGAAGTGCTCGCGCGTTATGGCACGGTGGAACAGAAGAAACAGTGGCTGGCACCGTTGCTCGCGGGAGAGATCCGGTCGTGTTTCGCGATGACGGAGCCCTCCGTCGCTTCCTCCGACGCCGCAAACATTGAGGCCAGAATCGTCCGCGAAGGCGACCACTACGTTGTGAATGGCCGGAAATGGTGGACGTCCGGAGTTGGCGACCCGCGTTGCAAGCTCGCCATTTTCATGGGCAAGACGGATCCCTCGGCTCCGACTCACAAACAGCAGTCCATGATTCTAGTGCCAATGGATGCGCCTGGAGTGAAGATTGAACGAATGCTGACGGTGTATGGATACGATCACGCGCCGCACGGCCATGGCGAAGTCACATTTAAAAATGTGCGCGTTCCGGTCACGAACGTGTTGCTCGGCGAAGGGCGCGGATTTGAGATTGCGCAGGGTCGGCTGGGGCCCGGGCGAATTCATCATTGCATGCGATGTATTGGCGTTGCGGAGCGCGCCCTCGAAACCATGTGCAAGCGGGTGCAAGCACGGTTGGCCTTCGGAAAAACGCTTGCCGAGCAAGGAACGATTCGCGCAGATATTGCAGCGTCTCGCATGGAGATCGAGCAGGCGCGGTTGCTGACGCTGAAGGCCGCGTACATGATGGATACGGTGGGAAACAAGGCGGCGCGCGCTGAAATAGCGATGATCAAAGTTGTTGCGCCCAACTTGGCTCTGCGCGTGTTGGATCGGGCAATTCAAGCACATGGAGGCGCAGGAGTTTCGCAGGATACGTTTTTGGCGAGCTCCTGGGCCATGTCACGGACGCTGCGGCTGGCCGACGGACCAGATGAAGTACATATCGAATCGGTTGCAAAGTGGGAACTGGCCAAGAGCAAGAACGCGACCGCACCGTAAGATGCGCCCTCCTGATGAAACAAATGTGCGAGGTAATCACGAAAGGTCTACTAGGAGAAGTTGATGCCGCCAGTGGCAGTTAAGAATCCGCTAGCGTTGAATGAATGGGTGGGCAAGGAAATTGGGGTGACGGAATGGTTCCGCGTTTCGCAGGAGCGGATCGAACAGTTTGCAGAAGCGACGGAAGACCGGCAATGGATTCACGTTGATCGTGCGAAAGCGAGCAACGAATCACCCTACGGCGCGACAATTGCGCATGGGTTTCTTACTCTATCCCTGATCAGCCACCTCGTGAAAGAGTTGATTCAAGTTCAAAGCGGCGTGCGACTGGCGGTCAATTACGGGTTGAACCGCGTGCGCTTTCCTTCGGCGGTGCGGGCCGATTCCAGGATTCGCGCACGCATTGTGTTGAACGCATTAAAAGAGCTGGCCGATGGCGTGGAGGCGATTTACGCAGTCACGATCGATTGCGAACACACGGAAAAGCCGGGTTGCGTTGCGGAGTGGATCGTTCGCTACTACGCGTGATCCGCTGCGGCTGCCCGTGCTTTCGTCGCCCGAAACTGAGGGAACTACGCTAGATACGTCCCGTTTGGGCACCGTGTAAAGCAGCCCGCAGTAGGAACTGAATCTTCTCGGGCATGGACGCGAAGCGTTCGTCCTTCGTCAACCCCTGTTGGTAGCGAAAGTAAATTTGTTGCACGATGACGGCCAATTTGAAACGCGCGAACGTGAGGTAGAAAGCAATCTGAGAGACATCACTGTGCGTCTGCCGAGCGTAGTGCTGCACGAATTCTTCGCGTGTGAAGCTGCCGGCGTGGGTTGTGGGGCCCCAGCGATTTTGCTGAATTTCTTCCGCATCCGTTGGATCTATCCAATAGGCGAGCGCGGTGCCGAGATCGGAGAGTGAGTCGCCGATGGTGCACATCTCCCAATCGAGAACGCCGACAATTTTCGTGATGTCGTTCGAATCGAGGACAATGTTGTCGTATTTGTAGTCATTGTGAATCAACGAAGTGGCCGGTGTGGATGGTATGTGCTGTTGCATCCACGAGGAGATTTTCTCCACTTCCGGATAGTCGTGTGTTTTGGAACCGTAGTAGCGTTCAATCCACCCACGGACCTGGCGTTCCAGATAGCCTTCCGGCCTTCCCAAATCGGATAGACCCACCGCTGCGTAATCCACGTGATGCAAGCGAACGAGATTCTCAACAAAGGATTCGCTGAGCCGCCGCGCTTTCTCTGCGGGGAAATCCAGACCGGGCGGCACGTCTCTGCGAAGAATGATCCCGTGAATCGGCTCCATCACATAGAACGGCGCGCCGAGAATGGAATCGTCATCGCAGTAAAGAAGCACTTCAGGCGCCGGCGCGTAGACGGAGTGCAGCTTCGAGAGCACGCGAAATTCGCGCCCCATATCGTGGGCCGATTTTACCTTGCTGCCGAAGGGCGGACGGCGAAGAACCAATTCTCTGTCGCCGAGTTGCAGTGCATACGTCAGGTTGGAATGGCCGCTGGGATATTGACGGACCTGGAGCGCCCCTGTTTCGTTTGGCAAATGATGCCGCAAGTAGGGCTCGAGCTTGGGTAAATCCAGCTCTTCGCCAGTTCGAATGGGTGCGGAGCGGTCCAGCAGGTCGCGCATTCGAAAGTCACCCTAACGGTAGGTCAGCATGGCAGGATCCGCGATATGCCCATGCGAATTGAAACTGCTGAGAGTAAATCGGTCCACATCATATATGAATTCACTCCAGCAAGAGTTCCGCGACATCCAGCTCACTTGTAAGGTGCGTTCTGGAGAGAGTTGCAAAGCACGCTGCATGGCAACTGCGGTGGGACCGCCGGACGTGAAAATTGCGATCCGTTCACCGCGATGGCCGGCGGCGAGGAATTTTGAGAGGCCGGAGTTCACGCGGGAGCAAAACTCCAGCCAAGTCTCAACTCCCTCCGGAGCGATTTCGCCTTGCACCCACTTTCCAATCACTGCCTCGAATACTTTTTGAAATGTAGCACGCCGACGACCAGAGTCCGTGGCGGACTGAAACGCGGCATGAAGATCGCGGATACGTTGGTCCTTTTTTAGCAAAGCGGGCATACCGCGTTCGAGTACGGACTCTCCTTGATATTCATCGAATTCGGAGAGCACCAGCGGCTGGGGAAACTTGAGACCGCTTTTTTCGAAGGCTTCGCTCACTAACGTGGCGGTGTCCTTCTGCCTGACACGCGGACCGACGCATACGCGATCGAAAGCGACGTTGCGCTGCGCCCAATATTCACCGAGCAGGCGTGCCTGCGTTTCGCCCAGTTGGGACAATTTGTCATAGTTCTGCTCAAGGAACGAAGCTTGCGCATGACGGACGAGAAAGAGCATCCCCATTGGTAGTCAGGCCCTTCCGTCAAACGTTATAGCGCAACTGTCGCGAAGGATGAAATTCGCCCGCGCTCGACCCTTGAATGTGCATCATCCCTATGAAACGCCGGCTCTAGGCAGTGGCGACCTGATCTCTGCTGAACTCGGCGAATGTTTTGCCTTGCTCCGCAAGCCGCTTGAGGAGCGGAGCGGGCTGCCAGATTTCGCCGTGCTGACGCTGGAATTCGGAGATGCGCTCATAAACTTGTTTGAGGCCGACGGTGTCGGCGTACCACATCGGGCCGCCGCGATGCGCGGGAAACCCGTAGCCGTTGATATAAATAATGTCGATGTCCGAAGCGCGCAGCGCGTAACCTTCTTCAAGAATGCGCGCGCCTTCATTGACCAGCGCGTAGAGACAACGGTCTGCGATCTCCGCGGCGGAGATTTGACGCTGTGCAATCCCCGCTTCTGCGACCCATTTGGCGATAAGCTCAGCCACAAGAGGATCAGGAGTCGCGCGGCGCTGGTCGTCGTACTTGTACCAACCAGCGCCGGTTTTCTGGCCGTACCGGCCGAGCTCGCAAAGGCGATCTTCCGTAAACGGCTGGCGAATGCCGGGAACTTCCAGGTGGCGATATTCTTTACGGATGCGCCAGCCAACGTCGAGGCCCGCGAGATCGCCAGTGGCGAGTGGGCCCATGGCCATGCCAAAATCCGAAAGGGCGCGGTCCACGGCTTCGACGCTTGCGCCTTCTTCGACGAGGAATTGGGCTTCGCGGCGGTAGGGGCCAAACATGCGATTGCCGACAAAACCGCGGCAGTTGCCTACGAGCACTCCCACTTTGCCGAGCGTTTTAGAAAGCTGCATGCACGTGGCGATCACTTCCTTTGAGGCAGCCTTGCCACGGACGATTTCCAGAAGGCGCATGACATTCGCGGGGCTGAAGAAATGCGTTCCGATGACGGACGCGGGCCGCGAGGTGGAAGCAGCGATCTCGTCGATGCTTAGAGTAGAAGTGTTGCTGGCGAGAATGGCGCCCTGCCTGCACACGCGATCCAATTCCTTGAAAACTTCCTTCTTGAGTGCCATGCCTTCGAAAACTGCTTCGATCACCAGGTCCACGCTGGAGAAATCGTCGTACGTTAGCGTCGGAGTGATGCGCTTGAAGCGCTCTTCGGCAACCTGCTGAGAGAAACGGCCACGCTGAACGGAGTTCGCGTAGTTCTTCTGGATGGTGGCCAGGCCGCGATCGAGCGCAGGCTGGTCCGCATCCTTGAGAATGACCGGAATTCCTGCGTTTGCCAGCACCATAGCGATCCCACCGCCCATGGTGCCCGCGCCGACAACGGCGGCGGATTTAATCGGAATCATGGGAGTCTCTTTCGGGACGTCGGGGATTTTGTTCACCTCGCGCTCGCTGAAAAAAACGTGAATAAGTGATTTGGACTGTTCGGAGAAGAGGCACTCAATGAAGAGTTTCTGTTCCAGTTTGCAGCCTTCTCCGAAGGACAGTTTCGTGGCCGCTTCCACGGCATCAATGGCGGCAACTGGAGCGAGCAGGCCGCGCTGTTTTTTGGCAGCCGTTTCGCGCGCGGAGGAAAAGATTTGGGCATTCTCCGCTGCGTTTCCGAGTTTTTCATTGCGTTCGCGCGTTTTGCGAGCAGGTTTAGACGCGGCTTCGCGTGCAAATGCAACCGCTCCGGCAAGGAGATCGCCTTCGATGATGCGGTCGACAATGCCAAATTTCAGCGCTTCTTCTGCTTTGACCGGATTGCCGCTCACGCACATCTCGACCGCTTTCGCTACGCCGGCGAGCCTTGGAAGTCGCTGCGTGCCTGCCGCGCCAGGAATAAGACCGAGCTTCACTTCCGGCTGGCCTACCTGCGCACTAGGAACAGCAACGCGATAGTGACCAGCCATTGCTAGTTCCAAACCGCCGCCGAACGCCGTTCCGTGAATCGCCATCACCACAGGCTTGCTGCTGTCTTCGATTTTCAAAAGCAGCGGAAGCAGGCCAGGGCCGCGCGATTTGCCCGAAGTCATTTTGCCA
>Ga0207110_10025_pt1 | contig 33274 bp, 26 predicted proteins | sample Alteio_BWMinHeat_74_FD_153582 | JGI IMG/M metagenome (GOLD analysis project Ga0207110, IMG submission 153582) | Enriched cells from forest soil in Barre Woods Harvard Forest LTER site, Petersham, Massachusetts, United States -... | ecosystem: Environmental > Terrestrial > Soil > Temperate forest >...
ACTGGTCAGGGTCCTTTCAAATCGGACCTCGGAAGGGACGCCCAAACGGGCCAGACATTCTCGAGGCAATACACGGGCCATGATTTTCTCGTTGATCGAGACGTGAACGCAGAATGGCTTGAAGTAGCCAAATAGCCCATTCTACCCACGAATGCGTTCGAGAACACAAAAAAACGATTTGGAATCGAAGGGTCAATCATCGGTCCGGGAAAGAGTTGACGCCCGCCGATTCTGGCACAGGTTCCAATGGTGAGGCGTCAGGCCAGGATTCTACGCAAATACGCGGCATCAGCCTCCGCGTGGCCGGCGTAGATTCGCGGCAGTTGCGGGTCGGCGCAGATGAAGCGGACGAAGTCTTTGACGAGTTCGGTCAGGCAGTCCGTGGGCGCTTGCAGCAAGTCCGGGTAGTGCGGCAGGGCTTGCACGCAGGCGCGGAAGGACTGGTGGGCCGCCTCGGGGAGAATGCGGTCGTATTCCAAGGTGTCGGCCAGGATGGGGAGGGGTTCGTTGCCGGGGAGCAGGCGCACGTCTTCGACGACCGGGTGCGGGGCGTAGTTGAGCATTTCCACGTTCTTGTTCACCAGGACGCCGAGTTCGTTGTTGCGGAAGATGGCGTGCATGTCGAGCCAGTCGTCGGGGCGGAGGGAATCCTGAACGTAGGCGTAATTGTCCACGCGGCCGATGAAGAAGCAGCGGGCTTTGGTGTTGAGGCGCGAGAAGAGCCGCGACCAGGAGATGCCGGTGCTGAACAGGTCCACGATCACGCTGTCCGGATGCCAGGTCGAGCGGAAGTATTCCAGGTAGCTCTCCGTTGGCTTGAGCAGGCATTTGCGGGAGGCGTACAGGTAGGTGGAGCGGCGCTCGGGGAAGAGCTGCTGGAACAGGTGATGCCAGAGCAGGCAATCGCGGCTGACGAAGAGGACCTCGCGAATGCCGGCCGCGCGGGCGTAGTGTTCCAGGTACAGGCCGGCCAGGAACAGCAGGGGGAAGTTCAACTGGCAGGAGAGAAGCCAGAGGTGGCGTTCCTGGGGGTGCGTGTCGGGAATGGGGTTGGCGAGCCGGACTTCGCGCGCGAGGTTGGCGAGCGGCTCGTGGCCGTGCTGGACGAGAAGTTGCTCGACCGGGGAGCGTTTGGCCCCGGTGTAGATGATCGCTTTGATGCCGGCGGCGGCAGCGGTCTTGCCATCGGAATGCGGGTTGTCGCCGAAGTGCTCTTGGATGGCGCACTGGGCAAGAAGCTTCGGCCAGATCCAGCCCTGGAACTTGCCGTCGTTGCTGACCACGAGCGCCACGGTCTTTGTCAGGCCGGCTTTTCGCAAGAGTGACCGGACAATGTCGGCCGGCAGATAGGTATCGGAAACAAGCAGGTCGCCGTCGCGGACCTGGGTCAGGTTTTCGGTGATGGGAATGACTTCTTCGTGTTCGATCTGGATTTCGAGTTGCAAGAGCCGGTCAATCGCGGCGGCATCCAGGTGCAGGGCTTGGCCAACTTCTTGCCAGATGTCGCACAGATAGTAGGGTTGGCCGCGGCTGCCCAGGCGCTGATCGGCGGCCAAACGGGCTGCTGCCAGGCCGGGCAGGCCGGCCCTGGCTTCGAGCTTGTGCAAGACCTTTCGTGGCTCGACGCTGCGGCGGGCGATCAGCGTGTCGAAAACGTCGAAACTCTTGGTAAATCGCGACATGGGTGGCTAACGCTCTTACTGTCTTCACGGCAGAATTGGAGGCGGCAATTGCCCAATTCGTTTATCGCCAAAAGGCGGAAGCTATTTCCGGGAGGGGGACAATGGACAAGTTGCGGGTGTCACAACTGTTATCGTGAAAAACTCTGTTCGTGTTTCGCATCTATGACTACAGTTCGCTGAATCACAATGAACTCCAGATTTTCAGGCACGTTTCGGTTTTCAACGCGAAGATGTTCGGGCAATGAGTCCGGAGATCTCCCAGCCAATTTCCATTGTTTCTTGACCTTGGGAAGGCCATCCAGATCTGTTCGTGTGCCCTGAAGCTCACCGTAGTCGTTGAATCTAGCTATTTCTATCCCATTTAACTCAAAAAGTAATTTGAACTTGGGGGAGTCGCACGTTCCCAAAGGGATTACGAAAAACAAGTACCAACAACTGCCGCCGAATTCCGGCGATAGGCTGATATGGTGAAAGACCATCAATCCGTCTCGATCCGATGTTGGAACATTGTTTTCAAGAAAATCGGTTACGGGATACGCGAAGGCAGTAGCCCCATCGCCGTTTGCCACCTGCAGCCGCACCCCCCGTATGCCTCTGTTGGCCGCGTCAACAAATCTGATTTGAAATTCTACCTGTGCAAAACCGCCGTCCCAGCGACATACGCGGGTCGAAGAAACAAGGGCAACAGCCGCCGATAGCAGCAAGACCCCAAGTCCGACGCGTCTGAAAGAGATACTTCGAAAAAAAGGATTACTCATTTTTCGGCCTCATTCGCTCATTTCGCCTCATCATCTCATCATACTTGTCCGCCAGAAAATCAATTGTGTTGTCCCATTCATCCGCGTCCAATTCAAGATCGCCCGTCCCCGTTTCAGAAAAGCCGACTGTCCTGCCAAATTCCCGAATAAGGACATCAACCTGCCGTTGATGGGGGTGACCCCAGAAAACTTGCGTCAGGTGAATCGTTTGGCCCGATATTTGGGTTCTCCATAAGATTACAATGTCTACGACGTAGGCGTCCGTGTCTCCTTTTGGGCCAGTCCACTTTCGGTCAGGTTCGAAATCACATGAGCCATCTTTGATACGGTCCAATATGTCCGCCATTCGCCGGAGATATATCTCCCGCACGGTCACTTTAAGGACGCCGCTCACGTTGAAACCGCCGTACGGCTTTGTAAGGACTGTAGACAGTTTGATGTATCGCTTGTGCGTAAAAGGGGGCGCCATCGGGATTTCAACCAACGATAATTCCTTCAATTCATCCCAATGATCGCGCAGCATTATGCGAGCTTTTTCGATTTTTTCTATGGCTCGCCGCGTGGTCCGCATCAAGATTGAGCTTTCCGAATCTGTAAAACCAGGTGCGCTTATCCTTATGGTTCCCCTTGACACGGGTAGATCATCTAATCCGCTCGGATCAACCCAATTCGTCGGATCATTCCCGCAATAGCGGTACAAGTCCGCATCGCCAGCATCAAACGCCTCGGGGTCTTGCGTCAGCCAGCGGCCAATCGTTGGGTCAAACATGAGCGGCTCCTTTCAACTGAGAAAATGCGCCTGGTCAGAATTCATTTCTGCGAAAGGCAGTCACTGGATCGGACAATGCGTGATCACCGAGATCAATCGCCGATGGTGACCTGCCAAAGCCTTCAATTCGGACACGTTCTGCGGCCAATCAGTAAACTCACACTGCGGTTAACCCAATGGGTAAACAGCGTCAAATCCACAATACCCACAATCATTCATTGGTTTCCTTCAACCATTCCGGTTTCACAATGGGCTTACCATTCGAACCTGTCGGCGGTTTGACGATCAAAATCACAGGATTGCTTGCGATCCATTCATCCTTTCCTTTTATGCCCCAGGACGCGGTGATCATGTAAATGCCGAGACGCTTGGGCCGGAATTCAAACTCGATGCCCTTTTGGCGGGGATTCTGCGATGTGAAGGTGATGCCGGCGGATGACATATAACCGCCCAACAGCCCATCAAATTCATCATTTGGCTCAACCGCATCGAACTCTTTTGGCCGCAAATTGACAAGGCTGGCGACCTTCTCGTCGTAACGACCGATACTAATCACGTCATGGCCGATTCCGCGAAAGCCGGTTTCTACGCTCGCAGGGATTGATTCTTCCAACCTGACAGACTGCCCAGGAAATACCTCATGCTCGTTGAGTCTTAACATGAGTTGAACGGGCTTTGCGCTATTTCTTGGCTCTTCCGCCGTGCTCTGGTGGATCGGCGTGCAAAGCAACAAAAGGAAAACACCAATGAGAGATTGGAATCGCGCCAACATGAAGGTCTCCAAGTGACATGGGCGCCGATAAGACGGCCATGGGACAACGCGGCTATTATTAGTCCTTGAGAGCGTCATCGCATTTTTTCTGCCAATTCTCCTCCCATTCCTTTTGCTTTTCAGCGTTCCGGCCATGGTCCGTTTCCGTGTCGTAGATGGCGGGCAACGCTGACCCGTTGTTGGCGTCGAAAAGAGGACCATGTTGGCGTGTTTTCCCAGCTACGTCTGACGGCTACGGCCGACGATTTCGTGATGTCCCGTCTCTTTGTCCATTTCTTTGCGCGCTACGGGAGCGCCAGCGATCAATCCCTGAAGCGACCCGGCCTATTTTCAATAGCGACATCGTACTGGCCGTGCTCAGCCAACCAGGCTGTCCTGCACAACCCCGTCCCGTTATCGGCGCGGCCGGCGGCTACGGCCGTATGCCCAGCGCCTTACAATCGAAGACATTCACGTCTCCGCTCTCACATGCGATTGCGACCCTCCTGCCGTCCGGGGAAAACGCCACGGCAAGGATCTGTTTTTCCCCGACTCTAATCGACCGGATCCTCGCTGCCTTGGCGACATTCCACTGAACCGCGATACCCCTAGTATCGACGCTCAAGAAATTCTCGTGATCAACCACGTGCAGCGTCATTGCATCCACATGTCTCAGAGCGTACAGCGGGACGCACTTCTCCACATCCCACAAGCGGATAACGCCGTCGTTGCTTAAAGCGACTAGCACCTTTCCGTCCTTTAAGAACACGGCGTCCTCCATGTTCTCGCCGTTTGGCGTCCCGAAAGTGCCGGCCACGACGCCCTTTTCGACGTCCCAAAGCACCGTTTTTCCATCAGAATAGGTGCCTGCCAGCGATTTTCCGTCTGGAGAAAACGTGCACGTCTGAATCATACCGGGGCGCTTGAAAACTCGTTTCAACGCGCCCGAGGAAAAATCGAACAATAGTATCTCCTCGCGAAGGCACGGCACGGCAACCGTCTTGCCGTCGGGGGCCAGTGCAAGTTGCCAGAAAAGAGGGTTCGGATCTTCCCTCTTGAACTGCCATAGTCGCTTCGACAGCGATGCCTCCCAGACTTGCAGCGTATCGGGCGTCGAAATGATAACTGCTTTGCGATCTTTCGATGAGAGCAAATGCCTCACCCCGTCGCCGGGACCCGGGTCGGCGTCAACGATTAACCTCTTCAATTGTCGACCATCAGTACCGTCCCATAGCCGCACACTCCCGTCGCTGCAAGCAGTCACCAGACGAGGGCCTTCCAGGAAGGCAACCCCGGTAGCCGGCTTATCGTGCCGAAGTCGAAGCAGCGGCACAGGATCGGCCGGTTGCTCAGGGGGATCCGCCGCAAGCGCGCCGGCTAGAAAGCAAATTAACACGCCGAGTGTGCATGTCGCTACGCGTTTCAAATTAGCCTCCGCTTGAGAATCGGTAGCCGGGCGCTGGCTGAACGCGCTTGGCACTCGTAGCTCAACAACTCGCCAATCGAGTTGCATCATTACTGAATCCGGATCGTGGAACGAGTGAGACTGCGACAAGCCGCCGGAAATTGGTTCAAGAGGCTCGCCAAGTCGTCGCTCACGTACTCGAACAGCCCACCAGCCTTAAGCGTTACGTCGGTAGCCCAGGCCAGTTTCTCCCCATTACTCATCGGGCTTGGGAGGACGCGTATAAAACGGACATATCGACAATAACGCCTTTGTCCTATTCCTGATTTCCGCATCAGGCGTGTTTTGATTTGCCATATGCAGCAGCCAGAACACACGCGGAGCGGTTTTCGGATCTCTGAGCAGCTGTGCCAACTGCTTCGACGCGTTTTCGCGAACTTTATAGCTGCGATCCCCAAGCTGAGCGATCCAAGCCTTGACTTGCGCTTCGTTGGGCAACGGCGTTTGCAACAACCAAAGAAAGGCGTTCGGATTGTTCTTGTTTGCCTCCAACAAGCGCATAATTGTCCACTGGATCTTGTCCATATCCCCTCTCTGCACCAACCCAGCAGTACTAGCGTCTTTTGCAATATAGGCCAAGAGTTCGAGCAGCAACTGGTACTCTTGGACGCTTTGCACCTGTCCGGTACCAACCCCCGGGGTGCCAACACCGGGGAACAACTTGTTGAACTCACCTGTTGTGAGACCGGGCGGGACGCCGCCTGGTGGTGGCTTAAGCGTCAGCCCGCCGTTCGGCTTTCCGAGGACGCCAGGCGCCGGAGGGACAGGGACGGCATTCGGCAATGGCAGTATCAGCGTCGGCACCCCGAACATCCCACTCGGATCAATCCGGTCCGTCGAATTATTCCCCACATACCGGTACAAATTCGCATCCCCCGCTTCAAAAGCCATAGGGTCTTGCGTCAGCCAGCGGCCAATCGTTGGGTCGAACACGGTAGTGCTCCTTTTAGTTGTGCATCGTCACTTCGACACTGGTCGGAACTCGGGCTGACCTCATGGCCGGCCCAGCCGAACTGGTCGAGGGTGTAGGTCGAGTTATGGCCGATGGCGACATCACTTCCGTTTAGGCTCGCGAAGCTCCGGAACATCACGCCATATGCTCACTCTGCCAGCGGATGACGCAACTGCGACGTATTCGCCTTTACCCAAGAGACCGCCGCCAACGATGCTTGCTTCACGCATGCCCCAAGTTGCAATTACCTTGTTGCTCTTGACGTCTACTAACGAAATCGATCGGGGGCCATGCGCAAATTCGGCCGCGGTTATTGCCAATAACGCTCCATCGCGACTCACGCCCAAGACCTCCATCCCGAGGCCGCCATATGAGTCTACGCGCACGAGCTGACCCGTCTCGCAATCCCACCGGTGATATTTTCCGTTAATATCGGAAGCCACTAAGATTCTGTCATCGAGTGCTGCCATGGCATGGATGCCGTTCTGCTTTAGGACGTGCACTTCACGAAAGCTATCTGCATCAACAAGCACAATGTCAGTTCCGACGTTAAGGGCAATTCTCTTGTTATGGCAGACATATGCCGTCGCATTGATGCTTCCAGGTATGTCCAACGAGCCGCGCATTCTCTCGTGGCGAAACACTATGCGGGCATTCGAGCCGTCCCTATCGACGGTGATCAGCAATCCCTTTAGAGTTGATAACAACAGACCCTGATCATTGGGCAAGAACAAGAACGAACTCACGTGATAAAGATCACCAAGACCCTTCACAGCAAATGTTGACGTGCGCTGATGTGTTTCAATGTCGAATACTACAACCAGATCCGCCGTCACCGAACTATACGCCAAGTATCGACCGTCGTGGCTCAGCGTAACATGAATCGCAGGCCCAGCGGCGATTTCCAACAACTGAGCGCTGTCAAAGGGTGGACGACTGATGAATAATTCGCCGAGGGAAGTGGAGAAAACAAATACCTGACCATCGGCAGAGGCGCACGCCGCATACACTTGCGCCTTTGAATTATTATAAATCAGCGTGCTCGGCGGGCGAAAGTCCAGTTTTACCTGGTAGTCGGTATTCGTTCGCGAACGGCACAGAAGATAAACACCGGCCCCAGGCACTATTACTATCAACAGTGCGAGCAAAGCCCGCCCACAGGTTACTAATCTTTTTCTAGGGATCAAACCGCACCCAAGTAGTCGCCCCACAAGAACCAGCGCAGTCACCTGTTTGCAGAAATACGGGAACGCCAAGCAATTGGGCAAGCCTTCTCGCATGCGCGGCCCGCACGGAATTATCCACCCCTCCGCCGCAGCTCAGGATAAGGATGAATCCGTTCGGTGCCAGCTTTTTCTTGATCCGCGCAATGGTTTTTGGGTTCGTCAGGGTCTCGTCGTCAATGTGCTTATTGAAACCGGGACGAGCCGGGTTTGGAACATCGGTTACGATACCGGCGCCACTACCCGACCCATGCCCGGATATAACTATACAAGGGACCGTTCCGTCCGAATTGTGTTCTTCCACAATCGTTGCAATTCGTTCCCAAGACTCGATGTTCCTGTCGTAGACTCCACCCATCCAGGGCCAGCGCACAAAATACCACAGCCAACCACTATCAGGCGGATGGATAATGAAAACTTGACTAAAAGCCGGAATCGGAAACTTTTCACTTGGAGCAAGAGGAAGTATTGTTCCGCCCCCTGGCTGTTGCCCGACACCGGTTGTTGTCACAAGTTGTTGTGCCCTTCGACTGGCCGGAGGCTGAAGTACCCACTGCCCAGCTGCTGTTGCCCCGGCTCCATTGGCTACCAACTGCCCAACTGCTACTGCCCCGGTTCCAGCGGCAGACCCCACTGCCACAATACCGTTTCCAAGTTCCTTCCAGAATAATCCGGTCGGATCTACGGCATTCGTCGGATCATTCCCGCAATAGCGGTACAAGTCCGCATCGCCAGCTTCAAAAGCAAGCGGGTCTTGCGTTAGCCAGCGGCCAATCGTTGGGTCGAACATGGTGGTGCTCCAATTAGCTGTGCATCGTCATTGCAATGCTGGTCGGAACTCGGGCTGACCTCACGGCCGGCCTGTTCGCCAACGGCCTCGCGATGTTGCCATCGAAATGGGGACCATGGAGCAACATGTCCCAGTCCTCCAGCGCCAGAGGGCATCTCCGCTCTTGCCGCCATTCACCGGCCAGGATCTTCGGCACCTCCGTCGGGAACGATGTCAATTTCGACCGCATCAAATTCGATGATCTTTTGATGGTTCATCCGGGTTTCTTGTGGGTAAAGTCGCGAGCAGTCGTTAGCGCGTCGATAAATCGAAAACGATCAAATCGCCGCTTAAGCACGCAACGGCCAACGACTTCTTATCCTCAGACACCGCTAGACCAAGGATTTGCTTGTTACTGCATTTGATCTTTCTGACCATGATCTTCTTGACTATGTCCCACTGAATTACAGTCCCATCTGTATCTGCCGTCAAGATATTATCGCCATCCAATGGTTCCACCAATGTCGGCATGCCTTGGTGCCCTCGAAACTCATGGATCAAATCACCTTTTTCTGACTCCCAGACGCGTATTATCTTGTCTTCACTCACGGCCGCTATAGCCTTGCCTTTTAACATGAAACAGCCGCAACACAATTTCCCTGCATGCCCTTCAATGACCAGGAGTGAAGACGCTTTCGCTATGTCCCAAACGACTAGCCGTGAATCTGAATACGTGGCCAATAAACTGTTACCATCGGGACTAAATCGGCACATCCTTACACGTACATTTGGCCGTTTCAATCTAGTGATTGCCCGTCCGGAGCCGGCCTCAAGCAGCAGTATTTCCTCCTCATAACGGGGCACGGCCATCGACTTACCGTCAGGCGAAAGGGCAATATCACCAAAAGTAGACGCGTCGTCTGGGTTCGTCCGCCACAGTCGCTTCAAATCACTGCTGTCGCGCGACTCGACACTATCCATAGTGCCGATCAAAAGCGCTTTTGTGCTCTTGGAATACGCCAACGACATCGGTTTTTCATTCTCTTGCGTTCTTACCCGCTTGATCTCTTTACCGTTCTTGATGTTCGAAATCCGAATGATGCCGTCAGCACATGAAGATACAATCTGATCGGGCTCGTCAAGAAAGATCACTGCGGTCAAGGGTTTGATGAAATGAAAACGAGCAATCTCACTATAACTCCTTTGCTGATTTGGTGGATCCGCAAATAGTGGTACGTGGCGGCCAAAAAGTGTTAGGACGCATAACAAAGCTGCGATGCATGCCTCGCTAATTCCGTCCAACACGAAATGACGTAATAGCTGGGACTGGATTGTCCGGTTGCTAAGGTAAGCATCACGCTGTATCCCAACATGTTGTATTTCCCACATTGACGCTGCTCCTTTGCAAGTGCATACGTCCGCGCGCCTAGGAACGAATGACCGACAATGGCCGGCACCAATTTAGCCGCCGTAGCGCCCCAAGGGCATCGTGATCGTCACGGTATACCGTTAATGATGTTCCTCGCTCGACACCGTATTTCTTCACCGTCGTCTGCAAGTGCTTCTGCCATTATGATTTTTCGATAATATGGCAAGTGGATATACTGCATAAGTCGCATTATTTCATGCTGCGCTTTTTCACGTTCTTTGTAATCTGCGTGCCCCAGGTTTTTTATGAGACCTCTGATCCTAGCGCGCAGTTCCGCAACTCGGCGATGATATTCGTAAAACGTTTTAAGAACCATCGTCCGCGACTGGCTTGCCAATAGTCTCTGTACGGCAGCATGGTAGGCGATATAGGCCGGATTGCTAAAAGTGTCAGGTCTCACGTTTACTATTTGCATTAGAATGTGGATTTCTTCCCAACTCAGAGCCCGGCCAGCCGCTATGTTCGCATTGACAATCTCCGTTGCTTGTTTCCAGGTCATATCGGACCAAGGCCAACTCGCAGCAGTGATCGGCGCGCCGGCTCCTGGCGGCGGTCTCATCGCAGGTGTAATTCGTGGGACTTCCACTTCCTGTAGACCTGACGGATCCACGAAATTCGTCGGATCATTCCCACAATAGCGGTACAAATTCGCATCGCCCGCATCAAATGCTTCGGGGTCTTGCGTCAGCCAGCGGCCAATCGTTGGGTCGAACATGGTGGTGCTCCATTTAGTGGTGCATGGTCACTGCAATGCTGGTCGGAACTCGGGCTGACCTCATGGCCGGCCAGGACGGCAAGCGGCTCGCGACGTTGGCGTCGAATTGCGGGCGATTTAGCAACATATCCCAGGCCTCCAAGAGGAGCGCCTCGTGTTCGAGTTGAGCCGGAATTCCTGGCCAGCGGCGCGCTGTCGGCATTTTCACCTGTAATTTCGGAAAGTTGGGCGGGGTCCGCTCCCAGATGCTTTTGCGCCAAAGGCTGATGACCTCGGCGACGTGCGACTCTTTGAGCTTGTCGCCGGGAGTCAGCATGCCGCACCATGCAAAGGATTCCAGCGCTTGCTTGTGCTGGCCCAAGTCCAGCCAGCGGTAGCCGCGCTCGTTCAGGAAACAACCCAATTCTTGCCGGGGCGTCAGCGACTTCAGGTAGACCGTCTGCTGTTCGAGTTCTGGGGGCAAGGCGTAGCGCCCGTGGCGGTAGTAGTCGTCGGCGTGAACATTGACGCCCGAGTCATTTACTTCAATGTTGAAGCGGTGCAATTCGCCGGAATCCCAGCGGCAGAACAAATGCCTTTTGGCCTGCACGAGTTTGAGCGGGTAACCCAGCCTCCGCGCGACGGCCGCGTAGAGTACGGGCAGTGAGGAACAGGTCCCACCATCGCCGAGCAACGCACCGTGTATGAAGGTGTCGGCGGTAGTGAATGGTGCATTCTCGGCCTTCTTCGCGGGGTTGTAGCGGATGCCAAACTGCGTTTGCAACACCTTAATCATGCACACCACACGGAACAGCCCTTCGCAGTATTCATAGGCTCCGGGGTGCTGATGAAACTCCGGCATTTTCCGCTGAATGAAATGGTCCGCGCAGCGGGCATAATGGTTCAGCCGGTCAATGGATTCGGCCTTTTGCGCTTCAGTCGGCTCGTCGGGCAATCCCGCGGCGGAGGCAAAATGGTACTCGGCCACATCGTGCCGGCCCAGATCGTCGTCCATCATCTGTCCGTAATCCTTCCAATGCAGCATGACGAATGCTCCAACGGCTGCTTTTTTCTACAGATAAACCAATCTCCGCCGGATGCTTTCAAACAATCAGGAACGTCCCCGATTTCGCTTACGTAAAGGGCCGGCCCACACGCATGACCAACCTACCCAACCGCGCCTCGCTCGACTCTACCGGCTAATACTCCCGGATTACACTCGGCGTCAAAACGAATTAAGAATTTCACCGTTTTCTCATTTCTTCAGGGCCTTTTCAAAATCGTAGACGTGTATCTCACCGGAGACGTCTGTCGAAACAATTTCCTTGCTTTTCGGCAAGTAATTGGCGGAGGTTACGGCGTCCTTATGGTCGGATATTCGTGCAATAACGCGCCTCTTCTGCATATCCAGAATGGCCGCTGTTTTGTCATCTGATGCCGACAATACGTACGGCAGGCCGGACATCACGGATACTCTGTTGACCCGATCTTTGTGGCATTTGAGTGCCCAGACCTCGTGGGTCTTGACGTGCACGGCGCCTACATAGCCGTCTCGTGAACCGATGATTATTGAGGCGCTTTCCTCACAATTGGCTAAGCTCGTGAGCAGTTTATCTACCTTCAGCACGGTCGCATCAACTGACTTGTCAGGGTGATCTATGATCCGTATCTCGCTCTTGACGTATTTGCCCGCAACGGCAACGGGAACGCACACGATAAGCTTGGACGAAGCAGTGAGGACGAGGGAAGTGACGTTATCGCTGAAGGTTATTGTGCTCACTATATTGCCGCTTTTCATCATATAGACTTTTGTTCCCGACGCGACCGCGATCATTTCTCCTTTATGATCTGTCGAAATGGACATTATCGGCTCGGCAAATCTGTGAAACCATACCACCCGTTCGGCCCTACCGTTCCACGCGACTAGCAGCCCGTCCAGCCCGCCGGAAAAAATCAGATCGTCGCTGGCGGCTGCCAAGCTCATTACCGCGTCTGTATGTGTTCGTAATGTCGCCTTAGCGCTCCAATCCTTGCATGACCAGACACGTATTTGGTCCTCCTCGCCAACCGCAATCGAGTCGGTACCTTCGATTGGAACGGCGACGTTTATCAAACATTTTCTTTGAACGACGTGTCTGGCCTTTAGTGTTAACTCGTCGTCGGAGGCGCGCGCTATACTGCCAACCGCAAACACCAATCCGAGCAAGAGCCACCTTCGCGGTTTATGCGGCAGTTGGTTCATGGAGACCTCATTTTGCGGGGCCAGTTGGGATTTGCCAATAGGGCATAGTATAACCCAGACAACCCGGGGGCACTACGATAATCAGCGGGCCGGGCATCCCCTGGCTTCCGGAAGGCAGGTAAATCAAGTCCACATAGTCGGGTTTTGATCCCCCCGCCGCGAGTTGCAATTGTTTTTTTATCTGGTCAATCGAGGCCGGGGGCTCATTCGGCTTCGGGCCCTTAATGGTTATTACTCTAGCACGTGAATCTGATTCTACTGCACCAAAGTATAGACCTAGGGCGTTTCCTCGGTACCCCGCATATCGTCCCCCTTTGACCGCAAGTAGCAACGCTAACTGTACTCCAATGGTTTCTGGTTCGCCTTTCTCATGTTTGGTGGCCAACCCAGTACATCCAGCAAAATGAATTAGCGCGCCCGGAGCCAACCATTTGGCTATGTTATCTCTTTGATCTTGACTCAACAAAGACAGGTTTAACGCGCCAAAATGGCCGTCCACGACCAACACAGCGATGGAATTCTCCTCGCCGTTTGACAGCTTTTCGAGGATCTCATAAAACTGCTGCGCGCTATAAGCGAGTGTATACCCTAATTGTTCCCCGTATTCAATGAGCTTCGCCTCAGCGGGATCCAATTCCGTCCTCTTGCCGCGGTCCCTAATCACCGTTCTTGGTGGATTACTTATAATAGCGATGCGGATGACCCTACCTGTAGCCTGTGGCATTTCTTCGTCCAACCCGCTCGGATCGATGGCATTGGTCGAATTATTCCCCACATACCGGTACAAATCCGCATCCCCGGCCGCGAAGCCGGTTGGATCCTCAGTTGTCCACACACCCAGGACCGCATCGTACCAGCGACGGCGGTTATTTTGCAGACCCACGTAGGCATCGAATATCCGCCCGGTGTAACCGTATGCATCGCTGTTCGTGCCGAGCGTGTTCGTCAGGACGTTGCCGAAGGCATCATAGGTAACGCTCCCCAACGATGCGCCCGTCGAATCCACCAAGCCGATTACGGAGTGCTGGTAATCCAGCAAGTACCAGACCACCGTGCCTGCCGACGAGACTCGGGCTACCGGCGTGTCCACGTCATTGCCGAACAAGCGCCGATAGGTCAGATTGTTGTTACCGTCCAGATCGACCCAGATGTCACTGCCATCGTAGCCGTAGCGCATGGTCACGTCAACGTCGCCGTCGCCGTCGGTGTCCACCGTTTCTTGGATGAGGTTCCCAAGGGCGTCGTATTGATAATCAACGCGCAAGAGCAGCGTCCCGGCGTCGGTGGCCCGTTTTTCGACCCAAACCAGGTGATTCTGATTGTCATAACCGTAGGTCCAGGTTTCTAGGCTCGCGCCCTTGCTCTTCTTGGTCCGGTTGCCTTCGGCATCGTAGCTGTAGGTGTACGTGCCGTCATTCGTGACTTCGTTCCCCGGCCCAGTCTGGTAGCCGCTCATGGTCCGGTTGCCGTTGGCATCGTAGGTATAGGTCTTGGTGCTGTCATTCGTGACCTGGTTCGTGTTGTCGTAGGTGTAGGTCTTGGTCGTGCCGTTCTCGGTTTTCTGCGTCAGCCGGCTTGCGGTATCGTAAACGAAGGTCGTGTTGTCCAGCGACGTGTTGGTCGAGTCGCGGTGCTGAAGATTAGTCAAACGGCCGGCAGAATCATAGGTGTAGCTCGTCCAGCCGATGGTCGTGGTCCCGGCCAGGTTGCTGAAACGTGTCAGCCCGGTGGTCTCGCCAGCGGCGTTGTAATGGTAATCGAAGCGCAGCGTTGCGCCCTGACCGGTGAATTGCCGGCTGGTCAGCTCGTGATTGGCATCGAAGGTCGATGTCAGCACGCCTCCGAAGTTGTCTTGTCGCGACGTCTGGTTGCTCACGGCATCATAGCCGTATGTCAGCGTCAGGCTGAAAGGCTCCTTCACCGTGGCCTCGCGGTTCAGGGCATCAAACGTGTAAGTATTCGTCCCGTTCGGGTTCTGCGCGGTGAGCAGGTTGCCCGCGGCATCGTAGCTGAAGGTGGTCGTCTGCGTCAGCGTGCCGCCGGAATCGTACCACTTCTCGGTGAGCAGCCGGTTTTCGGCATCGTAAGCGTAATCATCGCGCCGCCCGTTCCGATCCGTCGTCGAGGTCAAGCGCCCAATAGCATCATACGCATAGGTCAAGCTGTGATTCAGCGGGTCCGTTTCCGTGGAAATGCGGTTCAGGGAATCGAAGACGTAAGTGGTGCGATTCCCAACCGGATCGACTACCAAGGTGCGGTTGCCCACCGCATCGAAGCTGACGGTGGTGCGCCCGCCCAGAGCGTCGATCTGCGTGGTGGCGCGATTCAGTCCGTCGTAGACCAGCGTGGTGCGATTGCCCAGCCCGTCCAGTGTGCCGACCACGTTGCCGGCGGCGTCGTAGACCGTGGTGTTGCGGTTGCCGAGGGCATCGACGGTCGCGGTCTGTTGGTTGACGACATCGTAAACGTATGTGGTCGTGTTGCCGAGCGCATCGACGGTCGCTTGCACGTTTCCGGCCGCATCGTACACCGTGGTCGTGCGATTCCCCAGCGCATCGATCCCCGCTTGAGCGCGGTTCAGCGCGTCGAAAACCGTCGTTGTCCGGTTGCCAAGAGCGTCGATGGTCGCGGTGTGGTTCCCCGCGGCATCGTAGACGTAGGTCGTCTTGTTCCCGAGCGCATCCACCACGCTGGTCAGCTCCTGGGCGGCGTCGTAATTGAGCGTGGTCTTGTTGCCGAGCTGATCGATGACGTTGACCGTGTTGCCCACGGCGTCATAAACCGTCGTGGTCTTGTTCCCCAGCGCATCAACCACTACCGTGTTCTGGTTCAACACGTCGTACTGGAAAGTAGTCGTGTTGCCGAGCGCGTTTTTAACAGTGCTCAGGTTCCCGGCCAGGTCATACGTGGCCGTGGTCCGGTTTCCGAGTGCGTCGATGGTCGCTTGTACGCGGTCCATCACGTCGTACACCGCCGTGGTCCGCCGGCCCAAGGCGTCGATCACCGTGGTGACGTTATCCTTCGCGTCGTAAACGAACGTGCTAACGTGATTTAGGGCATCGGTCACCGTGCTGGGCCGATTCAGCGCGTCGAAACTGGTCGTGGTCGTGTTGCCCAACTGATCCGTGCTGACCGTCTGGTTCCCCGCTGCGTCATAGACGAACGTGGCGCGGTTCCCGAGCGCATCAATGGCGCCAGTCAAATGATCTAACGAATCATAGACTAACGTCGATTTGTGGTTCAGCTGGTCGATGACATTGACCACGTTGCCCACGGCATCGTACACCAGGGTTGAGCGGTTGCCCAACGCGTCAATCGTGCCGGTGTTCTGGCCCAGGGCATCGTAAACGAACGTTGTCTTGTTGCCGAGTTCGTCGATGGTGTTGACCACGTTTCCCACGGCGTCATACACCAGCGTGGCCCGGTTGCCCAGCGCCTTCACGTCGGCCGAAACGCGGTTCAAGGCGTCGTAAACCATGGTCGTGCGGTTGCCGAGCGCATCGACCACGGCCGTGTTGTTGCCCTCGGTGTCGTAAACGAACGTGGTGACATTGCCCAGCGCATCCTTCGCCGTTTGCAGCCAGCCGCGATTCATGTAGCCGAAGCTCGTGGTGTGCCCCAGCGGATCGACCTGCGTGAGTTGCTCGTCGGCCAGGTCATACGTCATCGTGGTCACGCCGCCGTCCGGCATCGTCACGTTCTTCAAATTCCCCACCGCATCGTAAGCAAACGTCTCGGTCCGGCCCAAGGCGTCCGTTACCTGCGTGACCCGCTCCAGCACGTCGTAAGCAAACGTCGTCGTCCGCTGCAGACTCGTGCCCACCGCCTCGGTCACCGAAGTCAGCCAGCCGCGGGCGTCGTAACCGTAGCTCGTCGTGTTGCCCAACTGGTCGATGGCACTGATCGGCTCCCCTGACTGCGCATACGTCATCGTGGCCACGCCGCCCAGCGCGTTCGTCTCCTTCGTCAGCCGGCCCATGGCATCGTAAGCAAACGTGTTCACGCGCCCCAGCGCATCGGTCAGCGTGGTCTCGCGGTGGGCCGCGTCATAACCCATGGTGGTGCGGTTGCCCAGCGCATCGACCACGGCTTGCAGATTGCGCGTGCCGTCCCAAACAAACGTGGTGGTGTTGCCGAGCGCATCCACGACAGTCTGCACCAGGCCGCTCGACCAGGTCAGCGTGGTGGTCTCGTTCAGCGGGTCGGTCATGGTCAGCAGGTCGCCGGTGGTTGCGTCATACGTGAACGTGTAGGTATTGCCCAGCGTGTTGGTGAACTGGCTGAGCCACTTGAAATTGGCATCGTATTGCAGCGTGGCCACGCTGTTGTCGGGATTCGTAATCTGCGTGGGCGCATCGTTGCCGGCGACGTATTGATACGAGGTCACGTGCCCCAGCGCGTCGGTGTACGTGGTGATCCGGCCATCGCCGTCGCGGCCCCACAACCAAGTCGCTCCGTCCGGCGTCTGTAATTCGGTGACACGGCCAAACTGGTCGAGGGTGTAGGTCGAGTTGTGCCCCAAGGCATCGGTTATCACGGCCACCAGCGCCGAAGCATTCGCCGCCGGCTGCCCGGCCACCGGCAACCCCTGCGTGATGGCCGCGGTAATCGTGGTCAGGCTGCCCAGGCCAATGTTGATCGTGCGCAGCGTGCCGCTGGCCGCATCGTAGCTGAACGTGGTGCGTTCATTGCCGATCCAGTCGCTCAGCATGCGGTGCGAAGCGTCATACGTAAATGTCCGCAGGCTGTTGTCGGCGTTGTCGATACCCGTCAAATTCAGGGAACCGTCAAATGTGTAGCTGGTGGTGCGGTTGCCCATCTGCTGAATGGTCTTCAGCATGCCCGACGTGGCATCGTACGCAAAAGTCGTGAGGTCGCCGCCCGGCTCCTGAATGACGCTGAGCCGATTCGACACGTCGTAAACGAAGGTAATCGCCAGGTTGTCCGGGGTGGTAATGTCTTCCAGCCGTCCATCGGAATAGAAGTTGTGCTTCAGCTGGTGGATGTCGGTGTAGGTGTAGGTATTGTCCCCGTTCTTGGTCAAGGTTCCATATTCCCCTACCGGGTCGGTGTAGGTGCCGCCCGAGCCCGAGTAAAGCTCGGCCCCGCCGTTGCCGTAAACGTACAGCACGCCGCCGCTCACGCTGACGATCTGGTCAAAGCCGTTCATCCACCAGCCCGCGCCGAACAGGTTGCTGGACGAGTCGCGGACCACGGCATAGCTGGTGCCGCTGGTGGTGCGGATCACGTCGCCGCGGTCGCTGAAGTGGGCTGTCACTTTCATCGACCAGGTGTAGGTGCCCGTGCTGGTCAGGGCGCTCGTGGATTGCAGGGCGATTAAGTACGTGTCTCCGGCACTGTGCCCCGACGTGGAAAATGTTTGTGCCGTCTGGGCCGTGCCGTTGATGGTCAGCTGGGCGACAATCGACGTGGGCACGGAGTCGCTCGAATTGGTGGCAAAGAGGGTCTGGACGATCGGCTGCACGTCCACCGCGCTCCCGCCGTACAATACAGCCGGCGGTTCCGAGCCCATGGTATAGGGCAAGATGCTGCCAGTTGCACCCTGGCCAGTGAGAGGAAACTGAGCCACATCCGCCGGATAGATTTGATTCAACAACACATTTTGAGCGGGTGGATCGGTGGAGCGCCAAATCGCAATCCCGGATACTGTGGGCGGGTCGGTAGAACGCCAGATCGCCAGGCCAGACGAACCGCTCACGGCGGTGGTGCCCATGTTGCCTCAGGTCGGAGCCGAACCGATCGGAATCGGCAACAAAAGCCCGCCGGTCTCCGGGCTGAAATACCCGCCCTTGCCGCATGAGGATTCGACGCCGGTGAGTGTATTGACGGAATCCACCTGCCCCGTGGATGACCAACTCGACAATGAGCCAGGGTTGATTGTGATCGTTTCGGTGCCCGGTGAAACGATCGTGCAGTTGCTGGGACTGGACAGATTAACGGTGAATTGCTCGATAGCGTCGGAGCCATCCCCCTCATCGATGATCGGAATATTGAAGCTCCGATCATATGTCGTGCTCACAGTTGATGCCGGAAAATTCACCGTGCCACTTACGGAAGAATAGTCCGTGCCGGCCACGGCGGTGCCGTCCGCCGTGGAATAGCTCACGGAAAAAGCGCTCCCGGCAAGCTGGGCGGTTCCTACTATCGTAACCTGCACATTACCGTCATATTCATGGACCGACGCACCGCCGGCTCCGAATTTCACGATGTTCGAGTCCAGCATGACTCGCTTTTCCAGCGGTTCCAGGTCGAGATGCACCTGGCGGCGCTTGCGGAGGTCGGCTTCACCGAACCACTCCTGCCAGGCCACGCCCAGTGGCTGGGTCCACTTTTTGGCCAAAGCCTGCCAACGCTGCCGTAACGGACGATTGGAGCGGAGTTGAGCTGCCATGGATGCATCCTCCATGCCCGCCAATCGTGGGCGGGCCTGCTGCGGTCCATCCTGGATGAGTTCGTCCGCGTTCGCCTTCTCCGGGGAACGCACATGGGAGAAATTGCAAAATCAATCCGACACTCGTGGCCGGCTATCGTCAAAACGTGATCGTCGTCACTCGTTTTAGACCGTCGTAACGGAAACTCGGTCCATCCGCACGGCGTTTCGTTTCGTTGCGATGGAGCAGATTGCCGTCCGCGTCATACGTGCTGACAGTTACTCGCCGCCATGGGCGATGATCCGAGTGTGGCTCGGGGACCGGAGCCGAATCGGGCTGGGCATGGACAACGCACCGGCCAATAAACGGCCAGCTCAACATCCCCGCCACTACGCTCCGGAAGAATTGTCGGCGCGATTGATGGCACAGTTCCATGGAGAAACCCTCCATGCGCTGAACTTGGTGAAGTTTTAAGAAGCCAACCAACTGGTGAAGCGAGTTTCCCAGCAACCGTGGCACTGCGAAGAGGCCCGTCAGCACTCCTACTCGTTGACGGCCCTTGTCCTTCTCTTGCTGAACTGCGTTGGCGCCTACCGTAAGTTTCCGGCGAATCTCCGCGAAACTTTTCTGGTGGCATTCCAAGAGGGGGACCGCGATCCATGCTTAACCACGAATTATTGCTCACGGCCATTCCGGAAGCAATGACCTAAACAGGTCATTTTGGATTTCATTTCCCAGGACCCATTTGGCGCTGGGTCGATTGCAGCGATCTTAGAATGTTGGCAAGGCATCGAAGCGGGGGCAAATGACTCCAAGAAATGACCGCGGCGATTCCATCCGCTCGGGCATTTCTGCCGGTCACTGCCCGCTGGTCAAGCCACGAATATGCAACGCTCTCATTCGCTTGAAGATCCGTCCTCAAATCTCTCTCCGAGTTTTGCCGCGCTCAAACAATGAAGTAACTGGGCGCGCGAATGGATGCCCAAAGTCTTGTAAATCGCTTTGATGTGATTGTGGATGGTGTGGTGGCTCAAGGACAGTTCCTTCGCCATCTCCTTCTCAGATTCGCCCAGCGCCAACAACCGGAAAACCCGCGTTTCTGCCTGAGAAAACCGCATTTTCATCGCGTACAAGAGATTGTCGATCATGCGCTCACCACTTTCTTCTTCGTCAAAAACGTCAGTGGGTGTATCCGATCCCCAGCGACCGACCTGCGTTTCCATAACCGTCATCAGGAAACCAATTCTCCCGAACTGTAGTCGCGCTGTATGAAGCAGTTCACAACTCGTGACACGCTGATCGTTCACGTAAGTGCCGTTGGTGCTTTTCAAATCCGTTAGGGTCACTCGTGAATCTTGCCGCACGATTTCGGCGTGCTTTCGCGAAACCGTTTTGTCGTCGATCTTAAGCTGACAGCGCGGCGACCGACCGACCAATAATCGCCCGTCGTGCAAGTAGAGATTGGCCGGGGAAACCCAGCAGGCCGGACCAATGTGAATGATCTCGATAACCATGATTGGCCTCAACTGTTGTCATTGCAAGCAGATGCAGCGAAATCCCAAAATGACCTGTTTAGGTCATTGCAACGCAGGCTGACCACGAAAAGAATGGAGGGGCAGCCGGCACAGACTCAGGCCCTGGGCATTTGTGCGGCTGATGCTCCGGCATCCGGATGAACACCTTGGTCTTCGCGAGGCAATTCCATGCACAGCCATCATCTTTTCGGTCCGGTAACGGCGTCATTCGCCGAACAGAATTTGGCTTCTCTGGAACGAGGGGGAAAATGCGTCAGTTTTGGAAGTGACGGGACCGATCTACCGCTCACAAGCATAAATTCCTGGGAAGCACTTGTCAATTGTTTGCCAGAGGAATGGCAGCCAGGCTTCATCGCGCTGTGGCTGCCCTACACGAAGATTCCCGAGTTCCTGTGGTCGGCGCCAGTGCCGATCATCGGCTTGGCCGCCGACTGGAATCTGCTCTGGCACCAGTACCGATCCGTTCTGCCGTGCTGCGACGTGATTTTAACCGACAAGCCCGGTGTCGAGGTCCTGCATTTGGCAGGATTTACGCAAGCGCGGCCCGCCAACCTTTTCGGGCTGGAGCGGGACTTCTTCGATGAGCCGGGCGAAAACGAGGATCGCGACATCGATGTACTTTTCGTGGGCAATCTCCATCCGCCCGTTCAGCGCGAACGCCTGCGCTGGCTGGCCCGGTTGGCGAGCTTGAGTGAGCGCTTCAATGTGCGGATCGCTACCGGGGTTTTCGGCGCGGACTACCGAAAACTCCTTCGCCGTAGCAAGATTGCCTTCAACCGTTCGATCCGCGGCGAGTGCAACAAGCGGTCGTTTGAGGCACCGGCCTGCGGGGCGCTGCTGTTCCAGGAAGCGGAAAACCGGGAAATCCGCCAGTGGCTGGATGAGGGCTCCGAGTTCGTCGCCTACAACGACGAAAATCTCGAAACGCTGCTGGAAGAGTACCTCACGCACAATAAAGAACGGCAGGTGATTGCGAGCGCGGCCCAAAATCGCGTGCAGAATTTTGGTTTTGCCACGCTCTGGTCCGAGACGATCCAACTGATGAGCCAGGATTGGCCGGAAGTGTTGGAGCGGGCGCGCGAACGCATCGAGGGGAAACGCTCTTTGCTGCCGGCCGCCGAACCATCGCCGTTGCTTGCGGACTTGGCGCGGGTCGAATTGCTGGCCCGAAGCGGCACGAAGCCGCAGGCGATTGACCTGGCCCGCACCACACTGGCAACAGCTCAGCGTCCTCTGACCCAAAGTTGGAGCCCTGTGGAGCCGTGGCCGGATGGTTTCGACTTCGCACGTGTGGAGTGGGAACAAGCGGCCTGGCTGAATGCCGGCGACCCGGTGGCCGAAGCGGAGGCCAAGCAAGAAATCCTGCGCTGGCGGTTGCACTTGCTCCTGGCTGACCTGAACAATGACCTGGTCCATTACTACGAGGCGATGTTGGCCCGGCCCGATTTGCCGGTCTCGCGGGCGGCTTTGGGCTGTGCCTTGGCTCGGAATGGCCGATTGCTTGAAGCCCGGACACACCTGGAGCGGGCGGTAGCCGAACAGCCATTCGACCTGCCGGCGGTCCGGGCGCTGGCGCAGGTGCTGCTTGAGCTGGGCGACCGCAAAGCTCGCCAACAACTCGAACATGACCGCCGCCAATTGGCGAAAGCTGCTCCTGGGATCGTGCCGGAGGAAGACTGGTTCGCGCTGCCGCCGGCGGCGGATGCTCTGGCTTCGCTCATCATTCTCTGCTGCAACGAAGTCGAGGGCACCCGCGGCTGCCTGGAGAGCGTTTGCAAGCACACGCGACAACCTTATGAACTGATCCTGATCGACAACGGTTCGACCGATGCCACTCCGGCCTTGCTGGAGGAAGTTCGTTCCTGGTCCGGACCAGCGCGCGTAGAAATTATCCGCAATGCCGAGAACCGGGGCTATCCGATTGGCGTCAACCAGGGACTTGCCGTGGCCAAAGGCGAATTCCTGGTCCTGCTCAATAACGACACCATCGTCACTCCCAGTTGGCTCGACGGACTGGTGCGGGTTTCGCTGGTCGTCGGGGGCGCCGGCCTGGTCGGGCCGGTCAGTAATGGCGCTCCCCCGCCGCAGCTCGTGCCGTTCTCCTTCACGGAAACTGCGGAGCTGGACGCATTTGCCCTGGAACGCCAGCGCCAATTCGCCGGGCAAGCCGCGGAGTTCCCGCGCCTAACCGGATTCTGCTTACTGATTCGCCGCGATGCCCTGCGCAAGATCGGCGCGCTGGACGAACGCTATGGCACCGGCTTTTTCGAGGATGATGATCTCTGTCTGCGGGCACGAAAAGCCGGTCTGCGTCTGCGCATCGCCCCGGACGTGTTCATCCACCATGAAGGCGGCCGAACCTTCCGTTCCTTGGGCCTGGACACCTCGGCCTTGCTGGATCAGAATTTCGAGCTATTCCGGCAGAAATGGGGCGACGAACACGCCGCACCGTATCAGCGGCCCGGTAAGAGTCCGGCTGTCGAATCCCCTCGCGTAGAGCCAACGTTCTCCATGCTGTCGCTTCCTTGGAAATCCGTGGGGCCGCCCCGCAAGTCTCTCACTATGATCGTCAAGAACGAGGAGGAAAACCTGCCCGACTGCCTGAGCGGCGTCCGCGACCTGGTCGATGAGATGATTATCGTCGATACCGGCTCGACCGACCGCACCAAGCAGATTGCCCTGCAGTTCGGCGCCAAGGTCTTCGACTTCCCCTGGGTCGATTCGTTTGCCGCTGCCCGCAATGAATCACTGCGCCATGCCACCGGCGACTGGGTCTTCTGGCTCGACGCCGACGACCGCGTGAACGACGAGAACCGCGCCAAGCTGCGTGAGCTTTTCGCCACCCTGCCCGAAGAGAATGCGGCCTTTGGCATGAAGTGCCGTTGTGTGGAGCCTTTCTCCGGTGGCATCGAAACCGTGGTGGATCACGTGCGGTTGTTTCGCAACGACCGCAGGCTATCCTGGAGATACCGCGTCCACGAACAGATCTTGCCCGCTTTGCGACAGATCGGAGCGAAGATGAATTTCAGCAAGGTGGAAATTCAGCACGTCGGTTACATTGATCCCGCTTTGCGCGCCCGAAAGTTGCAACGCGATCTACGGCTCTTGAACATGGAACATACGGAGAATCCGGATGACCCGTTCGTGTTGTTCAATCTGGGTTCAGTCTACCAGGAACTGGGACAGCAAGCGGAAGCGATTCCATTGCTGCGCAAGAGCCTGGACCGATCGCATCCGGATGATTCGATTGTGCGGAAGCTCTATACGCTGATCGCGCAGTGCCATCGGAAGCTGGGACAGGCGGGCGAGGCCCTGAGCGTTTGTCAGGCTGGCCGGCGGACCTATCCGGACGATGCGGAACTGTTGCTCGTCGAAGCCGTGGCCCGAGACGAGTCCGGGGACCCGGCCGGCGCGGAAACTTGCTACCGGACTCTGATCGAAGGCCGCGAGAATGAAGACCATTTTGCGAGCGTGGCGGATGGCCTGCGCGGTCATCTGGGCCGGCACAACTTGGCCGTCCTGCTGTTGAAGCAGAAGCGGTATACGGAAGCCGAGGTGCAATGGCGCATGGCCCTGACCGCCGAACCGAACTATTTGCCCGCCAAGTTCGGTCTGGGCGAGTTGTATCTGGAACGGCGAAACTTTACGGCGATGGAGCAAACGGTCGAGCAATTTGCGGATCGACCTGAAGCGGCGGTGTTGAGGGGCCGGGCGCGACTGGCTCGCCAGGAATTCGCGGTGGCGCGCTGGGAACTGACACAGGCGATTGACCACTTCCCGAAGCACCTTGGATTGCGTGTCATTCTGTCGCATGCCTTGCTGCAGGAAGGCAAAGACCCGATTGCAGCGGAACAGGCCCTGCGGACGATTTTGGAATTCGATCCAAACCATGCAGAGGCCAAGAACAATCTTGAAGTCTTACTGCGTGAGCGAAACGGCAAAAAGTAATCGAATAACGGACCAGAATCATGAAAACAGATTGGAATTCAATCGGCGACACAATCAGCGAGTTACTGAAGGCCGTGTACGTGGATGAGCGCGAGCGCTTCAAACAAGAAGCCGCAAAGCGCAAGATTACCGTGGAGCAACTGACGGCCGCAGCCATCACGGAAATGGTTCGTCAATCGACTTGCAGATAATCGATCGGCTGGCTTGGTATTTTGGGTAGGCGTGTTCTTACCTCCCGTTGCGTCACACATGATTTCAGGTACGTGCCTTAAATCATCAATGTCCTGATGGCCGATGGGGCAATCGAACTTGATGGTGCCGGACATCGTGTCCGATCGGGAGCAATCGGTCATCTGTGATTTATTGAACGTGCACTAAATCACCGGTGTCCGCGTCGCCAATGGGCGCTCCCGGTTGGCCACAGTCTCTTTCCACTTGGCTGCCAACAACTCCAAATACCACCCTTCGTTGAGATTGGCATCAGCATTCCCCCTAAAATCCGAGCTTTTTCGCGTCAAAACCTATGAGGGCGGGCCTCGCTATCCCAAGCCCGCTTGGCATGCCCTTTTGCCTTCAGCCGTGGCCAAGGCATCGCTCTTGGTTCCTTCTTTTTGTGTGCGTCCCCTCGTTGGGCGGTTGCCCTTCCAGAGCGAGCGACCTGATAGCTAAAAAAACAGTCAAAATGCGGCATAAACTATAGGACTCGGAGGCTTTAGCCTTTTCGATGATACAGCGCCCGGCGGTGCTGATTGCTCTGTGCAAGATTACATTCGGGGCAGTGGGCTTTTCGGTGATTTCTTGGAAACAGCCGCTACGCGCCAGATCAGCGCTGCATCGATTCCATGCCGGGCAAGAAGGGGCCGTGGCATGATTGCAAGCCTACCCACCTCGTAGCCAGGGCATCGGCTTCGGCACACTCGAATTGGTTTCAATGGAGTCCATCTTATGGCGGATCTCAAAGACGGCGAATCTGTCGAAATGCAAGGCTCGGGCAGCAAGCCGTATGTGCTCAAAAATGTCGGCGGCGTCTATTCCTGCACCTGCCCGGCCTGGCGCAACCAATCGCTCGGCATCGAGCGTCGCAGTTGCAAGCATTTGCGCCGCCTTCGAGGGGATGCCGCTGAGGAAGCCCGCATCGGCAGCGCCTTGCCGGCCAGGCCCCAGGAGGCGGCGGGCAAGGCTCACGCACCGCCCTTGCTGCTGGCTCAGAGTTGGAACAACGTGACCGACCCGATGGGCTGGTGGTTGAGCGAAAAACTGGATGGCGTCAGGGCTTTTTGGGATGGAAGGCAATTCCTGTCGCGGCAAGGAAATCTTTTTCACGCCCCCGATTGGTTCTGTGCTGGTTTGCCTGATGTACCGCTCGACGGCGAACTCTGGCTGGGCCGGAAAAAGTTCCAGCGAACCGTCAGCATTGTGCGGCGGCAGGACCAAAGCAACCTCTGGAGAGAAGTAACATTCGTGGTCTTTGACGCTCCCAAGCTGGAGAAAGGCTTCGAGGCTCGTCTGGAATTCGTGCAGGACTGCATGCGGGAACATGAGCCCACGTATGCCAAGGCGCACGAACACGTGCGCTGCCATGGAGGGGAGCACCTGCGACGGGAAATGGACCGACTTCAAGCCTTGGGCGCGGAAGGTTTGATGCTGCGCCAGGCCGGCTCACGCTACGAGAGCGGCCGATCTGCAACTTTGCTGAAGGTCAAGCGGTTCCAGGATCTGGAAGCCCGCGTTCTGCGCCACGAAGAAGGCGCGGGCCGGCACAAAGGCCGTCTGGGCGCGCTGGTGGTGGAATTGGACAACGGCACCATGTTTTCTGTCGGCACCGGATTCAGCGATGCCGAGCGTGAAAACCCGCCCGCCGTCGGCAGTCTCATTACAGTCCGCTTTCAGGAACTGTCGGAAGCCGGCGTACCCCGCTTCCCATCGTTTGTTGGCGTCCGCGTGGATGCCGATGTTTCGACCTCAACCCCGAAAGGAGCGAAGATCATGAAAACCGCAAAGGCGCCGGCTGCAAAGGTGCGCCGGTTCGAGTTCAGCGAGGGCAATTCGCACAAATTCTGGGAGATATCTTCGCAGGGCCTGGGCGTGACGGTCCGCTTCGGCCGGATCGGGACGCAGGGCCAGTCCCAGGTAAAGTCCTTTGCCGACGAAGCGGCGGCGGCCAAGCACGTCGAGACCTTGGTGAAACAGAAGGTGGCCAAAGGCTACCAGGCAATCGGGTAGGGCATGAGTATTCACGTTCATCGGTTCGTTTTGACTGGCGGTCACGATGGGCAAGAATTCCTGGCGGTACCGCCTAATGTTCATCTGGTCGATTTTCTGGGACGGCCGGTTGAATGGAATGCCGACGCAACCCCAGGACGCTCTGACGAGCGGTCTCTGCATGGTCTCTCGCGGAAGAGAGAAGGATTTAGGCACTCGGTCCGCACTGAGCCGATTTAGCGGACAACCGCTAAATCGGTCCACATTGGGTCGATTTAGCGGACAACCGCTAAATCGGTCCGCACTGGGTCGATTTAGCGGACATCCGCTAAATCGACCACATGTGCCCAGTCAATGGTGTAATGATGAGAAGATCAGACGAGTTCTCAGGCAGTGTCTTCGCATCACGTTGACGCCTTGGACCTCCTGCTTCGCGTGAGTTGGATAACCACCTACAAGCCTTTGCCATCGCCCGACCGGCGCGGGGAGCTGCAAAAAGGCAGTGAGATAGTGGTTGCAACTCGCGACTTAGGTTTGTCAACGCAATTCTTCCACACATACCTTTCGGTTGCAGTTCACAATCGTCTGCGGCCCGGCATTGCCGGCGCTGCCGGTCAGGGCTGTGTTGCTTCGGAATGTTTCCCATCCCCCAACCTTTCCTGGAAGGAGTTACGCATGCGGATTTTGTACGTAAACTTATGCTGAGCTCAGCATAAGTTGATTTATGCTGAGTCCACGATTATGCTGAGTTGGTGGCATGGCCATAGGTTGCCAGTGGTTTGGACTGTATCGAGATTGGCGCGTGTCAGCATAATCTTAATGGATGTTTTTCCACTTGTTCTCACCATGAGAGGAAGACATCCATGCTTACGCGTTCCGGTCAACGTCCGAAAAGGCGGAAGCCCCGCCCAGAAGCCCTGCCCTTGGCCAGCCTGGATCATTTCAGCGACTATCTTCGTTCACTGGGGTTTGCTAGCAATACGTCTCAGCTGTATTTGGCAGTGGCGCGCCGCTTCCGTTCCTGGTTACATCATCCCAGGAAGCGCAAACTGTTTATTGGCGAGGCGTCGGTTGCAGCTTTTGTTCGAAGATGCAAAGTGAAAAGCCACCTTCGGCACGTACATCATGTTGAGTCCGGTCTGCGGCACTTGCTGCGAATGCTTCGAGGCCGCGGGGAACTGGCGGACCCACCGGCCCCCGTCCTTTCGACCATCGATGTAGCCATGCGGGACTTTGCCGTATATTTGCAAGGGACCTGCGGGCTTGCAGAAACGACTCGTAGGTTCCACGTCTACTATGTACGGCAATTCCTTGAAAGTAGGTTCGGAAGCGGCCCGCTGCGCCTCAGCCATCTTTGCCGCGCCGATCTCATTGGTTTCGTTGGCCGATTCGCGGAGCAATGGACTGCCGGGGCTGCGCGGCGACTCGCCTCCTCGCTACGAATGTACTTGCGCTATTTGCAATTGCATGGGATTTGCGACAGGGATTTGGTCGCTTCGGTCCCCACCATCCGGCAATACCGCCTTTCGCATCTGCCCCGAACGATGACCGAGAACCAGCTTCGCACCTTCCTATCGTCCTTTGTTCGCTCGACGCCTCTTGGCCGACGAAATTATGCTATGGGCTTGCTGATGTCCACCCTCGGCCTACGCGTTGGCGAGGTGGCGTTACTCCAATTGGATGACCTGAATTGGCGTGAAGGCTCGATTCGGATCGTGAGCCCGAAAACTCACCGGATGAGGATTCTGCCGTTGCCGGCTCACGTTGGCCAAGCGATCGTCGACTATCTTCGTCATGGCCGTCCTGCGACCACTCATCGCCAAGTATTCGTCCGTCATGTTGCACCAAGGGAAATGGCAATTACCGCTGCCGCCGTTCGTGTGGCCATGGTCAGTGCCTACCGTCGTTGCGGCTTTGACCCCCGATGGAAGGGCACTCATATTCTTCGTCACACGGTGGCCACACAGCTACACCAGCGCGGCGCGACACTTAAGGAAGTAGCCGATTTGTTGGGACATCGCTCGATTGAGACCTCTGCCATCTACGCGAAAGTAGACCATCCTGCATTGACCGCCGTGGCCTTACCGTGGCCGGAGGTGATCTCATGACCAAATCCAAATCCATGCTGAACCAAGCCGAAGAATTCCTTGCCTTCCGACGTCAACTAGGCTCAAAGTTAAGGGCAGACGGCTACTTGCTACGTGAATTCGGCCGGTATGCGGACAAGGTAGGACACAAAGGTGCCATCACGGCTGAGATCGCCTTCCGCTGGGTAAGGTGGCCACCCAAAGCCACTCCGAACTACTTGGCACGAAGGTTCCAGGTAATCTGCGGTTTCGCGCGCCATCAAGCCTCGATAGACCCCAAGACCGAGATTCCAACTGCGGCCGGTCTTAAACTGCGTCGGATTCAACCTCACATTTACACGGAGCAGCAGATCACCAATTTGTTGGCGGCTGCTGCCGCGCTTTCTCCCAGCGACGGACTGCGACCTCGAACTTATCACACCTTGTTCGGCCTGCTTGCCAGCACAGGCATGCGCGTCGGTGAGGCCATCCGACTCCAGCGCGATGATGTGAACCTTGAGCAAGGGATCTTGAGAATCTCTAACGCCAAATTCTCGAAGTCCCGCCATGTGCCTGTCCACAGTTCCACACTCCAGGTTCTGCGTCATTACGCCGAGTTTCGCGACCGGTATCACCCTGCGCCGGAATCTGCCATGTTCCTTCTCTCGGAATGCGGCACACCTCTGAACGGCGACACGGTGCGGGGAACCTTCGAGCAACTACGTGAACGTCTGGGGTGGGCCTGCTCCATCGACGGGCGAGCTCCGAGGATCCATGACCTGCGGCACACGTTTGCCTGTCGCCGGCTCCTGCAATGGTACCGTGAAAAGATTGACGTCGATCATGCCATCCTTGCACTATCCACCTACCTCGGCCATTCGGCCATTGCCTGTACCTACTGGTATCTCACCGGAATTCCGGAACTGTTTGCGATCTGCGCCGATCGCTTCCAGCAATTCGCCGGCACTAAACTTGGAGGAGTATCATGAATCAACGACCATTTTCACCGGCCTTCTCCACCCTACTCCAGGACTTCTTCTGTCAACGACTGGTCAACCAATGCAATGCCAGCACCTGTACCATCGCCGCTTATCGGGATACGTTCCGAATTCTTCTGAGTTATCTTGAGCAATTCCACAAGAAGCGTCCTGGTGAAGTGACGCTGACCGATCTCGATGCGCCACGCCTTCTGAGCTTTCTCGATTATCTGCAGGAGGTTCGAAAGAACTCAATTCGTAGCCGTAATTCACGTCTGGCTGCGCTACGGTCCTTCATGAGGTACGCTGCCACTCGTGATCCAGCTTCGCTTCCGATCATTGAGCGTGTCCTGGCGATCCCGGTGAAACGTTATGATCGTCGTCTCCTGGGGTTTTTGTCCCGGGACGAGATTCAAGCAATTCAGGAAGCGCCCGCCCCATCGACCTGGAGTGGTCAGCGTGACCGAATCATGTTTGGGTTGTTGTACAACACGGGCGCGCGCGTTTCCGAGGTCGTGGGTTTACGTGTGTCGGATGTCTCACTGGATCAAGGTCCAAGCGTTCGCATCCGGGGAAAAGGCCGCAAGGAACGATCAATCCCGCTTTGGAGGACCACCGCCGCCGCCTTACGGCAGTGGTTGAACCGAATTGACCAAGCTCCTACTGCTCCTCTATTGCCGAATTCGTTCGGCAAGCCTATGAGCAGGTCCGGCGTCGAGAGTCGCTTGAAAAAAGCCGTCCAAATCGCCGCAAAGAAACAGCCCTCGCTCCTGGGGCGAGCTATTTCACCGCACACCCTGCGTCACACCACTGCCATGCACTTACTCCAATCCGGTGTTGATCTCACAGTCATTGCTTTGTGGCTCGGCCACGAGAGTACTCTGACGACACACATGTACATGGAGACGGACTTGGCGATGAAAGATCGCGCCCTGAACAAACTAAAACCGGGGCCCACAAAACGGCTTCGCTATCGGCCGACCGACAAAATACTCGAATTCCTGGAGAGCCTTTGATTATGCAAAGCTATCATCGCCGATCACCGCCGAAAACAATGGCAAATACCCTCTGGCTCCGCATAATCGTGGACTCAGCATAAGTGAACAACGATGGCGGCGGCTTCGCCGACTACATCGAGGTCGAGTTGAACACGACAGTGAACAAGTTGTTTAGCGAGCAGATGTGTGGGTGTCAGCCCGAGGATTATCTCATCCGGGTCAATCGCCTACCGGTCGCCGCCGACCATGCGCTGCAAGAAGGCGACCGAGTCACGATCACGCCCACAAAGATCGAGGGGGCGCGTTTCAATATCGTCGCGTGCAGGAGGTAGCCCGCCATTCCATCCAAGCCCCTGTCGAGCCGCGCTGCGGTTGGGCCGGGGCTTTCTTTGTTTCCGGAGCCAAACTCATGCCGCCAACTCGCCTCCTGGTTCGCGCGGCCTTGAAGCTGCGCGCCGTCTGTATCCGCCATGCCGCCTCCGCGGTCGTCAAGAGCTTCCGAGATCGGTTGGGCCCGTATCAGACAGCGCTGGAAACTGCGCGTGGATCTCTTGCCGAAGCCGTCAGCGATCCGGGCGCTGGCCGTCTGTTGCCCCTGCGGCGCCAGTTGCACGGCTTGATGCGTGCCTTCCAGCATAATGCCGAGCAGATACTTCGCGACGCAGAGCAACCGGCTGCACAAGTTCCCGATTTGCGCTCGTTTGTGGAAGAACTCCGCCAACTGGAGGAAGAGTTTGGAGGACTCGAATTGGACCTCAAGAAGAAGACCCTGGGCGTGAGCACGGATGCGATTGAACTGGAAGGAGTGTATCTGGGAGCATTCCGTATTCAACTTGGCTGGGACATTTCCCGCTACGACGGCGGTACTCCCCATTTCAACGTGATTGCCGAGAACCCCAACCCGCCTTCGTCGAATGAAGCCGTGACTCACCCGCACGTCCGCGACCAGTCGCTCTGTGCTGGTGATGCCACGGCGCCCATCGAGCGCGCCCTGGCACAGGGCCGGATCGTCGATGCTTTCTTCCTCGTGCGCAGTGTTTTGACCCATTACAACCCCAAGAGCGCCCATGTGCAGCTTGAGGACTGGGACAGCGGCAACTGCCGTGAATGCAGCAGCAGCGTTAGTGCTGACGATCTGTCGGTCTGCGAACGCTGCGGCTACGAGTTCTGCAATGATTGCATCAGCACGTGCAGTTGTTGCGAGGTTTCCTGTTGTCACGAGTGCGAGCTGCGCTGCTCGGTATGCCAGGGCTGGCACTGCTCCAAGTGCCGCCGACGCTCGGCCCGTTCGGGCAGGGATTGTTGCCGTTCCTGCCTGCGCAAATGTGCCAAGTGCGGCGCAAATGTCGCCCGCGATGAACTGGATGCCTCGTCCGAGTTGTGTCCTACTTGCCGACCCAAAGAAGCCGGCGCGCCGGAAGTCATACCGGCCCCGGCTGAAGCCGTCATCCCGTCATCACCTTTACCCACGGAGAACGATCATGAATGCACGATCCCCACAGCGGCCAACTGAACGGCCGCCGGTTTTGACCTTTGCGCCTTTGGCCTGGATGAAACTTCAGTTCTTCTGCCATCAGGGCCACACCGAGATCGGTGGTTTCGGCATCTCGGCCGCCAATGACCTGCTCTACATCGAGGAGTTCCACACGGTCCGGCAGCAAGTGTCGGCCGTCAGCGTACGCTTCGACGATGCCGCGGTCGCGGACTTCTTCGACAAATGCGTGGACCGGGGCCTGCCGTTGACGCGATTCGGACGGCTTTGGCTGCACACGCATCCTGGCTCATCGGCCCTGCCCAGCATGACCGATGAGGAAACGTTCGGGCGGGTCTTCGGTAAATGCGACTGGTCGGTGATGTTCATCCTGGGCCGCACCGGCAACGCGTACGCACGATTGTCGCTTGCCGCCGGTCCGGGCGCCGAGGTCCTGCTGCCTGTGCAGGTCGATTGGAGCGCCTGGCCGAAGGTCTTGGTGGCCAACCAGGGGACTCTGGATGCCTGCTACGAACAGTGGCGCAAGGAATATGAGACAAATATCCAAGCTGTTTGCAGTTCGATGGCTTTGCCATCGGGAGTCGGAGGCATGAAGCCGTTCGCCGAATGGTGGGAGGACCTATCGCAGTGGCCGGGGCTTGCTGAGGTTCCGGGAATCGTAACCGAGGAGGACAACCAACATGAACCCAGTTTCTGAGGCGCTGCCCGGCGATCGAGACGTGCGCCAACGCGACCTCGTTCCGCCATTGGCGTTGGCCGGCTGCCACGGTCTCGTCATCGGCGTCGGCGCGATTGGCCGGCAGGTGGCGCTGCAATTGGCGGCCATCGGCGTGCCGCGCATGCACCTGTTTGATGACGACACGGTCCAGGTCGAGAACCTGGCCCCGCAAGGCTATTGGCCCGAAGACCTGAATGCTCCCAAGGCGACGG